>Ga0256406_1002027_pt1 | contig 30299 bp, 24 predicted proteins | sample RumenRJG_03DNA_FD_185986 | JGI IMG/M metagenome (GOLD analysis project Ga0256406, IMG submission 185986) | Bovine rumen microbial communities from Lethbridge, Alberta, Canada - RJG_03 | ecosystem: Host-associated > Mammals > Digestive system > Stomach > Rumen | place: Canada: Alberta | collected... | reverse complement strand
AGGGCAGGGGTGCAAGGAGTGCGAGCTCCTGAGCTGACTGTCACTAATAGACCGAGGGGTTGATCAAGGCCGGGGGATGGCATGAAGGAGAGATCCGGAGGGCCATCCCAAGGCGGAGGAGAAGCGATACACTAAGGCGAATCGGTTCGCTTGCTGTATGAAGTTTTGAGGGTACGTCCTTTTTTATACCGGAAGCAATACTTCCGGTTTTTTATTTTTTGCATTTGTGAATTTCAGATTTTTATATGATGAAACTGTTTACAAAATGTAAAATAAATTCGCGTAATTGTAATATAAAATGATTGACATAAACATTCATTTTTGATATTATTTTTACCGTTGCTTAGGGGTATAGTTCAGTTGGTAGAACGTTGGTCTCCAAAACCAAATGTCGAGGGTTCGAGTCCTTCTGCCCCTGTCCTAAGAGTCTTTCATGACTCTTTTTTTATTCTGGATACAATGATGACGCAAGCAAGCCGAATATGGAAATAATGAAGAGCCTTGGCTTGGAATAGAAAAATTATTATACACGTATGATCATGCCGTGCTTCCTGCACGGTATTTTTTATGCTCGTTTTTGCATAAAAAATAATTTATTAGCATGATGATTATTATTTTTATTTTGATATAATCATAACCAGTAAATGAAAAAATTCATTTTTTTGAAAGGGAAACATTATGATTACTGATGAAATCAAGGAAGTATTTATTGAGAAATTCGGTGGCGAAGGTGACATCAGAACTTATTTTGCACCAGGCAGGGTCAATCTCATTGGGGAGCATACGGATTACAATGGAGGTCATGTTTTCCCGTGCGCACTTTCCATGGGAAATTACGCCGTTGCCAGAAAAAGAGATGATAATATCATCAGATGGTTCAATATGACATATCCTGACAATGGAATCATTGTGGCAGACATCAATGAGCTTGAGCCGAATGATAATGGCAAATGGTATGATTACCAGGAAGGCGTCATCTGGGCATTTCAGCAGAATGGCTATCAAGTACCTTCTGGTTACGATATGGTCATGAAAGCAGACCTTCCTGCAGGTAGCGGACTTTCAGCTTCAGCTTCTATCGAAGAGCTTGCAGCCGTAATCATCAGGGACCTTTTTGCTATTAATATTTCTATGGAAGACTGTGCAGTCATGGGGCAGTATTCTGAGAATAAGTATAATGGCATGAACTGCGGCATTATGGACCAGTTTGCATCTGCCATGGGAAAGAAGGACTGTGCGATTTTTCTTGACACAGCTACGCTTAAATATGAGTATGTTCCGCTTAATCTCAAAAATGAGAAAATTGTCATCACGAATTCAAAGGTAAAGCATTCTCTTGCTGACAGCGCCTACAATAACAGAAGAAGGGAATGCGAGGAAGCATTAAAGGACCTTCAGAAGGTAGTGAATATCAATACGCTTGGAGATCTCGATGAAGATGGATTTGAAAAGTACAAGTCATCAATTAATTCCGGTGTTTCTGAAAGAAGGGCAAAGCACGCAGTATATGAAAACAGAAGGACAATCGAGGCTGTCGCCCTGTTAAGAAATGGAGATATCAAGGGCTTTGGCGACCTTATGCATGACTCTCATGTTTCACTTCGTGATGATTTTGAAGTTTCCTGCAAGGAACTTGATATATTAGCTGAAGAAGCCTGGAAGCTGCCTTATGTATTAGGCTCCCGTATGACAGGCGGCGGCTTCGGTGGCTGCACGGTTTCTATTGTTGAAAATGATCATGTAGATGAATTTAAGGAAGTAATCAGCAAAATATATAAGGAAAAGACCGGCCTCACCTGCGAATTCTATATTTCTGATGCTGCTGATGGCGCAGGAAGAATTGATAATTAATAATGCTTTTTCTTGACTTTTTTCTGAATGTAAAACATAATACGATTTGGGTGCCGATGATGCTATTATTAATGACTTTGGTGCCTAATGAAAAAGAAAACGAATACATATAATGAACGAAGACGATCAGAAAAAAGTTGAAATGCAAAGAGAAAAGCGAAAGAGGGTACATCGGATGAAGATGGCCATCGTCGCTCTTCTCTTTATTTATTTGTTTGTTTCTATTTTTGCATTAATATTCCTGTCTGTGAAGACATATTCCCTTCAGAAGCAGATTGATTCCCTTACAGAATTTTTGAATGAGAGCAAGCAGGAAAAGGCTGATGAGACAGCGGCAGAATCCGCAGATAATGATGTGCTTGTCATGGATAAGGCATCAGTAGAAGCGAATCTGGCTGATGAAAACGATACGCTGAAGGTATATCTTACCTTTGATGACGGGCCTTCTGAAAATACCAATGCCATATTGGACATTCTTGATGACTATAATGTAAAGGCTACTTTTTTTGTCTGTGGCAAGACAGATGAGAAGTCACTAGAAGCCATGAAGCGCATTGTTTCAGACGGACATACCATCGGTATGCATTCATATTCCCACAAATATTCAGAAATTTATTCTTCCTATGACGCATTCAAAACGGATTTTTCAAAAATAGAGAATCTTATATATGACACTACCGGAGTAGAGGCGAAATATTACCGTTTTCCGGGCGGCTCTTCAAATAAAGTCGCAAACACCAATATGTCGCAGTTTATCCGGTATCTGAATGACAGCGGCATAAAATATTTTGACTGGAATGTTGTGTCAGGTGATGCCACCTCTAAAGCATATACTTCAGATGAACTTGTTGAAAATGTAATGAAGGATGTGGTAAAATACAAAACATCCGTTGTGCTTATGCATGATGCAAATGACAAAACGGAAACTGTCAAAGCACTTCCAAAATTAATCGAGGAATTGCAGGCAAAGGGAGCGCTCATCCTACCCATCAGTGATGACACTACCTTGATACAGCATGTTACTCTTTCAGATGACAATGCAAATTAATTGGAGGAAAAAATGGGAATATTCAAAGATCTAAAGGAAGATTTTTCAGATGCCGTCGATGAGCTTGTCCCAGGTGGAGATTCTATTCCTGATGAAGATTCATCCAAGGACGTTCCACTTGATACGACTGATGACAATATAGATGTAAAAGACGAATTGAACAAATTAGACGGACTTCTTCAGAAAGCATCGAAAAAGGCTGAGAGCGGTGATGCTTCAGCATTCAAGGCAGAAGCGAATGCTCCTGAGAAAAAGTATGAAAAGGAAGAGAAGGCTCCGGAAAAAGATATTCCAGAAGATAAAGAAGATAAATTGGAGGAAAAATTAATGGATCAGACAGCAAAAGAGAATGTTTCAGTTCAGGATTCGGCTCCTGTAAGTGCAGCTCCTTTAGGACAGGTCAGTGATGAAGTCGCACTTATTACCAGCGGCATGCAGATTAAAGGTGACCTGAACAGTACAGGCTCGATTTCAGTTGAAGGCGTTATCAATGGAAATGTCCAGTGCAATGGCAAGCTTACTGTTACAGGAACAATCAACGGAAACAGTTCAGCTTCTGAATTTTTTGCTGATTCTGCCCATATCCAGGGTGAGGTTTCTTCTACAGGAACTGTAAAGGTCGGAAATGGTTCAGTCATTGTTGGAAATATTTCTGCTACATCTGCCGTAATCGCAGGTGCCGTAAAGGGTGATATCGATGTACAGGGACCGGTTGTCGTTGACACATCCGCTGTAGTCATGGGAAATATCAAATCACGTTCAGTCCAGATTAATAATGGTGCTGTCATCGAGGGCTTCTGCTCACAGGCTTATGCTGATATTGATGTTGCAGCTATATTTGATGAAGAAGAGAAAGCCTGAAGATGAAGAGAATATTACTTAAGCTTTCCGGAGAAGCACTTGCCGGAGACAAGAAATTTGGCTTTGATGAAGATGAGTGCATTAAGGTTGCAAAACAGGTAAAGACAATCGTCGATGAAGGCATCGAGGTCGGGATAGTCACAGGCGGCGGGAATTTCTGGCGCGGCCGTTCAAGCGAGAACATCGACAGGACAAAGGCAGACCAAATCGGCATGCTGGCAACGGTCATGAACTGCATCTATGTTTCAGAGATTTTCCGTTCAGTCGGACTCTCTACCATGGTCATGACACCATTTCAGGTAGGTGCATTTACAGAGCTTTTTTCAAAAGATAAAGCTGTTTCTGCCCTGAAATCTGGTACAGTCGTATTTTTCGCAGGTGGCACAGGACATCCTTATTTCTCTACAGATACAGGTGCGATTCTTCGCGCAATCGAGATTGAGGCAGACACGATTCTTCTTGCAAAGTCAATCGACGGCGTTTATGACAAGGATCCTGCCAAAGATCCTACGGCAAAGAGATATGACACGCTTTCTATCAAGACGGTTATTGACAAGGAATTAAAGGTCATCGATCTCACTGCATCGATTCTCGCAATGGAAAATAAAATGCCTATGAAGGTATTCGCTCTTTCAGATACAGACAGCATTATTCATGCCGTAAGGGGCGATGGAAACGGCACGCTTATTACAGTAGAGGAGAACTAAAATGGACGACAGGATAAAGACATACGAAGAAAAGATGCAGAAGTCTCTTGAGTCACTTCAGTCAGATCTTTCATCAATAAGAGCAGGAAGAGCTAATCCGCATATCCTGGATCATCTCAGAGTCGAGTATTATGGTGCGCCTACACCGCTTCAGCAGGTTTCAAATATTTCTGTTCCTGAAGCAAGGCTTATCCAGATCCAGCCATGGGACCCTTCTCTACTAAAGGAAATCGAGAAGGCCATCCAGATGTCTGATGTCGGCATCAATCCTACAAATGATGGCAAGACCATCAGGCTCGTGTTCCCGGAGCTTACCGAGGACAGAAGAAAAGAGCTTTCAAAAGATGTAAAGAAGAAGGGCGAGGAATACAAGGTCGCCATCAGAAATATCCGCCGTGATGCAAATGATTCTTTCAAGAAGCTTCAGAAGAATGACGAAGTTTCAGAGGATGAAGAGAAGGATCTTGAGGACGGCATTCAGAAGGTTACGGATTCCTACATCAAGAAAATCGATGATGCAATTGCAGACAAGACCAAGGAAGTCATGACGGTCTGAATCTTGTATTTGTACGTCGAGAAATATATTTTCGCATTCATACAGGATGTTTTTTCGGTGTACTAGCTTGATAATTTACGGAGGGCACTTATTAGTGCCCTTATATTTTTAATGATGGATTATTTATGCTGATTCATCTTTGATATTATTTCAGGAGAACGAAATGGAAAATGTTCCACAGTCTGTAGCAATCATTCTGGACGGAAACGGTCGCTGGGCAAAAAAGCGCGGAATGCCTCGTACATACGGACATATGATGGGTGCGAAGAATGTTGAGCCTGTCTGCCGTGCAGCTGATGCACTTGGCATAAAGTACCTTACCTTTTATGCATTTTCTACTGAAAACTGGAAGCGTTCGAAGGATGAGGTCTCGACACTGATGAAGCTGATTGTCGAGTATCTGAACAAACTTATGAAGCTGTCAGTTGAAAATAATATGCGTGTCTTTATCATAGGAGATGTGACAGGTCTTTCGCCTGAGATGCAGGACATGATACGAAAGGTCGAGGACATTTCTAAGGACTTCACCGGCATGACGCTTTCTATTGCGCTGAATTATGGCAGCCGTGATGAAATCGTCAGAGGCATCAGAAAGATGGTGGAAGATCCGAAGATGAAGGAAGCGATTGCTCGTGACGGCGTGGAAAAAGCCATTACAGAAGAGAAGTTTTCCACTTACCTTGACACGAAGAATATTCCGGATCCGGATCTCATGATCAGGACTTCCGGCGAGGAGAGACTTTCAAATTTCCTGCTCTGGCAGCTTGCTTATTCTGAGTTTTATTTTACGGATGTCGCATGGCCTGATTTTAATGCAGATGAATTAAAGAAGGCATGTGAGGAATATGCCAGGAGAAACCGCAGATTCGGCGGGGTATGATTTTTTGTTTATTATTGAGGTTTTTTATGTTTAGAACAAGGCTTATAAGCGGTATCATTCTTGTAGCCATTGCGCTTGCTGTTATCATTCCGGGAAATGAAGTGCTGCTTATTTCGACATGCATCATTTCACTGATTGGACTCTTTGAATTTTACAGAGTGCTGGGAATCGAAAAGGCAAATCTTGGAATCATCGGGTATATTTTCACGATTCTTTATTATCTTCAGCTTGAATTTGATTTCTTGAAAAAGGCGCATAATACGGCACTTTTCATTATTTTCATGATAGTTCTTCTGATTTTCTATGTCATAAGCTATCCGAAGTTCAATTCTGAGAAGGCGTTCGGGGCGTTCTTTGGATTTTTCTATGTTGCCGTGATGCTGTCTTTCATTTACCTGACACGTCAGATGCCGCATGGGGAGTATCTTGTCTGGCTCATTTTCCTTTGCTCATGGGGCTGTGACACCTGTGCATACTGCGTTGGAAAGCTTTTCGGCAAGCATAAGATGACGCCTGTTCTTTCGCCTCACAAATCTGTTGAGGGCGGCATCGGCGGTGTTGTCGGAGCAATTATTCTCACCTTTATTTATCTTATGGTACTGCAGAGCAGAATGCATATACGTACGCTTGATGTTGTACTGCTTTCACTTTCTGCAGGCGTCGGTGCAGTCATTTCCATGTTCGGAGACCTTGCCGCATCTGCCATCAAGAGAAATTATGAGATCAAGGACTACGGCAAGATCATACCTGGGCACGGCGGAATCATGGACCGCTTCGACAGCGTCATCATCACCGCACCGATTATCTATTATCTGGCAACATTCGTACTGGAAAGAATATGATTTTTGAAACTCGCTCCCGCACGTTAATACTGTCTCACGCACGTCGTATTCAGCGGTATTGTCACGATATTTGCAAGCAAAATCGTGACATGTCGTCAGAGCGCATGAGAATGATGCTTCGCATCATAGCGCTCTTCGTCTCGCGCCTCATGGATTTTTGCTCGCGTCACATAAATTCGTGCTTCGCCTTCCGGCTTGCACTCATTAAGTGACGAGTAAAATCCATGCGTGCTTTGAGACAGTATTGCCGTGCTCGCGCTCGAGTATCTTGTAATATTCAGTAAATTCGAGCGGAGCAAAAAAATGATGCATCTGCAAAACCATGACTCGGACGTTGGTACTTATTGAGCGCAAGTAGTACGGCGAAGCGCGAAATTAGTACCACTACGTCGAGTCATGAGCGGGAGCGGGTTTTCAGATGTTCATTTTATTGCGACGTGAGTATTAATATGATAGGGGACTCTATGAAAAAAATTGCGATAATTGGTTCGACGGGATCGATTGGCACACAGACGCTGGATGTTGTAAGGGAACATCCGGAAGATTTCGATGTAGTCGCACTGTCTGCTGGAAGAAATATTAAATTACTGCGCGAGCAGATTAAGGAATTTCATCCGAAGTATGTGAGTGTGCAGAATGAAGAAGATTTGAAGGCGCTTCGCGAGGAGTTCGGAGATTCCATAGAATGGGGCTATGGAATGGACGGGCTTTCGATGGTGACGACGCCTCCCGAGGCTGAGATCGTCGTCACTGCGATTGTCGGTATGATTGGCATTCAGCCTACGATAGATGCAATCAATGCAGGAAAGACCATAGCGCTTGCAAATAAAGAGACGATGGTCTGCGCCGGCCATATTATCATTCCACTTGCAAAAGAGAAGGGAGTAAAAATTCTCCCTGTAGATTCCGAGCATTCAGCGATTTTCCAGTCCCTTCAGGGCAATAACGAGAATAAGATTTCAAGGATTCTGCTTACCTGTTCCGGCGGTGCATTCAGGGGAATGAGCCGGGATGAGCTTTCAAAGGTGACGCTTCAGGATGCACTCAAAAATCCAAACTGGTCAATGGGTAAGAAGGTCACGATTGATTCTGCATCCCTTGTAAATAAAGGTCTTGAGGTCATGGAGGCGCACTGGCTTTTCAATGTTCCGGCAGAAAAAATTGAGGTCGTCGTTCAGCCTGAGAGCGTTCTGCATTCTGCAGTAGAATACGAAGATGGCGCAGTCATAGGGCAGATGGGCGTTCCGGACATGAGGCTCCCAATCGAGTATGCCCTTTATTTTCCATACCGCAAATCCTTAAGCGGCGACAGGCTCGATTTATTCAAATACGGCACACTTCATTTTGAAAAGCCTGATAAAGATACATTTAGGGGTCTTCCTTTAGCTTATGAGGCGCTCCGCCGTGGCGGCAATGTGCCTACCGTCTTTAATGCGGCAAATGAAGCAGCAGTTAGATTATTCCTTGATGGAAAGATTTCATTCCTGCAGATTTATGACATGATCGAAAAGGCAATGAAGCAGGTATCATTTATTGAAAATCCATCACTTGATGAAATACTCGAAACAAAGCAGGAGACGGAAGACTGTCTTGAAAAACGCTAATATCAGCTTTCATTTTGTAATACAATACTCCTCTAAATTAGTCTGTGACAATTTTTTAAATAAATCTCTTTGTGCTTGAAAAAATTACATAATCAAGATATAGTATTATGACAAGATAACAGCAACAAAACAAAGGGGTTTATTTTGAGTATAGTAATAGCGATTCTTATTTTTGCCGCGATCATTCTGTTTCATGAATTCGGGCATTTCATCGTTGCAAAGAAGTGCGATGTAAAGGTAAATGAATTCTGCCTTGGCTTCGGTCCGAAGATTGTCGGATTCAAGAAGGGCGAGACTGAGTATAATTTAAGGCTACTGCCGCTTGGCGGTGCCTGCGTCATGGAGGGCGAAGAAGAAGATACTGATGATGACAGGTCCTTCCAAAAAAAGCCGCTCTGGCAGAAGGCGCTGATTGTCGCTGCCGGCCCTCTTTTTAATTTCCTGCTTGCGTATATTCTTTCTGTCATCATGATCGGTGTCATGGGCTTTGAAGCACCACAGGTGTCAAAGGTAATGCCGGATTATCCTGCAGAAGAAGCCGGTCTTCAGGCAGGTGACGAGATCAAGGCAGTCGGAAATTATAGGGTATATTTCTTTAATGAAGTCTCGCTTTATCTTTATTTTCATTCTTCCCAGGACATAAAGGTGACCTATGTCCGTGATGGTAAGGAATATCAGACGGTCATGACTCCGCAGTACGATGAGGAGTCGGGGAGATACCTCTTCGGAATCTATGGACCGGTTGGGTACAAGAAGGTAAATGTACTTGGTGCACTTGGCTATGGTGCAGCTGAGGTCAGATACCAGATTTATACTGCGATGGAATCCGTGAAGTTCCTGTTCACAGGCAGGGTGAAGCTTAAAGACATGGCAGGTCCAGTCGGTATCGTGAAGTCAATAGGAGACACCTATACCGAGTCAGTTTCGTCCGGTGCGCTTTATGTCGTGATGAATCTCTTTGGCATGACGATTCTGCTTTCAGCGAACCTCGGCGTTATGAACCTGATTCCGATTCCGGCTCTTGATGGCGGAAGACTTTTATTCTTCCTTATCGAAGCGATTACAAGAAAGAATATTCCGCAAAAGGTCGAAGCCTATGTGAACTTTGCCGGTTTTGCGGCGCTGATGGCACTGATGCTCGTCATCATGGTGAGTGATATTTATAAAATTGTCGCCTGATATTATTGATTTTGCTAAAACCATGCTTTGTTAGTGTAATTATTCTACATGGCTGAGTTAATAGGTTTGATATCATATCATTAGAATATGTGAATAAACAATCGTATTAATATTAATAAGAGGGACATAATGACTAGAAAAATCACAAAAGAAGTCCATATTGGAGACAGGGTAATAGGCGGTGGAAACCCGATTCTGATTCAGTCGATGTGCAATACAAAGACTGAGGATGTGAAGTCCACTGTTGAGCAGATCCATAGGCTTGAAGAAGCAGGCTGTGACATTATAAGAGTCGCCGTTCCTACAATGGAGGCGGCAGAGGCAGTTTCTGAAATCAAGAAGCAGATTCATATTCCGCTTGTCTGCGACATTCATTTTGACTACAGGCTGGCGATTGCAGCTATCGAAAATGGTGCTGACAAAATCAGGATAAATCCAGGAAATATCGGCTCGACAGACAGAATAAAGGCTGTCGTCGACAAGGCAAAGGAAAGAGCTATTCCCATCAGAGTCGGCGTGAATTCCGGATCTCTTGAGAAGGATTTAGTCGAGAAATACGGCGGCGTCACGGCAGAGGGAATCATTGAGTCTGCGCTTGACAAAGTACATATCATTGAGGACTTAGGCTACGACAATCTTGTGATTTCCATCAAGTCTTCAGATGTTTTGATGTCCGTCCGTGCGCATGAGCTGATTTCAGAAAAGACGGATTATCCGCTTCATGTCGGAATCACAGAATCAGGCTCGCTTTACAGGGGCAACATCAAGTCTGCCATGGGCATCGGCATTATTCTCTATGAAGGCATTGGAGATACCATCCGTGTCAGCCTTACAGCGGATCCGGTTGAGGAAATTCGCTCTGCAAAGCTCATCCTAAATGAACTCAAGCTCCGCCACGACCAGGTAGAAATCGTTTCCTGCCCGACCTGCGGACGAACATCAATCGACCTCATCGCGCTTGAAAAACAAGTTGAGGACATGGTAAACTCGATGAACCTGAAGCCGATGAAAATAGCCTGCATGGGCTGCGTCGTAAATGGTCCCGGCGAAGCCAAGGAAGCCGACCTCGGCATCTGCGGCGGCAAGGGCGAAGGCCTCATCCTCCGCCACGGCGAAGTCATCCGCAAGGTTCCGGAGTCTGAGCTCATTTCAGCGCTGCGAGACGAGATTATCAAGGATGGATTTATAGTATCTTAATACTCGCTTCCGCACGGACAATGCTGTCTCTCGCACGTCGGTGCTTAGCGAACGCGAGAAAGAGCACTATGCTGCGCAGCAGCATTTTAATGTGCTCTGACGACATGCCACGATTTCGAGAAATCGTGGCGATACCTTAGCGTTTGATATAGCGTGAGCTTAGTACCGCTACGTCGAGTCATGAGTGGGAACGGGTTTTTCGGTGTTCATATTTTTGTACGCCCCGAGTTTGAAGTATTAATAAGGTGTTATGTCGAAATTATTCTTTGATGTGTTTAAAGATCTTAGCATAGAGAGTACGATCCGCCCTGTTCTTGACGACGCAGTCATCGAGAGGATTGCCGAGAACAGGTCTGGTACCTCTATGCGTCTTTACCTGACGCTGAAGACAATCGTCCCGAAGAATAATATCAAGAATCTTGAGAAGAAGATTTCCGACCAGTATTTTCACAAGACGGTCAATGTAAATATTGTCGAGCGTTTCGAAATCGACAGCCCTGTTCGCCCAGAGGATTTTTATGAGAAGTACAGGGATTCGATGCTGCTCGAGCTTTATTCATCAGACCGTGTCCTCTATCAGCTTTTCAAGGACACTGAAATCACATTTCCATCTGATGAAAAGGCAGTAGTTTCCCTTCCCTCGAAGAGCGCAGGTGAACTCTATGAGGACAGGCTGAACGAGTACCTCATCAATGTCTTCGAGAAGCGTGGTGGCGAGCAGGTTTCTTTTGATTTTGAATATCATGCGCCGAAGAAGGATTTTCTCGAAGAGAATGAAAAAATAATTAATGACTGGGCAGAGAAGATTTTCATGACTGCTCAGAATAATGCCATGATGAAGAACGAAAATTCTGCATCTGACACTGCAGCATCAAACGAAAATACGGCAGTCAAAACGCAAAACGAAGGCGGAAAAGCAGGACAAGGTGCAGCTTCGCCACAAACGCTAGCCAAAGCGCCCGAGCCGCCAAAGCGGGATTTCCTCCGTAAGGACCATACTTCATTTTCAAATACGAAATACCGCCGCACACCTCGAAAGAGCTCATCTCCGGACTGCATCAGGGGCATTGACCTTCCTGATGAAATCACACCTATTTCTGAAATATCAGAAGAATCTGGCTTTGTCGTCATTCGTGGTAAGATTTTCAAGGTCGATGATCCAAAGACCTTAAAGAGCGGCAAGACGCTCTATAAGTTCGCGATGACGGATGGCACGGACTCAATCTACATCAAGTGCTTCCTTACCGAAGAGGAAAATGACGCTGTTCAGAAATGCCTGCAGAAGGGCGCATTTGTAAAGGTCGGTGGCAATCCGGAAATCGATACCTTTGACCATGACCTTAATATCACAAATCCCAGGGGGATTTTCAAATCCACAGATTTCAGGGTAAAGCGTGAAGATCATTCACCGGAGAAGAGGGTCGAGCTTCATCTTCATACGAATATGTCAGATTCCGATGGCATTTCAGACATTGCAGACATTGTAAAGCAGGCAAAGGCTTTCGGCCACAGAGCACTTGCGGTAACAGACCACGGTGTCGTTCAGGCTTTCCCGGATGCGAATAATATTGCCCATGATGTCGGCGATTTCAAGATAATATACGGCATGGAAGCCTATCTTGTCGATGATACGAGGGAGCTTGTGACGGATTCCAAGGGACAGTCCCTTGACGGAGATTTCGTCGTATTCGATCTCGAGAGCACGGGCTTAAATTCCAAGGAATGCAAGATCATTGAAATTGGTGCAGTTTTCGTGAGAAATGGCGAGATCATAGACCGTTTTTCAGAATTTGTAAATCCTGAGGAGATCCTTCCGTTTAGAATTGTTGAGCTTACCGGTATAAGGGATACAGACCTGAAGGATGCTGACACAATTGATGTGATCCTGCCAAAATTCCGTGCTTTCTGTGGAGACGCTGTGCTTGTGGCGCACAACGCCTTATTTGATACAGGCTGCATAAAGGCAGAATGTGAGAGAGAGGGAATAGACTGGGATTTCACTTTCGCAGATACGATGACGATTGCATCATACCTTCGTCCGGACATGGCGCATTTTAAGCTCGAGCAGGTCGCAAAGGCCTTCGATGTCGAGCTCATTGACCACCACAGGGCAGTAAATGATGCCGAATGCACAGCCGGGATTTTCATAAAGCAGATTGAAGAATTAAAGGCGCTGGGAATTAATGACCTCGATGCGTTAAATAGAGAAGGTATGCCGGATGATGAGAGAAGAAAGAAACTCCGTCCATACCATGCGATTATTCTGGCAAAAAATGACGTCGGCAGAATCAATCTCTACCGTCTTGTTTCGCTATCACACTTAAAGTATTTTTCGCGATTCCCGAAGGTGCCAAAGTCTGTCCTTCAGAAATACAGGGAAGGCCTGATCATCGGCTCAGCCTGCGAAGCCGGTGAGCTTTACCAGGCGATTCTCCTTGGCCGAAGCGACGAGGAGCTTTACCGGATTGCTTCTTTCTATGATTATTTTGAAATCCAGCCGATTGGAAATAATAAGTTCCTGCTGAAGGATGAGAAATCCGGAATCAATTCCGAAGATGACCTTCGTGAAATAAATAGAAAAATTGTGTCTCTTGGCGATGAGCTCGGGAAGCTCACCGTTGCGACAAGCGATGCGCATTTCCTGAATCCTGAGGATGCGATTTACAGGACGATCATACAGGCATCGAAGGACTTTAAGGATGCGGCAGACCAGCCGCCGATCTACTTTCATACAACGGACGAGATGCTCGAGGAATTCTCGTATTTAGGCGAAGAAAAATGCTACGATGTCGTCATCAAAAATACGAATCTCATCTGCGACATGTGCGATGAGATCAAGCCGACGCGACCTGACAAGTGCCCACCTGTCATTGAAAATTCAGACGGAATGCTTCGGAAAATCTGCGAAAACAGAGCGCATCAGATCTATGGTGAAGAGCTGCCTCCGCTTGTAAATGCGCGCCTTGAGAGGGAATTAAATTCAATCATTGGAAACGGTTACGCCGTCATGTATATTATTGCGCAGAAGCTCGTGTGGAAATCAGTTGAGGACGGTTACCTCGTTGGCTCCCGTGGTTCCGTCGGCTCATCCTTTGTTGCGACGATGGCCGGAATCACCGAGGTAAATCCGCTGCCTCCGCATTATCTCTGTCATCACTGTCACTATGTCGATTTCGATTCTGAGGATGTGAAAAAATTTGCCGGCATGAGCGGTTCAGATATGCCTGATAAGAAATGCCCGGTCTGTGGCGCTGACCTTGACAAGATGGGCTTTGATATTCCGTTTGAAACCTTCCTTGGCTTCAAGGGAAACAAGGAGCCTGATATCGATCTGAATTTCTCATCCGAGTACCAGAACAAGGCGCACAAATATACCGAGGTTATTTTCGGGGCAGGCCAGACTTTCAAAGCCGGCACCATCGAAACCGTCGCAGATAAGACGGCTTACGGCTACGCAAAACATTATTTCGAGGACAATGGCATCACAAAGCGAAGCTGCGAAATTGAGCGGGTTTCTTCGGGCTGTATCGGTGTGCGTCGAAGCACGGGACAGCACCCGGGCGGCATCGTTGTTCTTCCGAATGGCGAAGACATAAACACATTTACGCCCGTCCAGCATCCTGCAAACAAGGACACGGACATTGTCACGACACATTTTGATTACCACAAGATTGATGCAAACCTGCTGAAGCTCGATATTCTTGGACATGATGATCCAACGATGATCCGCTACTTAGAGGACCTCACGGGACTTGACGTTACGGAAATACCGCTTGACGATCCGGCTGTTATGAGCCTTTTCAAGGATACGTCTGCAATGGGAATTCCTGATGGGGCGCTTTACAATACGAACATGGGAACGCTTGGCATTCCTGAATTTGGCACGGATAATGCGATGGGCATGCTGAAGGAAGCAAAGCCGAAGAATTTCTCCGACCTTATCCGAATCTCCGGTCTTTCCCATGGTACTGACGTATGGCGAGGCAATGCAGAAGACCTCATCATGAACGGCATCTGCGATATTTCAAGCGCCATCTGTACCCGAGACGACATCATGACCTACCTCATTGAAAAAGGTATGGATAATGAGGAGTCCTTCAAGATTATGGAGGCTGTCCGTAAGGGCAAGGTTGCGAAGGGCAAATGCAAGGAATGGCCTGACTACAAGAAGGACATGAAGGAACACGACGTGCCGGACTGGTACATTGGCTCCTGCGAGAAAATCCAGTACATGTTCCCGAAGGCGCACGCCGTTGCCTACGTTATGATGGCATGGAGAATTGCCTACTGCAAAGTTTACTATCCGCTTGCCTATTATGCTGCCTATTTCTCCATCAGGGCGAAGGGCTTTGACTATGAGAAAATCTGCCAGGGTGAAGAAGCACTCGAGATGAATATGGATGAGCTCATCAATCAGCAGAAGGAACTAAAGAAAACAAATAAAGCGCTTTCCGCCGGCGACAAAGACCTCCTTTATGCAGAGCGCATGGCGCAGGAATTTTATGTAAGAGGGTTTGAATTTTTGCCAATCGACCTTTATAATTCTGATTCAAAGTACTTTAAGGTGGTTGACGGGAAGCTGCTGCCGCCGTTTTCCGTACTTTCCGGCGTCGGCGAGCAGGCTGCAGAGTCGCTTATGGTTGCGGCAGCGCAAGGCCGCTTCATGTCGAAAGACGACCTCAAAGCCCGCGGCAAAATCACCGACAACAACATCGCGCTCATGGAGAAGCTGCACATTATCGAGCACATGCCGCAGTCAGCGCAGCTGAGTATTTTTGATATGATATAAAATATATGATATACTCACGTCGCAAAAAAATGTACATCTCAAAAACCCGTTCCCACTCATGACTCGACGTAGCGGCACTAAGCTCATGCTATATCAAACGCTAAGGTATCGCCACGATTTCCCGAAATCGTGGCATGTCGTCAGAGCACATTAAAATGCTGCTGCGCAGCATAGTGCTCTTTCTCGCATTCGCTAAGTGCCGACGTCCGAGTCATGGTTTTTTCAGATGTATCATTTTTTTACTCCGCTCGAGTAACCTGTAATTTATAGCATACTCGAGCGTGAGACAGCATTGTCCGTGCGGGAGCGAGTATTAAGTCAAAGGAAATTTTATAATGCGAGACCTAATAGAAGTTAGAGATGATATAGACAAAGTAGATAAAGAGATTCTGTCGCTATACGAGAAGCGCCTTTCTCTTTCGAATGAGGTAGCCGAGTACAAGAAGTCGGTCGGCAAGCCCGTCTTTGATAAGGAAAGAGAAGATGAGAAGATCGAGACCCTGACCGCCGGCATCAAGGACAAATATGTACATGACGGTGTGCGCGAGCTTTTCACCGAGCTCATGAACGACTCGAAGAAGCTTCAGTACAGGGAGATTTCAAAGAATAAGAATGAGATTCCGGAAGGCTTTTCACTGGTTCCGGAAATTGATACCAAGGACAAGACCGTGGCTTTCCAGGGCACTGAGGGTTCTTTCGGCGAACAGGCAGTTTACCAGTATTTCGGTGAGAGCGTAAAGGCTGTCGCAAAGCCTACCTTTTTTGATGTGGTAAAGTCCCTTACAGAAAAAGAAGTTGATTACGCAGTTCTTCCAATTGAAAATTCAAGGGCTGGGTCAGTATATGAGAATTACGATCTGATGCTGAAATTTGATGTCGCCATCGTTGCAGAGGTGATTGTCGACATCAGACATAATCTTTTAGCACTTCCTGGCGCAAAGCTTTCAGAGATAACGGATGTATATTCCCATCCCCAGGCTCTGATGCAGTGTTCCGAATTCCTGAATGGTGAAGGAAAGAACATGAAGAAGCATGAGTATTCAAATACCGCACTTGCAGCAAAAATGGTGGCGGGAAGCGGAGATCATAAATTTGCAGCGATTGCCTCAAAGCGTGCTGCAGAAAAATATGGTCTTGAAATAATAAGAGAAAAAATCCAGGACGACAGTCAGAATCAGACACGTTTTGTAATATTATCGTTAAATCGGTTTTTTTCGAAAAAATCTGATATTATATCAATATGTGTAAGCCTAAAGGATTCAAGCGGAACGCTTTATCATACACTTTCGCATTTTGCTAAGAATGGCCTTAATATGATAAGCATCGAATCGCGCCCTATTATTGGCAGGGACTGGGAGTACAGGTTTTTCATAGATTTTGAGGGAAATCTATTGAGTGACAATGTCCGCTTTGCACTTTACGGCTTATCAGAGGAAATGGAATCAATGAAGATTCTGGGCAACTATAAATCAGGGAGAGTTACTACATGAAGAAATTTGCATCAATCTACATCGGTACCTACGAGGTCACGCTGAAGATCTACCAGGTGACTCGTGAGAAGGCACTGAAGCATATCGACACGCTTCAGCAGGGCACGGATATCGCAAGCGATATCGATCATTATGGCAAGATTACTTTTGAGACGGAGAATACGCTCTGTGAGATTCTTTCAAATATGAAGGAAACAATCGACACCTACAAGGTCACAGACTTCGATGTCTGCAGCGGCTATGCGATCCGGAATGCGTCAAATTATCTTTTCGTTCTTGATCAGATCAAGAAGAAGACCGGCCTTACCGTCCGTGTCCTTTCGAATTCCGAGCAGAGATTTACGACCTATGTCGCACTTTCAAATCTCGAAGATTTTTCATCGACGGTTTCAACGAGCGCGCTGCTCTGCGATATCGGCGGTTACTCGATCCAGCTTACCTATTTCAAGAATGGCGCTCTCGAGAACACCCAGCAGCTGCCGCTTGGCATCGTCAGGGTTTCCGAGTATCTTGCGAAGATTTCTTCGAGCCTTGATTACCGTGAGCAGATCAATGAGATGATCGACAAGGAATTCGAGGGCTTCATCCACGAATATCTGCATGAGGATACAATCCAGAACATCATCATCGTAAACGACCAGGCTTTCCATTCAGTCAAGAGATTTTACCCGAATCTTACTTACAATAAGCTCAAAAAATCCTACGTCGAGAAATTCATCAGCGAATATACGAAGAAGAGTAATTTCTCAGTCATCACGGCAAATACCGGCTTTATTGAGAACAGCAACATCCAGCCGCTTTTCTTCATCCTGAGCTCGATTTACAGGGTATTCAATGAGGAAAATTTCTATTTCCCTGGCATTACGATTACTGATGGCATTGTTTACAGGAATGCGCTTCAGAAAAAGGCGATTACGCCGCTTCGTGATTATGATGAGGATGTCATCACAGCCGCATATTATATTGAGAAGAGATATGGTTCATACGAGCCGCATCTGAAGGTGCTTGAGCAGCTCGGCGTTGAGATTATCAATACCCTTAAGAAGGAGAGCGGGCTCTCACCTAGAGACACATTACTCTACAGGGTTTCTGCAATCCTGCACGACTGCGGTAAATACATAAGCCTTGCCCATTCCGGCGAGAATTCATATACGATCATCAATTCGTCAGAAATCCTTGGCCTTACGCACAAGGAGCGTGAGATGATTGCCTATGTCGCTTTATTCAACCGGAATCCGATTCTGCCTTATGATGAGCTTGCCGACAGATTCACAGAAGAAGAGTATATAAAGATTCTGAAGCTTCTTGCGATTCTCCGCGTCACGAATGCGCTCGACAGGAGCCACAGGCAGAAGTTTAAAAAAGTTAAGATGACGCTTTCAGGAAGGAAGCTTTTAATCAAGACTTCTTCAGAAGCATCGATATCACTTGAGAAGGGACTGTTTTCTGAGAAGGCAGATTTCTTTGAAGAGATATTTAATATCAGGCCTGTGATTAAGGAAAAATAATAGTGATGCCGGATTTTGGCAAATGCTATAAATAAGAATGATGCCGTAAAAATTCTGAGAATGCGTAAATATGAGAAAATGCCGCTGGATTTTGAAGCATAGCAAAATGGCGGTCAGGGAATAGTAAATTTGGAGGAAAAGATGGACGAGACAAAGGCATTTGAATACACGCCGGATATGTTTGAAAACAGGGAATTATCCTGGCTCAAATTCAACGAGAGAATATTAAACGAGGCAAAGGACACGAAGCTGCCACTCATGGAAAGAGTGAAATTCCTGAGCATCACGGAATCCAATTTCATTGAATTTTTCATGGTCCGTGTCGCTTCATTGAAGGATCAGGAAAATGCAGGCTACAAGAAGCCGGATCTTGCAGGCATGACGCCGAAGGACCAGCTTGAAGCACTAGACAAGGCCTGCCACGATTTCGTAAACCGCCAGTTTCAGACATGGAACCGTTCACTTTATCCTGCTCTCAAGAAAAATAATATTTTAGTCATCGAGAAATACGAGGACTTAAGCGAAGAGCAGTCAAAGTTCGTAGATATTTATTTCAAGAAAAATATTTATCCTGTTCTCACCCCGATGGCTGTCGATGCGTCAAGACCTTTCCCGCTTATTGCAAATAAGTCATTAAACATCGGCGCGCTCCTAAAAAAGAAGCCGGATGCGCCAGTCCTTTCAAAAGAAGCATCAAAGGACTCAACCGTATTCGCAACAGTTCAGGTTCCTACCGTAATCCCGAGGCTCGTTGAGATTCCGTCCGAGGCGCCATACGAGCAGACATTTATTCTCCTCGAGCAAATCATCGAGAAGAATCTCGGCGTATTATTCCTAAACTATGATGTCATCTGTGCAAACCCATACAGAATCATCAGAAATGGTGATTTCTCCATCGACGAGGATGAGGCAGAGGACCTTCTTTCAGAAATCCAGAAGTCTCTTCACCAGAGGGAGTGGGGCGAGATCATCCGAATCGACGGTGAGCAGGATACAGACAAGAGATTGCTGAAATTCCTTATGAAGAATTTTAAGGTCTCAGAAAATGCGCTGTATGCAATCAACGGACCAATCGACCTGACCTTCGGCATGAAGCTTTATGGCAAGGTTGAAAATAAGAAATTATTTGAAAAGTCCTATACGCCGGTATGGCCGAAGTCAATCCCGGAGGGCAGGCCGTTCTTCGATGAAATAAAGAAAAAGGACAGGTTTGTTTTCCATCCGTATGATTCCTTTCAGCCAGTCGTTGATTTCATCAGGTATGCTGCAGATGATCCGCAGGTGCTTGCAATCAAGCAGACACTATACCGTGTCTCCGGAAATTCACCAATCGTCGCAGCACTTGGCCATGCAGCAGAAAATGGCAAGCAGGTCACCGTTCTTGTCGAGCTCAAGGCCCGTTTTGATGAGGAAAATAATATCCAATGGGCAAAGAAGCTTGAGAAGGCTGGCTGCCACGTCATCTATGGTCTCGTCGGACTGAAGACGCACTGCAAGATTGCACTTGTCGTAAGGGAAGAGGATGACGGCATCAGGCGTTATGTCCATCTTGGAACAGGTAACTACAATGATTCCACTGCAAAAATCTATTCAGACTGCGGCATCTTTACTGCAAATGAGCAGATCGGAGAGGATGCGACTGCCGTATTTAATATGCTTTCAGGCTACTCAGAGCCGCCATACTGGAACAGACTTGCGCTTGCACCGATCTGGCTTCGTACAAAGTTCTATTCGCTGATTGACAGGGAAATTGCAAATGCTGCTAAGGGCAAGAAGGGCCTTATCGTTGCAAAGATGAATTCCCTCTGCGACAAGGAAATGATTGAGAAGCTCTATGATGCATCAAGGGCTGGCGTGCGCATCTATCTTGTCATCCGTGGCATCTGCTGCCTGAAGACCGGCATCAAGGGCGTGAGCGAGAACATCCATGTCGTATCAATTGTCGGCACCTTCCTCGAGCATGCGAGAATTTTCTATTTCTACAATGATGGCGACGATGAAGTTTACATGGGTTCCGCCGACTGGATGCCGAGAAACCTTGACCGTCGTGTCGAGATCATCTTCCCGGTACTCGATTCCGACAACAAGAACCGTGCCATCCACATCCTTGACACGCAGCTTTCCGACAACCTCAAGGCATATTACCTTGACGCAGACGGAGAATACAAGAGATTCGACAAGCGTGGCAAGGTCGAGGTAGGTTCCCAGAGTGAGTTTTGCAAGGAAGCACAGCTTGAAAGCGGCACGAAGAATAAGAAGCTCTTCACAGAGAGGACATTCACACCTGCCTTCGCACCGGAGGATGATGAATAAAATCGATTCTTCTGCATAGTAGAACAATACAGATTCTTCATAAGTGTAAAAAATAACAATAATGTTTTGCAGCTAACCGGTCAGAAAAATCTGGCCGGTTTTTTATGCCGTAACTGAATACCAGCGCAAATGAAGCAATTGTACTATTTAATTTTGTTAAAAATAATTAAATATCTGTGAAAACTATTTCCAATTTTTGTAACGTTTTTAATTGCATTTAAAATGCTAATTTAGTATGATAGAGGAAACTAAATCGGGGGGGGGTATTAAACATCAGTAATAAAAGGTTTGATACGAAACTGATTTAGTATAATGAAAAACTCATTATACTTATGCGCTTGAGCAGGGTCAGAGTAGTTATAGACTTTACCAAAATGCAGTTCGTCTGCAAATGGGAGGTCTTATTTTTTTGCTCTTGACTTAAAATTAAAATTGTTGTATTATAAATTTTTTTTTAACATTTTGTAGCCTTTGGCATAAATCACATTCATTATGGCATATATATTGGGACTTGGAATCTTGTGTTACAGATTATTAGTACGAAGGCTTACGCACAGAATGCTGTATTAGGATAAATAATTTTATGTTTGGAAAAACAAATTACATCGGACAAAGCGTAGTAGATATGCACTGCCACATATTGCCGGAGCTCGATGATGGTGCCAGGTTCATGAAAGAGACCATTATGATGCTCAAAGAAGCGCAGGAACAGGGCATAAAAGCCATCGTTGCCACGCCGCATTTCAAGGATGGTGCGCCTAATGCGACAAAAGAAGAGATAAATAAAAAAATCTTTGAAGTGCTGAAAAAAAGTTACGATAAGAACATCAATGTGAAGCTCTTTCCAGGAAATGAAATCATGTATTACGATGATGTGCCTGACCTTTTAGAGAAGAATCAGATTTTCACCCTGAATGAATCTGAATTCGTGCTGGTCGAGTTCCTGCCGAACCACCCGTTTCATTATATTATCGATGCGCTGTATGACATTGTGGACACGGGCTTCATCCCGGTGCTTGCACACATAGAAAGATATGCAGCAATACTCAATGATTATTCCAAGGTTCGCGACATTGTCCATGCCGGTGCCAGAATCCAGGTAAATTACGGTTCGGTGGTCGGCACATACGGGCATGAGGCAAAGACCTTCACGAACAAGCTCCTGAAGGAGCAGAAGGTCGATTACATCGGGACAGATGCCCACCGAGCGGAAGGAAACAGGACGGTTGAAATAGAGGATTCGCTGAGATTTCTCTACAAGAAATACCCAGAGGAATATGTGAAAGCAATCACCTACAAGAATGCGAAGGATGATTTCAACCTGTACTTCTAAAGAATAATGACAGGCTTTCACAGTATTTTGCTGATCTAAGCAATTTGGCATCTAAAGAGCAGATTAATAATTTTATAAATTTAATAGGAGATTTTGATGAACAGTTCTGAATATAATATCAGGCAGGACGAGGATGTAGACGAGATTGACATTGGAGAAGTTTTCTCCGTTATTGGCTCAAATATATTTCTTATACTGATAGTTTCAGTGCTCGTTGGCGCGCTGACATTTTTCATTTGTCACAATATTATCGCGCCGCAGTATACATCGAGCACGAGCATTTATATTTCAACCTATTCGGACAAGTCGAACGAGCAGCAGATCACGGTAAATGATACACAGGTCGCTACAAATATCGCGGGAGACTATAAGGAGCTCATCCTCGGGCGCACCGTCATGGAAGGCGTTATTGATGAACTGAAGCTCAATGAGACATATGAAGAGCTTCTGAAAAAGGTAAATGTGACGAATACGGATAATACGCATATCATTACGATATCAGTCACAGACCCAAGCCCAAAGCGTGCGCAGACCATTGCAAATACGATTCGTGAAGTCGCCTCAAAGCACATCCTGAATGTCATGAGCATAAATGCCATCACGGTCGCAGAGGAAGCGAACCTTCCTGATCACAAATCTTCGCCGAAGACGACGAGGGATACGGCAATTGCATTCATAGTCACTTTCATCTGCATGTGCATCATAGTTGTAGTCATATTCATTGCAGATGACAGGATTAATACGACAGAGGATGTAGAGAAATATTTAGGGCTCAGCACTCTGGCGCTAATCCCTATGACTGAGGAGCTTGACTCCAAGAAGTAATGCAGGCGCGCATAGCTGTTCATGAGCGGCAGCTATGGCAGAAGCACAATCTCATAATAGGCAGATGAACAAAATAATATAAGGAAAAATCATGCAGCAGGTTGCAATAAGAAAAGAAAAATTAAACTATCAGGTCAGGGAAGCATATAAGACCTTAAGGACAAATGTAGAGCTTTCCGGAGAAAATGTAAAAGTAATCGCTCTTACGAGCTGTACACCAGGCGAAGGGAAATCAACGGTTTCCTTCTATCTCGCGAAGTCCTTTGCAGAGAATGGCGACAGGACATTATTCATAGATGCAGACCTTCGAAAGTCAGTGCTGAGACGTCGTCACAGCAAAGGCAAATTAAGACTTGGCCTTACGAACTATCTTGCAGGCGGTGCCGAAGCAGGAGAGGTCATTACGAAGACTGATGTCGAGAATTTCGACATCATTTTTTCAGGTCCGTTCCCACCAAACCCATCAGAGCTTCTTGGCTCGGAGCGATTTGAAAATCTCATCAGGATCGCCAGGGCAAATTATGATGTTGTCATTATCGACACGCCGCCGCTTGGCTCAGTCATCGATACAGTCGTGGCCTCAAAATTCTGCGATGGCGTCATCATGGTCGTTTCTGCAGGAGAAATCAGCTACCACTTCGCACTTGATATCAAGGACCAGCTTGACAAAGCAAATGCGAAGATTCTCGGCGTGGTTCTGAATAAAGTCAGATTCGGCGGAGGCTCGGCATACGGCAAGTACTATGGCAAATACTACGGTAAATATTATGGCAAGTATTACGGCAAGTACTATGGAAAATATTATGGCAGATACGGTTTCGATGATGAATCCGAAAAGGACAAGAAGAAATCATGAATTTGTAATCATACGGGACACGAAAATTTATTCATACTGACAAAAAGTTATGCAAAATTCTTTGATTAACGTAAAAAAAATAATATGTGCATTCGCTGCAGCGCTGCTTACAGTGGGATTGATTCCCACTTTTTCTATGCAGGTGAAGGCATCAGAAGTCACTACCGCCTTCGGCTCGAATTACTACAATGCTGATGCGAACGGGCAGAATTTCCCGATCGGCGTATACCTCCGGAGCCAGAGCGGCATAGGAGAATATACCATTTCAATCGCATACGATGGCAGCAGGCTGAAATATATAAGCGGGGCAGACAGCGACAATGATTCTATCGTCACACTTAGCGGAGATGGCAATGGCCAGAGTGAAGTAAAGGTCATGATTTATTTCAATGCCACAAGCGGCGGAAAATCCGGTGTGAGATTTGTGAATGCCTCTGCGAAAGATTCATCAGGAAGTGATATGGATGTGAGTGCACTTGCTGAGGCGCCTGTGAATATCACAGGAAAGGATACATCCAATAAGGCTTTTAAAGACGTACTAAATGATGCAGAGACAGCCTTTGATTCCGCAAACGACAATGCTGCAGACACTGCATCCGGAAGCAGTACAGCTTCAGGTAGTGAAGAAACTGGTACTGAAAATACATTCGCTGCAGATGAAAATGCCTCAGACGATAGCGCAAATGCAGACGCAGACGACAGCCTCGGCTCTTCAAAGACACTAACAGATCCAGGAAATCCAAAGGATGGCTTCACATTGAGCCGGAACAGCGATATCAGAAGAGCAATCATTACCGTAATCGTCATTATTCTTATCATACTTTTATTACGGATTGTTTTCTTCGTGACAAGGCTGATTCGTGAAGGGAATTCCTTTTCACATGAAGATAATGGCAAGGATCCTGACGGAGATGAATTCGATGATTCCGATGATGACGGAATATGGGACGATATTCGAAGGAAGCCTGTGGAGCATTCTGATGAGGCTCAAAATAACAGCCCAGAAGGCTATGAGCTTGTAAAGCCTAAAAACACAATGAATAAGGATGGTTCACAAAACCAATAATATTTCTTAATTTTGGTATATCGTCCGGCCGAGCGTGCTAAGACCGGGCTGTATATATAAAATCAGCAATATACCAACTGCCTTTAGGCGGTGGTATATTGCTTTCATGTACGGGTTTATCCCGTACATGAAGAGCCGCAAAGCGGCGATTTTATAGCGAACGAAAGTGAAACTTTTGTGAGCTACTAGTAACTTATTAACCATGGTTTAGTAATAATTGGAATTTCATAAAGGAGGTACCAATTATGAAAAAGAAACTTTTAACGCTTGCACTTGCAGCAGCATTCGCACTTAGCTTTTCAGCTACAGCATTTGCAGCAGGATCTTCTACAGCTACAAGCTCTGTATCGACTACGACTACTACAGCAACGACTACAACAGCTACATCTGATGCAGCCAATGCCACAGTAGGTTCTACTCCAGTAGCAGTAACAGTAGCTTCTACAGCAGATTCTGTTGAACTTTCTGCAAAGCCTGCACAGGTTACGCAGTTAAATGCAGTTGAGAAAGCCGTTGAGGCACTCAATGCTGGCAAGGAAAACGGACTCAAGGACCTTGTAAACTCTTACTCAGCAGCTCCTGTTGCTGATGTAGTAAAGGCAGAAGTCATCGACGTTTCTATTCCTAACATGACGGCTGAGACTTTAGCAGCAAACGGCGGTGTTGTTCTGACTTACACAAAAGGTATTGCAGCAACATTTACACCTGCTACAAAAGTAAGAGTACTTCACCTCAAGGCTGATGGTACTTGGGAAGCTGTTGCAGCTCAGGCTGAGCAGGGCGGTGTTACATTCAGACTTACTTCACTTTCTCCTGTAGTCATTACAGAAGTAAAGGAAGGCGCTGATGCTACAACTGCTACTACAGCTGCTGGAACAACAGATGCTTCAAAGGCACCTAAGACAGGCGAGTTCTAATTCGTGAATTCATTAGGTTTCATCTGAATTCCAAGACCATGGGGCTTCAAAACCCCCTGGTCTTTTTTTAATTTAGATTTATAATAACTGCCATGAAAAAGAAAAGACACAGAAACACTTCTTCAAAACGAATAAAAATAAATAAGGTCCTAAAGGTAATACTAATAATTGCCTGCATTGTCCTGGCACTTGTGATCATCGCATCCATCGTGATTAATAATTCCGGAAAGGAAAATGTCGTAGAAAGCTCAAATTCAAGCGGTATAGAGGCCTCGGGCAGCGCTAAGACATACAGGATGAGAGACGACCTTATCAATATTCTTATCTTAGGAATCGATAAGGAAGAAAATATGGACACAAAGGAGCAGAACGGATACTGGGGGCAGAATGATCTGAATTACCTCCTGTCTATAGATCCGAAGAAAAAAAGTGTCCACCTCTTCCTGATCCCAAGAGACTCATTCGTACCTGTTTCCCACTACAATAAAGATGGAAGCGTAAAGGTAGTCCTGGATGATGAACTCTGCGTGCAGTACGCATGGGGTCCGGATGGCAAAGAAGGAAGCTCTGTAGCCGTTGCAAAGGATGTGAGCGAGATTTTCCAGGGCATTCCAATAAAGGATTATGTAGCAGTGAATCTCAAGGTCTTTCCTGAGCTTGCTAAGGCACTTGGCGGCATCACCGTCACTCCGGACAAGGACTATATCGTTGATGGCAAGACATACAAGGCTGGACAGAGCTATACGCTGAAGACTGCCAAGGAAATCGAGAAATTCGTGCGCTACAGGGATACGAAGATCGTAGCATCTGCAGAAGACAGGGCGGACAGACAGAATATCTTTATGAAGGCTCTGAAGGAAGAGCTATCAAAGAAAATAAAAGAAGACCCACTCATCGTCATGAAGCTTTATAATGCACTTGGCGATGACAAATATTCATCAATTGATGCAGCGGATATGGCAAATCTCGTAAGCGAATGCAAGGGCATGGCTTTTGATAATGACATCACAGTCCTTCCAGGTACCGTAAACAGTGAGAATAAATACGAAATCTACGAGCTTGACAAGGATGCGATAAACGACATCGTGATCGAGTATTTCTGCGAACCGGATAATTAACCACAGTATTAAAGGCAGCTAATCACATTATTTTTTAGAAAAGAAATGAATCATGAGAGAAGAATATGACGAGCCATCGGCACTGGAAAATACATCAGTGAAAAAAAAGAAAAATAAAAAGAAGCAGCAGAAAAAAAGGACGATCAAAAAAGTCATAATTATTGTTGTCGTCCTTGCAGTTCTTGTCTGCGCAGGCTTTTTCGGATACAGGTATTATCAGAACTACAAGTATCAGGAGAGCCTGAAGCAGCACGAGGAGACCTTTGATTCACTTCGTCAGGAGAAGAATACAGATAATGACGGCAAGGCTGTTATCGAGGGTACATCTCCGACACACGATTTCAATTCTTACTGGAAGCAGAATAAGGACATATATGCCTTCGTGACAGTAGACGGAACAGGCGTGGATTATCCTATACTCCAGAATGAAGAGGATAATTATTACCTCATGAGGAATCTCGATGGCTCTGAGGGCTATCCAGGCTGCATATATACGAACAGAATCAATTCCATGCAGTTCGATGATTACCTGACTGTCATCTATGGCCACAATATGAAGAACAAGACCATGTTTGGCTCTCTTCACAATTTTGATGATGAGGATTTCTGCAAGACGCATACAGAATTTACGATAGAAACACCGGAAGAGCTTCTCACATACAGGATTTTTGCAGTAGTAAATTTCACAGATGATAATATCACCTATTATCTTGATCCGAAGGATCCAAGCTCTGTTTCCACATTTGTAAATTCAATTAAGACAGAGTCAGCCGGAAGGCAGCCTGACTATATCGATGACAGTGTTGAAATTTCAGACAGTGATCACCTTGTCGTTCTTGCGACCTGCATCGGAAAAGAGCCTGACCGCCGCTTCCTCGTAGTAGGAAAGCTTACCGGACAGACGATCTATTCGAACCCGATCCAGAGATATTTTAATGATGATGGAGAGCAGGTATTTGATGGCAGCGGAACCCCGGCTGAGATACCGATCATGAATCTTCTTGGCAGCGGGGCAGCAGAATAAGAGATAGTGGTGACTTCGGGAAATTAAGATATTCTCTTGAGAAAGTTTACTTTATAGATGAGGCAGAAAAGAAGAATATATAAGAAATACGGGATGTGGCTCCTTGATATCATTTGCATCATTCTGGCCACTTATTTTGCCGTACGACTTTATTTCATAGGTGAAAAAAAGGTACTCCTGATAAATACGACGATTTATTATCAGTTGTGCCTCATATTTATCGCGATCAGTACGATCTATTCGTTCTTTTTTGACTGGAACAGGACGCTACTTCACAGGGGTTATCTCATCGAGTTTCGGGCTGTCTTTGTACACACCTTTATCCTGCTCCTGTTTGCCATCGTTGTTTCGTACTTCCTGCATTTTGGCTACTATATCTCACGAATGGTATATTTCCATTTCGCATGGATAGATCTTGGGCTGACTTATGCAGTGCATGTTCTGTACAAGAACCTGCTTTTTCATTACTTCAGGCAGGATCATCAGGTACTGAAGATCGTCGTAGTTGCTGAAAAGAATGAACTAAAGAATACGATACAGAATATCCTGAATGCACATGATTCTGGAATACAGATCGTCGGGGCAGCGTATGCAGATTGTGATGCAGAAGAATCGCATATAGATACTCAGATTACAGGCAGTGAATATTCTTCACAAAAGAATGCGCATCACGAAATCAATGGCATTCCTGTATACGCAGGTAATGAAAGCCTCCCGCAGGCATTCGTCCAGGTCCCCTTTGATGAGGTGCTGATCAATGCACCTGATATTGACAGGGAAAAGCTTCAGGAGATCGTAAACGGTTTCGAGGACATGGGCGTTGACTGTCACTACTGCCTGAGACTTCCGGAGCACAGGAATTCCCTGACAAGAATAGAGACCTTCAAGGGCTATGATGTCGTCACCTATACGATGAACAGGAACAGTGCAAAGAAGCTGATGCTGAAACGCCTCATCGACATCATAGGCGGGGTTGTTGGAATGATCCTCACCGGAATACTCTGTATATTCCTTGTACCAGCAATAAAGATAGATTCAAAGGGGCCGGTATTCTTCTCACAGACCAGAGTCGGAAAGAATGGCAGACGTTTCAAAATCTATAAGTTCCGTTCTATGTATGTAGATGCAGAGGACAAGCTGAAGGATCTGATGAAGGATAATGAGATGAACGGTCTCATGTTCAAGATGAAGGATGACCCAAGAGTCACGAAGGTCGGAAAGTTCATCCGGAAGACCTCACTCGATGAATTTCCTCAGTTCTGGAATGTGCTGAAAGGCGACATGAGCCTTGTCGGCACACGACCTCCGACAGAATCAGAATTCGAGCAGTACAATGAGCACTACCGCCGCAGGCTTCAGATGACGCCTGGCCTCACCGGCATGTGGCAGGTCAGCGGCCGCTCCGACATCGAGGACTTCGATGAAGTCGTAAAGCTCGACCTTGAATACATTGACAACTGGAGCCTCAGCCTTGACTTCAAGATTCTCCTCAAGACCGTAGGCATTGTGTTCACACATAAGGGTGCGAAATAGCTTGAAAATAAGTGAGGTGAATAAGTCTTTTATACTTTTTATGCTAACTCTAGGGAAACCCATATGGTTCTGAGTTCTATAAAAGCGTTAGCAAGGATTTGCATGATATCTTTCCAAATGTTCATTCCTTTTCAGCCACCAACTTGAAATATATGAAGTATTACTACGAGCTGTTTTCTGATTTGGACATTCGTCCCCAAGTTGGGGACGATTCTTATGGGAAGATAGGTTCAAGCGAGAATCGTCCTCAACTTGGGGACGATTTCAGTGACGATGCTATTTTTCGAATTCCCTGGGGCCATATCAAACTTATCATAGATACAGAACAATTTCTTGATATGCTTTTTTATAATATTCCTCTTCATTGTTATGTTGTTATTGAAGTTAAAGTTAATGCATTCGACCCGAGAGATATGGGACAACTAAGTACTTATGTTGCAGCTGTAGATGGAATATTAAGAAAAGATGGTGATAATCAGACAATCGGTCTTCTGATATGCAACGGTATTAAGATGATGAAATACATATCATCACCTTAATACTGTTTGGGGCTTTTTTTAGTTTAAATAGAGTGAGATTTGGACAGCCGAATCGGGTGTGTTGCATAAGCCTTCAAAAGCGTATATGATTCTGCTGGACCAAAGGTATATGAAAAGGTATATGTAAAACAAGTGTGGTGAATAAGTCTTTGATACTTATTATGTGAGCCCTAGGAAAATGCAAAAAATGAGTATATGTACGCTATCGATATACCATTGATAAGTGGAATTCCTTAGTATTTTGTGATATTATTTTTTGCAAA
>Ga0256406_1002026_pt1 | contig 30311 bp, 27 predicted proteins | sample RumenRJG_03DNA_FD_185986 | JGI IMG/M metagenome (GOLD analysis project Ga0256406, IMG submission 185986) | Bovine rumen microbial communities from Lethbridge, Alberta, Canada - RJG_03 | ecosystem: Host-associated > Mammals > Digestive system > Stomach > Rumen | place: Canada: Alberta | collected... | reverse complement strand
AGTTCATCAACTTTGCATCCTTATATGCAAAGCGAATCATCAACTCGTCATCGACGCACTTGTTTGGTTCGATACCGAACTTATCCTTTAGCAACGCCGTTCCACGCTCCGGGTTGAGCCTTTCACCGCAAGTAGCAAGCCGGTAGTTCCAACCTTCCCGTTTATTCAATTCCGCCAACCGTTGGGCAAAATTTATCATTTCGTCATCTTGCCATTCATGGTAGTGGACACCATTCTTATCAAGATTTGCTTTCACTTTTTTGTAAGCCAATATATCAGCATAACTGAATACCAGCTTCTCCGTGTAACCTTTCAGTTGGTTGCCAATATTCTTTATCTTGTCAAGTAAATCGTCCATTCCGATTGTATCTGTAAGGACAAGAGGGTCGAAACGCCAGATAACATGACCTTTGCCTAATTTATCAACAAGTCTTTTGAACGTATCTATTCTTTCTTGCAAAGGTCGCACATGCTTTTCCAACCTCTCATGCTCATAGTCATTAAGGGAATACTGGATGTAGCATCCGATGCCACGCTCTTCCAGATAATCTAGATGTTGAAGCAATGGTTGCGGGTTCTTTGACCAAAACACGATGAACCGTGTGTCTCTGTAAGACACATACAACTTCATTCCATTGAACGGATTTGTCCATGCTGAGTATCCCACCTTCAGCCTATGGAAGAACCAATCAGCATAGAAGGCAGGAATGTCTGTACTTCTGCTTGCAGAAACAATGATAGGTGCCTGTGCTTTGACAGACAGCCCGTCAATGAGAATGTTTGTATGTTGCCAAGTTGCCATATATGTTAAAATTCTATATCCCCTTCCTTGATCACTTTGTTCTCAAGATAATGAAGAATTTCTTGATGCAAGACACCACCTCTATCTCTAATTGTTGTATTATTTTGATCGGAACCAAAGAATCCTTGTGCTATTTTGTCCCGTAAATCAACATATTTTTGTTGAAATATGCTGATATTCAAAAGCAGCGGGCTTCTAAGTAAGTCTGCAAACTCCATCTTATACATAGCGTCACGAGCCTTGAATTGATTCAGATTCATAAACATGAAATCTTCATCTTTATTGACGACAGACGATACTGTGTATTCAAAGGCTTCATGATTAGAAATCATGAGGATTAATCTGTTTTTATATAAGTTTATATCTTGTGGTGACTTCTGAATCGCTTTGCTTATGAAAAGATACGAAACACTTGCAATCTGCTGGTGTGCGTCGATGTCAGAAACAGTTCCGTAAGAAAGGAATATCATTAATCCCATCCCATATTTACCAAAGTCTTTGATGTGTTTTAGCTGCTCTGGATTATTCTGGAAAGAACGCCATGCCTTATAGAGAGGATGATATACAGCATCGCCATCATTTCCTGCTGATAATTGAGACAAAGCCTCTTGAACAAACTTTTCTGTTTCTGTTGTCTCTTCTGATAATTCTGCTGTAGCATTCTCCTTTGACAAGTTTGAGTTTACCTTGTATTCGATACGGATGTCTCTATCGTACATGTAAAGAACGCATTTTTCAACCTTCCTGTTCTTATAGTACACAACAAAGCCATAGTCGCTATAATCTACTTCCTGCCAACCAAATGGAGACAGAGCCTCAATCGGGAAGCCACGAAGTTCCACCATGTCAGAAGTTTTACGAACAACCTTCATGGGCTTGTCTGACATGTTGGGCTTACCGAGGTCGTCGTTATAAATTTTTACGATGTAACCAATGCCTGGTTGTAGCTTATACCCAGGGCAGCCACTTGTGTTCTTAACCACACTGATAGTCCTTTTACATTCTTGCAAACCTTTGACAGGCACGTTACTCTCGTAACGTTGATGACAAGTCGATGCAAATGTAAACGGTTGTATTGATTCGGATTTCTCAAGTACCTTCCGTTCTTGTTTTTCTTGTTCTTTTCGCTGGTTTTCTGCACGACGACGTTCTCTTTCCTGATACTCTTGTTCAAGTTTCCTTTTCCGAGCCTCTTCTTCAAGGCGAAGTCGCTCTTGCTCCTTTCTCTTGTTCCCAAAGATAAAATCAAAAATTCCCATAATAAATTGATTTTAAAAAGGTCAACGCCTAACTTCATATGACTATCTTCATAGTAACGTACTATCAGTGGAAGACATAGTTCTTGGATATTTCTCCATGTGGTGAAGGCATACCCATCTGTCTTCCTGCAAGCTCAAACAAGAGCAGAGCTTCCTGTTCTGGGTTCTTGTGAACGTAATGCAGATCGCAATACACCAAGAGCCACTTTAGATCTGTGTCTGTAAGCTTTCCCGAACATTCATTACGCATGGCGGTTGCAGTATCAGCATTCCAGTCTCCCTTTAGCTCTAACGTTCCTAAACCGCGAAGCAATAAAGCTAGCATTTCATTTTCAGTAAGATTGAGTTTGGTCAACTCAAGTAATACTTTTGCATCGGCAAGTAGTTTGGGGTTTGACCCATTGAAATACTTTGCCACTATTTCGTCAAGGAAACTGTTTGCACTATTCCCACTCTCTGATTTCTTTTTTTTGAAAAAATTAAATAGTCCCATAATTGTTATAATTTAGTTGTTATCTTTATGATTATGCTCTTGAAACTTTTGTGGCAACATAAGGATATTTATCCTTGTCGTCACATTCGTTATTGACTACTTCTTCTATCTTGACTAGACCGCTTGTAATGGTAACAGACGAACCCAACTTGCAACTTCCGCAATAGTAAGTTGCTCCATCTTGCATTATCAAATAGGTGCGTCCCTTTACCTCATCTATAGAAAGAGTTTTAGAGACAAGCGAGATCTTTTCTTTTTTGCTCGCTTTACTCTTTTCCTTTCTCTCTGTATCTTCTGAAGGCATTTCAGTAAGAACTTGATTCTTCTTGTTTCCTTCAATGTCGGAATGCTCTTCTGAATATTTGCCAAACCATTTGATGACATGGCTAAGCTGCATCACGTAACCGAAGAACAGTTCTTTGCTTTGCTCATCTATGAAATAAGGCAGTTCCTCGTAGGTATGTGAGTCAGAACTTGAATAGTTCAAAATGTTCTTAACCAGCATGGCAATGTCTTGCGGGAAAACGGAGTCACCACCATCACCGTCTTTGCCTGGTCCCGGTTTCCCCCATCTTGCTTGATGGGTTATTTTTTTACCTTGATAGCAATTGATGGTTTTACCAGCCAAGTATCTACTGGCATCAAGCAAGACGATATGGTCTTTGCTGTCGAAGCACTTATCTGTTAATAACCCCATTTTCCGAGCAGCTCTAAATATATATTCCACGACTTTGCGTAATGGGTTTCCCGCATATTCATACTTGATGTTTTCCTCTGGGTAATAAAGAGCACTAAGCATTTTCAGCATCAGCTTTCTCGCTCTCTCATCAATGAGTTTGTCTTTCCCCAAATAATCGAAAACGTCTTTATGGCGGAACAATATGGTATTGTTCGCCTGAGCCTTCCCAACCCTGCGGATATTCTCGTATAAGAAGCTTGCGTTTTTAGGATCATCATCTGGAGCATCCTTAATATACTCCATATTCCCCCATTCGGGGATTTGGTGATGATACTTGGCAATCTTGACAGTTTCTGAGAAACCGCTCATAGTTCCGGAAGACAGAATATACCATGGGAGAAACTTGTGCTTCTCTCCAAATAAGGTTGCCAATGAAGGCAGCACAACATGGATAAAACCCTCTTGAATGTCTTCGTTAGGACTTATTTGGCAAAATGCATCCAGGATGATTGCGGTATAATCGTCGAAATTGTTCTTCAGGGCAACTTCTGCTTCCTGCCAGTTCGAATAATGATCAAGCTCGATGCCGTATGCATCGGCATCTATTTGGGTACCTTTAACGATAGTCTGATCGTCATCGACCCATAGCACTTTATATATTATTTCGTCCGTCATTGTTCTTCAATTCCAAGATTTATATTTTCTATTCCGGTATTATGGAAAACAAGTTTGTACTTAACAGGGAAAGCATCGTCTGGTGCAGAAACAAATTCTGCGTCGCCGTCAAATTCCCGCATCAGGTGTTTTACCTCGTATCCGCCAATCCCATAATGGTTTTTTCCGTTTTGGGTACTCCTGTTGTATGTAAAGACATAATCTTCGTTTACACCTTTACCCACAGGTTTGCCATTATTGGATATGGTGATGACATGGTCAGTACCATCGGTTGTGAGCTCAATCTTGATGATGTTGCCATCACGATTGGCTTCTCTTCCAGCAAATCCATGACTGCAAGCATTACTGACAATATTGTCAAAAACTATCGTCAGTGCTTCTGGAGCAAAGACCGCATTCTCGAAAGTTACTTCTTCCTCTCTGCCACCTTTTACACCAATAAGGTTGCCCTTATCGTCGTACACTTCCTCCATATCCACCATCATCTTTGTATAATGGGCGGCTTTGTCGTACTTGTATTGGAAGATAGGACTTTTATGCTTAGCGATGTAATCCTCTATGAATTGAGTAAGCGAGATATTCTCAGTTACAAGCCCATTCCCCCTGTCAAGTTTACTTATTTGTTGCTGTAGTTGATTAATGGCATTCTGGATATTCTCGTAGATGTCACTAACAGCAACTTTATGAAAGTTGCCTATAACAGCATTGTCATCAACGATGCCATTACCTTCTTTCCGTGCCCGCAACAGTTGTTTCCACCAATTGTTTAGATTGAAGATGGTCTGCCCGATGGCATGCTTTTTCATGTGCATGTCACGGCGAAAATCATCATCAACTTTTTGCTGCTTAACTTCGACATCAGAAAGGCTCTGCTTTGTGTCGGCTTTACAAATGCGTTCTTGCTCTTCAAGGGTGGGTACGATTATCTTCAAATCAAGAAAATCCTGCTTCTTAATTCTTGATATTGTCACACCTGTAGACATCATCTGCCCTTGACGTGCCACATTATCGGACATAATGCTCCTAAGCAAAAAGTCTTCGATTACAGCATCTGACTTTAACTTAAAAGGTATCACTTCTGGCCGCAGGGCAACAGCATTCTTCGTGGAAAAGTCAATAGACCTTCCAACCTTAAACCTCCCGCCGATAAAGCCAGCTAAAAGGCAATCTTGGGTTAACAAACCAAAGTGATGAGCCTGACGAAGAGGAATGTCGCTGGCTTTGATGTCACAGTTGAGATAGTTGGAAGATAATTCCTTTATCCCAAGCAAAGGAGAATTATCTTCATTGCCCGTGTTTCTCTGCAAACTCGTAATATCAACAAGGTCACGCAAAGGCATTAATCTCTCTCCTTTTTTAGGATGTGGAAGGTGTCGAGATATGAGATAGCGTGATGGCAACAGATTGACATCACCAACCAAGTCAGACACGTTGCCTCCCCATACATAACGTTCATCACATTTCTGTATCGTCTCGATTATGCTTTGCACTTTGAGTTCAAACTCCTTATCGCCTGCAACATCATGTCTTGCACAGAAACTCTCGCTTGATGCGTCCACAAGCACAATATTGCCTTGGTTATTCTTGGTAAGAATGAACATGCAAGTAGCAATTGATGTAGAGGGGAATAATAGGGGACGAGGCAAAGAAATGACAGCGGCACTGTATTGATTCTTATAATCCCACAGTATCTTTCGAATGTCAAACCATCCAGAAGTGGCTGTACAGAAAGTCAGAGGAAGAATGCAACACAATGTGCCACCTTCCTTCAGTGATTTTGTCGCCAAATGATAGATGTTATCGATTACGGTTCTCCCTTCCCTTCCCATCAAAAATGGAGGAAAGGAAAAAATGTAATCGTACAGCTTCCCTTCGGGCAGCGCATCAGACATGTTACCTGTCAGCTTGATGTCTGCGTCTATTCTGAAGCATTGCAAATAAATCTGCGAAAAAGCCCAAGTCTCAGCGCCTGTCTCGAATCCCGCATATTTGGCTTCGGGGTTCTTAAAAGCAAGTTGAGCTGTAGCCGAATAAGGTAAGAAAACCTCACTTCCCACTTTAATTTCCAACAGTTGATTGCACAGCTCCAACATGGAATCGGGTATCAACAACGGGTTGTCGTCAGACGAACGTGTATAACCCAAATCCGGACTTTTTTTTGTATGACAGTATCTTACGACTGCCTTGAACTCGTTTCGAAGAATGAGGATATCATCTTCTGTCAGGCTATCATTCAGATTAACAACAAACGGATTCACTATGCCAAGTACTTCTGGCTTGGCATCGTCAGACATCGAGTACAAAGAAGCAACCAACTGTTTCTTATTCTTATCTTCGAGTAATATGCTACCTGAAAGATACTTTTCGACGATGCTTTTACCTGCAGCTGAAAGATTTACCAACTCTACCATGTTCTACACGTTTTGAAGTTTAACATCCATTTTAGCGTCATCATCATGATTGACGGTGCAAAGGTAAGCATCTTGTGTGCAGTTATCCTGCACAGGAAAATATTTTTTGTAATTTTCTGCAATTTTTTCTTGAATATGGCTTCTAAAGCCTTCCGGAGACAACACTTCAACATCTGCTCCAAACGACAATATCTGTTGGTCAAGCTCATGGTTTGGAATAACCTTAATACCTACTATACGTTTGTCTTTATCAAGTATTTGTTGTGAGTGATGCAGTGGCTTTGACGCTGCATACATAAACCTGCGTTCTGTGAATTGCAATGTGATGTCAATAGGGCTTGATTGGGGTATGGTAACACCAATCACATTGTCGAAGTAATGTTCAAAGTCTATAGAATGATTTGGAACGAATTCAATATCAGAAGCCAGCTCCATGGATTGAATTCTGTCTAATGCCAGATTTGAAATTTCTTTCCGACGATTATCAAGTCCAAATAAGAACCAACGGTTATTGTATTGTTTAACATAGTATGGATGGATGACAAACAGCAAATCTTTCCCACCTTTCTTATAATTGTGGTACTTAACCTTTAATGCTTGATGATTTGATGTTGCGTCTATGACATCTGATAAGTATTCGAGGCCTTTCAGATTGGGATTTTGCTCGAATCCAATTATATTATCTTTATTACCCTTCAGATTAAACCGCCATTCAAGATTGGATATAACATCTTCCACCCACTCATTTGTGGGCAAGCCACGGAAGCGACCCAGAGTTAGTATCACGGTTTGCAGTTGCTGAGCTTCCTCGTCAGTCAAAGGCTGCTGATTAATGGAGAAGTCAGAATCATAGTAAAGATAATATACTTTCTTGCCGTCTTTCTTGCGCTCCAAAGGAATGCTCCATCCCGTGTCGCTCTCCATGAATTTTATGTCCTCAAAGATCTGACGGCGGCTTACCCCACCAGCGCCATTATAATACAGCAAAGCTTCATTACACGCATCTATCAGGTCTTCTATATAATACCGATGACGTCTGTCGCGAAAGCACTTGTCAAGTGCCTGATAGCGAATAGCTGCATTCTTATTTGTAGGCATATTAAAATTTTTATCGTATTCTAAATCATTTACGTCAGCCTCAAACTTGGCGATTTCAATTAATCATCCCAAAATTATGCGGGACTGAATTAGTACACCCTATGCAGATAGTAGTATCATCTTTATCTAATTGGATTGGGAACCATTTATTGGAACGATTCTTATCTGCAATCATGGCATTTAGACGATTCAAGATTTTGTTTTTCATTGCAGTTTTGACAATATTATTTTTTTGTGTGCAAATATAATACATTTATTACAAATAAAGTTCATTTTTAGAAAAAAGTTCTAACTATTTTTTTTGCTAAGTCGACAATACAATCTTTGAGAAGATATTAAACGCGGTCATTCTATTTTGGCTTATCGAGTAGTGAAATTAATAAACTCAAAGCTATATTGGGATATTACTCCTAATATCTGCCAGTCGCCAGTCAGAACGGTCTGATGCGGATGATCTGCTTTTGATTGTCTATCTCTACAGATCCGAGGCGGGATAGGACGGATTGGCCTAAAAGCAAGGGAGCCTTGAGGTTACTGACCACGCTTGCCTTGACGTTGGTCAGTTCTGTATCACCGAATGACACTTTGCGAAGGTTAAGCACCGTGCCCTCACTTACATTGCCATTGGCGTCCAAGTAATAGGAACTGCCGACAACATCATCTTTAGTCAGATAGCCGTTCTTCATCATGAAGGTTGCCTCAACCATTGACAGCGACACATCGCTCGCGCCGGTATCAAGCCAGAAAGTCAATGGCAGGCCATTGATCTCACACTTTACACGACACAGTCCTCCAGACTCACGTGTAAAGGGTATTTCAGAGAGTTGGCCTGAAATTACACCATTATTAGTCTCAGCCTTGAAGAGTGAGGTACTTGGAGAAGCCCCGTTCACTTTAGCTTCAAATTCCTTTATCATCGCTTTGAAGTCAGGGCGGCTCTTCAGTCCGTCCAGGTCTCTGTCGTTCATGATATGTGTGAATCGACGGAAACCTTTCTGAAGGGATGTCCGCAGGTAGCTCATGGCTTTGTCATACTCGCCCATCTTGGAGTAAAGACAAGCCGCGTCATAATAACTGCCCTTGTCGTGATTGTGAGCCAATATGCTGTCCTGTACAGCAATGGCAAATTCTTTCTTCCCCAAGCCCCAATAAGCATACTGCGCATTGCAATCTTCATCGTAGGAGATGAGCTTTAGGTTCTCTGCATCATTTATGTCGAGATCACTGTTCTCAGCATGTTTGGCAGAGGTATCTTCAACAGCCATAGTATCTACAACCATTGAGTCAATCATACTATACTCTATGGCCTTGATAAAATCAGCCCGTGCTGCTGTCATATTCCCCTTATGCCTATAGCATTCACCTCTTTCAACAAGTGCATAAGTATAATCGGGCTTCAAGACAAGCGCCGTCGTGAAATCTTCTATGCCGCCGTCAAAGTCATCGGTACAATATTTGAAGAATCCTCTGCGATAATAGCCGTAGAACTCATCAGGCTCTTTGCTGATGTAGTAAGTAAGGACATCAAGAGCATCACTGGTCCTGCCTAACTCATAGAGGCAATCTGCCTTAATAAGATAATAATCAGTATCAGTGGAGTCCATCGCCAACGCACGATTGATCTCTTCCAGCGCATTTTGATATTCGCCAATTTCACTATGGCACAAGGACAATCGGTATACCGTGAAACTGCTCGCGCTAATATTATTCGCTGCTTTGTAAGCCTTTATAGCGTTATTGTACTCATCTATTGACTCATAGATTCCACCCAGCAGGTTGGACCAGAGAGCATTGTTCTTGTCTTTGGCTTGTTGTATGCGGAGCTTGGCAAGCAGGATATCCTTGAACGGATACTTGATACCTTCTGTAAGGGAAAGAGCCTTGCGGTTATATTCCATTCCAAGAGCTTTAATGATATCATCAGCTGCCTCATTGTACTTGTGAAGAGCAATGAAGGTCTCGGCGCGGAACGCATATTCCTGAGAAGCTCTCGGTTCAAGGGTGATGCTATAGTTGAAAAGTTTCAAGGCAGACTCAAAGTCCTTCCTAGCCAAGGCATTTCTTCCCTTACCCATGTAGCCTAACGTATTGGCCGGATGCGCAGAAATCATGATGTCATAGTCAGCATCTGCAGCGGAGTAATCTCCATGATCATAATAGTACTCCGCCCTGTCTGACAAGGTGTTTTCATCAGTTGGATTCACCTTTAATGACTCTTTCCAGTCTTTCTCTGCCAGTTCATCATTTCCCAACTTTAAATTTACCTTTGCCCTCAGTCTGTACACGTATGAAATCCAGTTCTTATCTTTTTTGAGCAACGGCACAGCTTTGTTTAAACAGTCAAGCGCCTTTCCCTCTTGACTGTTGTCATCATATATAAAGCCCATGCAATAAAGAGCATATCCGTTGTTTGGGTGTTCTTGCAGTTCTTTCTTGAAAAAGTCCAAGGCTCCCGCCTGGTCAGGCGTACTACTGAACAGCAATTCCTGTCCCCGTTTGAAGTTGTAACTGCCCAAAAAGTCTTCTCTGCTTTGTGAAAAGACACACACGGATTGGAAAATCAGAATGGCGAAAATAATCAGTTGCTTCATATCGATTGATTTATATGCTTGTTTCTTTTTCCCTTTTATGAGAAAGGATATCACAAGGTTAACAATTGATAGAAGATTTTTCTCTCGCTCACTCAGTATCTCCTCACCCTTCTATACTTCAGCACATAAACCTTATTGAAATATTGCTCCCACGGATTGTTGGTTGAGCTAATGTCGCCGTCCGTTATCCGCAGGCCATAGAAACGGGTGCCGGTGCGCTGGTAGGCAGCCATCTTTCGGGCGAGGGCTGTCTCCATGGGGATGTCGAAGTCGGTAATCCACAGTACGTCGGCATTGGCATAGTGATGACCGTCGAGCAAGGAGAACATCATGCCCATCATGTTCCTGGCACTGGTTCCTCCGTTTATAAAAGGAATGATCGGCTCCTTGCGTGGCACATCCCTCTCCGTTGCACCCAGGGCCTTCAACAGACGGTTGTAGCGCTGGGCTTTCAGGTCAACGGGGTGCACCGATACCGAGAAGTCGATGAAGAAGCAGTCGCGTTGTTCTTCCTGTACCATTGCCGTAAGCTGTTCCACCAACAGTTTCTCCACACGCTCCGGCAGTCCCTTCATGCTCGCCGAGGTGTCAACGCAGATGATGATGGGTCCGATACGGCTCGCCGACGTGAAGCTCAATCGACGCGACGGCTTGCTGATATTCGATTTGTAACGGAAGACCTGCAAGTGCTTCGTAAGATATTTATAGACGAAGAGCTTCTCCAGACTCTCGTCGGCACACTGCGCCCACTCGGAGGGGAGCAAGGCATTGACATCATTGCCGATAGTAATGCCCTCGATGTCGCTGCCTGATGCGTGCTCTATCATCAGGCTTGTGCCTTCTGCCGCGCAGAGCCGTTCCTTACCAGCATCGTCAGCCTTGCGTCCCATTTTCTTGATAATCTCATCAAGGATGGGATAGCGGTCACGGAGTTTGATGACCTGGAGATGACGTTCAAACTCTGATTCCGACCATGTGCCGTCCATCATGTCATAGGCTGAGGCAGCATCGTCATCGTTCGCACCGAGTTTCTGTGTAATGCGTGCCATCTGCTTGTAGGCGGTCTCCAATTGCATCGGCACTTGCTGTCCCTGCCTGCGAATCCATTCATACTCCTTCCTGCACAACTGATCGAAGATAGCCTCCTGCCAGTCATGGCGCAGCTTTTCCCAGTTCTCCTGCTTGTCAGCACCGCCCGGTGTGGAAAACAATTGGGTGAAGAACTTCTCATCGAACCCGTCCTCCTTGTGTTTTTCACCGATATTATCCACGATGCTCTCCCAATGGCGTCGCTCGCCAACCGAGAGATCGGGTACCTCACGGCTCTGCTTGTATTCCGTCCAAGTGCGCTTGCTCTCGAACTGCGTGTTGTGGAGACAGCTCACGATGAAGCGTCCCACCGTGACAAAGAAAACCTTGCCAGCAGCCTTGTTGGAGAGTACCTTCACCTGCACCATCGGGTCGGACATCAGACGGATGAGATATCCGAGCAACGGATCGTCGAAGGAATCCCATGGAGCGTCCGGTGACTTCACCGTGTCGCTCTTGGAAGGGATCTCACCCGAAGCCACGAAGTCCCTCACCATCTTCAGGTAGCGTTGCACGTCCATGAAGCCACCCCGCTCGTAATGCTGCCAGAAAGTCTCGTCTCTGTTCTCCATAGTCGTCAGTCGTAGATTTTGCCAATATCCTGGCGTGTGAACGCCATCTCCTTGTAGAATGCCGCCACATAGACCTTCACCTCTTTTTTGTCTGCCGCCGAGACAAAGATGTTGTCGTAGACCGCATGCTCCGTCTTCTGCAAGTCATCGGCAAGCGCGTCTATCTCTTTGCTGAAGTCACGTAGTCCGTTAGCAGCATCCGTTGAGGCCGCGTTAGAGAAGAGGTTTCGCTCATCAGCGTGAATTTTCTCAATGTCGTATTCAATGCCGTCCATATACAGATGATCATCGTCTCTTGAAAGTTTGACCAAGGTACTGCCGATAGGAGCGACGAACCGGTCGTAGTAAACGCGGATGACGTTCTTCCCTTGCAGGGTCTTCTCTTTGTACATAATGCCTTTCTCCGGTTCCTCATCCTTATGGCGTCTGATATAGTATGGAAGCATCTGGAAATCAGAAGCCATGATGAAGGTTTCTTTTATTCCCTTCCCTATCACATGATAATAGAGTTGATGGTAGAGCCGTTTGTCACTGTCACGTTGCAGTTTGCGCTCCGATATCTGTCCTGCCGCCCTTTTGATTTTTGCATTCTTGATTTCCTCTTTCAATGCCGTTTTCAATTCTGCCAACCTGTTTGCAAAAGGCGAGAAGACCGACTGTAAGACGACCTTACGCACAGAATTCCGCTCCTCCGGCTCCTGCCACAGGCAATGGTACATCGGCACCAAGTCTTCGAGTTCTACCTTCCCACGGTCTTGCAGGAAGGCTGAGGTGCGGAGAAGCCGGACGATATTCTTCCACCGTCGGTCGCTCACATAGATATTGCGTCGCTCGCTGTCGGCATCAACCATTACATTCTTTAGCGACCTGCGAATGGCGATGATGGCATCCAATACCGGTTGTGAGAGGCCGATGCGGTCAATCTCTTTCATCCATTTCTCATATTCTTCGTTGCTGATCTGGTCTTCATCTTTCACGCTGATGGCGGAATCGTCGGGAGTAGTGAGCATCTCGAGGAAGAGCGTGTCGCTGGAGATGTTCCTGCACTCAAGCCTGATGATGAATCGGTCCCACAGAGCCTCCAGCCCCTCCCCTTGCGCCGGGAGCTCATTGCTTGCAGCCACAAGGAGTTTCAGCGGCAGATGGAGCTCATGACTACCATTGCGGAAGAGTTTCTCGTTCATCACTGTGAGCAGCGTGTTCTGTATGGCCGGCCCAGCCTTCCACATCTCGTCGAGGAACACCACGTCGGCTGTGGGCAGATAGCCCTCCACACAACGCTCATAGGAGTCGGTCTCCTTCAGCTTCGATATGCTCACCGGTCCAAAAATCTCGTCGGGGGTGGAGAACCGCGACATCAGGTATTCGAAGCCCTTGGCATGCCGGAACGCCAACTTCAACCGCCTTGCCACCATCGACTTGGCCACACCCGGAGGACCAAGCAGGAGGATGCTCTCGCCAGCTATAGCTGCGAGCAGGGACAATGAAATCTCTATATCCTTATCATAGATGCCACACTGCATCTGATGGATTAATCGCATGATTCTATCTTTCATCGTTGTCTGTCTTTTTATAAAGAAACATTGTGGTGCCTAATTTAAAAATTCTTTATTGCTAACAGCTTGGCCTCATCCGTCATGGCAAAACATCGCTGACAGTCTAGCATGGCAAAGGATTTTTCAATGACGGGGTGGTCAAACTGGGTGTGGCCAAAGACTTGAAAGTCAAATTCTCCCTGACTCTCTGTTGACCAACTGAAGATGACGTGTTCTCCTGCATCGGCCCATAAAGGGCTCCCAGTTTTGTAGTTACCCATTCGGCTCAGACCTATCTCGGCTAAAGCCCTCCATCCAACCTCTGTATCTGTAAGATGGTTGAGATTTTTTGCGCAGAGTTTTCCTATCAAATCTTTATGCCTTAAGTACCAGCTCTCAGTGACACCGGCATGGGTGAACAATATTTCCTTGTCCCCAACCCTGCCTTCGTATGCTATTTGAAGTAAATGACAGCCTGTCAGCAATGACTTTATTTCATCAACATGTTCCTTACTTTTCCGACTACTGCCACCTAACTTGGCAAAAATGCTGCTCATATAGTGCGCGTCATGATTGCCGATGAGCATGGTTGTTTTGTCCCATAGCTCATGATCAGCTATGAAGTTCATTATCTCGTGCCAGTTGTCAATGGCGTCCGATTCCGTTATTTTCTCATTAGGGTAAGGGTCAAAGTAATCGCCAAGGAAGATGATATGCTCTACCTTTTCGTTGAATTTCTCTATTGGTTTCCTCCAAAACGTCCGGCCATGGATGTCGGGAATGATGAGGTATTTGATGTTCATGTTATGACAGCTATATATAATACTTCTTCTATTAAATTTCCTCATTCCCCTTTCCCTTGGAGATATTCCAGCTCATGTTGCGCGAAGTCATGGCAGAGTGGGTCGTTGAGCATGTTTTCCAGCAACTGCTTGGCTTTATCGATCATGCCCCAGTCTATCAGGACATAAGCCATGCGACGGTGGAGGAACGCCCGTGAGGCTTCGATAGTCGGTCCGAAAATAACGTCATCACTCAAAAGGTAATTTTGAATGACGGCAAGAGAACGGACATCCTTATTGTTTACAAGGCAATTGATATACTCTCCGACTCGATAGTTACAATCTGCCCCAATTTTCAAGTAATATTCTGCTACGTCATTCATATTCAACTCCAAAAAGCATGAGCCCATATGTGAAGCTGCAACTACACAGTTTTCCTTCTCTTCTTGTGGAATGGAGTCCATCTTGGGCAGCAACGATATATATACGTAATGATAACCAAGCAAAGCCTCCACGCATCGCTTGTCTTTATATAATGTGTTCGCACATTCCAAAAGATTGTCAGTGCTCAAACTGAAATCATAGGTATTATCCTCTGAGGGCATGACAAAGCTGCTATAAATAGGCATATCACCTTCTTTCGGATGCACACGGTCTGTGTCGAACACAAAAGGAGGGACCATCATATCTATACGGAACATCGACTGGCCAGGAATAGCTGTTACATGAAGAATGATGACATTGTCAGGACAGAGCATTGAATGGTCATTCTCTTGCTTACACTGATTGTAGGCTTGAGAATAAGAAATGACAATGGTGTTACCGTCAGCCAATGCGTCTGAAATACGATATTTCCATACCGTATCAAGTTCCTTGATTTCTTCACGTGTATAGGTTCCGTCCTTATGGTGATAGACACGCATTCCAAAGATATTGTATGGATGGATCCGTAACAACTGAGACAGCACGAAGCCCATGCTGACATAAGGACATTCTACTTCTATCATTTCCTTATACTTGTATTTTGATAGCGCATAGCCAGCCCGAATGCCACGAACTGTATTTGACTCATATTTATCAGCTTCCCGATTAATGATTTGAGGCAATCTGAAATCGCAAAGAGAGGATAGTAGTTGCAGCCAATCTATGCGTAAGTTGCCATCGAAGAAATTCGCGACTTCCATATAATGAAACGCTCTTTCTTGATCTTCTGTTTGGACAAGGCATTGTGCAATGCTGTGATTGATAGTTCCGAAAACAGTCCCATTATTAAGGTCCTGCTGAGGATTGTCAATGATGTTCATCAGGCGCATGAACTGGCGCAAAGCGTCATAAGGACGTTTCTCATCCAAAAGCCAGCTGCCATATTCAAGATAATAATCAGCAGTTCTTAGACCGAACCGCCCCCGCAAAAATGCTATATGCAGTTCATTTAGACTACTATCTTTATCCTTTATAAGCTCGTTGGTCTCTTTCTCAATGCTATTATAGAAAGGAAAGAGAACACTGATGTCATCGTTGTTGCGTCGAAAGGACAAGAGCGTAGAACGGAATTGCGGCATGTCGTTCTGTCGGAATGAGCGCATGTCATCTTTGTCAGATGTTCCACTGACCATCGCTGTTACTTTGGAATAGACCAGATATGGAATAGACAGTATGTTTCGGATATGAAGAACAACAGGAAGTCCGTTGTCACGGGTTATGGTGAGCACCACGTTATTACCTGTTCTCAAACATGGCTCTCCATCTTTGTTTTTCTCAATCAGCCAGTCGATGATATTCAATTTTAGAATCTCATCAGGTGAGCTGATATAAGCTGGCAAATCGATTCGTTCAAACGTGATGTTTGAAGAATCCAATGCCATCCCTGTAAGATGGTGAGACACATTCTCCCCCATCAGTGTGTCCAAAACCAGCTCAAGTCTAATTGGCTCGCCATATTCATATCTCTTGATGGCAATAGGCTGGTTTCGATATTCGGCTTCACCGATTAGGAAAGATTGTTTTAGGCTTTCGTCAAGCATGTCATCACCCTTAAGAAAATTCTGTGGTGTCTCATCTTCGTTACTGTCTTCATTGGAGACTTTACTGGCAGTCTTCTCTTTTGAGAAAAGAGATTTGACTATTTTAAGTAAGATCATATTTTTGTTGACTCTTTGTTAATGGTTTCTTTAGTTCTTTCCTTGTCGTATTGGAGAACGATTTCATGCTTTAATCGGAAGAATTGGGTCAGCCATGCCTGGAAATATTGCTCTGGGGCTGGGAATACCTCATTCAGCAGAAAATCACATTTTGAATAAACCCGAAAAGTCTTCTTGTCTGTATCGACATAATAGTATGCGGTGCAGCAGAACCTTGAATTGCAGAGATTGATTGCTTTTTGCATATAACTGATATTCTCCAGTTCGTCTAAGGAACACGCAAACCATTGCATGTCATAGATCCTCACCCAAAAAGAATCTTTGTCGTATGAGACATTAAAGTGTTCTCCTTGATATGTAAACCAGTAATCATCATCTTCTCCTGCTTGATACTGACAATTAAGCTGGGTGAGTATGGTCTTAAGCAGGTCTTGATTGTCCATGGCTGCTTTGGGCTTTTCATTCTCCCTGTTACTGACCTGTGCTGTTTGTATATCATTAGAAGCCGAAGAAGTGGAAGACGACTGCAATTCTTCTTCGTCATCTTCTTCCGCCTTTTTCTCCGCCTTACGGATAAAATAAAACACAGCTATTACGGCGACAGCTATTGTCATCATAAATTGGTAATCATCCATGTTTTTTATTCTAACTTTAGTATTCTCATTATTTTCTTTACGTCTTCATCTGTCACACCGATGATGGGACTGATCCTCATGAAATGGCTCTGCTGCTCTGGGAGCATGCTGTCTTCATCATCAACGATGGCATACTGGGAAATATTGTCATGTTGAGCAAGCCAAAGGTTGATTTCATGGCCTTTACTTGTCAACCAACGTATCTCGTCCGGTGTTGCCTGACTGATGACTTCCCGACGGGGCTCACTCGGTGTGATGTCAACCAACTCACCGGGCATCTTCCGCTCATCCCATAGACTTTTCATCTCATCCAAGCCAAGACATTTCCACGATGAGGAAATTACAACGCCAACATCCTGATGTCGCACTATTTTCGCAAGGTTGGCTACAGACTCTGGGTCGAAGCTGTAACCAAAGCGGTCAATGATGGCATTTTTGCCCTCATGCTCGCGCCATCTGAGCGTATTAAGTACGCCGTCAAAGTCGAGAAACAGTATCTTGTTCTTCATATTGCAGCTTAGCAAGGCAGATCTTCTTTAATCCTTCTACCGCGTCATCGAGTTGGTCTCTATATATCAGTCCGTCAACATATTCTTGCGGTATGGAATTGAATCCGAACTTTGCACCGAGGATGGCGCATGCGGCTGCAGCGTTGGTATCAGCGTCTCCACCGGCGTTGACGACGACCAACAGCCCCTCCTCAAAGGATGCAGCATGCCAATAAGCCCACAAAGCAACAGACAGAGTCACGAGTGTGTAACCCATGTGGTCATCATCCATCAGCTTCGTGATGTCTGTTTCATTCCAAGCAAGATCTATGTAGTCAGCTATCCGCTCATCATATTCCATCGCTGTGTCAATCAGGTCCTGATAGTTAGGCACTTTGCTGTCATATACCAGTGCATGAATGAGATTGGATACGATGACACAACTTCCTACGCAGCGTGGATCGTAATGAGTGAGTTTGCAAATGTTTTCGGCACATTCCGTCACACACTTGGGAAAGAGTCCCACTACGGATGTCCGCATCAGACCCCCATTGGCTGCAGACTGACATCTGCTCATCTTCCAAACCATTCTCGAGACATCGAAAGGCTTCTCTACATAGTCGGCGATGTTCAGAACATTATATGTATTCTCACCTATACCCATCGGCTCGTCCATAGCCCACATTTTGAAATGGCGGGCAATGTTGCAGTAGTTCACACCTTTGTCTTCAATGACAGCGTGGGCAATGCACAGCATCATGTCGGTGTCGTCTGTCCAGTCGCCAATCTTCCAACGTTTGCGATGCCGGTCCTGGAATATCTGACTATAGTGCTGCAGCCCATGAGGATATTTCCATGCCATATCCTCGTCGGTCATGCCCTCTGTACCAAGACCAAGTGCATCACCGATAGCCTGACCATAGAGACAGCCCTTGAAGCGGTCAAAGACGTGGATTGTATCCACATCTGAAATAATTGTGTTATCGTGTCTGCTCATTTAATTCTCTTGTATAGATCTGTCATCAGAGTTCTCACACCTCGTATTTCATCTACTGACGGTTCTATTTCCATATCATGATTGGCGTAGTAGATTTCCTTTAATTGCTCACACCCGTCGAAAGCTCCAAACTCTATGAGTTTGACACTTTTAGGAAGTAACATCTTCTTGAGACTATCGCAGTTGCAAAATGCACAGCGCCCTATAATGTTTACGCCATTGGGTATACTGATAGACGACATGCTTCTGCATCCACAGAATGTATAGTCCGATATCTTTCTAATTCCCGAAGGAATGTTTACAGACATGAGTCCATCGCATTGACTGAATGCGCTTTTCCCTATTCGAGTAAGACTTTCTGGAAGAACAAGTGATTTAAGATTTGCGCATTTTTCGAATGTCTCTTCTCCAATACTTTCTACCCCCGATGGAATCTGAATATAACCTAATGATCTGCAATTCTTAAATGCCCTGTTACCAACTCTTTTAAGCCCTTGAGACAGACATACTGTTGAGAGTCCATTACATTCTTCAAATGCTGATACGCCGATAACATCCACGCTTCCAGCAATTGTTACTGTACGCAGATTCTTACAAGCATAGAAAGCACTATCAGCTATTTCCTTTACTCCTTCAGGAATTTCTATTGCTTCTATAGTTTTTATTCCCCAGAAAGCATCTTTGCCAATGACAGTAATGTCATAAGGTATGACAGTTGATGAACATCCAGCAATAAGATTACCTGTCTTCGACTCTATGATGGCGTTGCAGTTCTCGCGTGAATCGTAATTCGCATTTAGAGAGTCGATCCGAATTGAAGTCAGGCTATCATCTCTCATAAAGAGCCGTTTACCGATATTTTCTAACCCTTTCCCAATTTCTATTGACTTCAAATCATAGCATTCCATGAAAGCTCCATCAGCGATCATCTTAACGCTGTCAGGAATTGTGATCATTTTCAACCCTGAATATTCAAATGCGGATTCTCCGATTTCTCTTAACAGTTTTGGGAGCTGTACAGTATCCAACTTCTTACAACCTTTAAAAGCCCTGCAGCCTATAACAAGGACACTATTGGGAATTTCTATGGTTTGCAAATCCTTACAGTCGTAGAAGGCTCCGTCACAGATTACTTCTGTACCATGTTTGATCTTGTATTCCACAAGATTTTCCGGAGCTGACATCAGTCGTTTCCCATCAGCACTATATTTCACCCCATGCTCATCTAACACTGACGCATCATATTCTCCCTCCAGCAAATAGGTTGGCAGATAAGAAATTAAGTCACTATCGGGGTATTTATCCTCCATATTCATTCTCAGTACAGCTCTCTTAGCCTCATAAAGTCCTTGCGCAGCAGCCTTCTTATACCAATCCAAGGCTATTGTTCTGTTTTTTGCGACTCCGCGTCCCTCTTCGTAGCAGCCTGCAAGGTTGTATTGTGCGAGTTCAACACCCAGTTCAGCAGCTTTTTGGTACCACTCTACAGCCTTTGCATAATCTTGCTTGACATTTTTTCCATAATAAAATCTGTCGCCCAACATACCCATGGAGTAAGCGTCGCCCCGCTCGACCATCATGATATTGTAATTCAAATCCTCCCGCACGACAAAATAGTTAGGAAAGTCGTCATCAAATAGTTTATCTAATGCAATAAGAGCCTTTTCTGCCACAACATTTCCGTCATAAGTTGCCCTGTCTATCTGCTCATAGGCTTCGCTGATACTATGGTGTACATCAGTATCATTGATAGTTGGCACTGTTACAGCAGAGCATTCTTTTTCACTTTGACTCTGCATGAGGTTGGCGTATTTGTTGATAATCTCAATGCATTGAGCCTCTTTTCCTGCTCCAGGAAAGTAGCAGGCTTCTTCTGGATATAATTTAATGTGTGACATTTGATAATGGTTTTAAGTTTAAATTCTCATGTCAAGAAATTATCAAGCCAATAGTCTTTCCATCAGCCCGTTAATATCATCCCTTAGTGTGTTGCTCCTCAACTGTATGGAGCCCGATTGCAGATAAGCCCGCTTGTTGATCTCAAGCATCATAGAGTGATAGTGGAATGGGCAATCGGGAGTCTCAGAATTGCTGTAAGGTGTGTTTAAACCAACCTTATAACCACAGTCCATGAAATGGTTGACAGCCATCTCTATCGTAGTCTTGGAAGGCTTTGACCAATCTTCATTGAACCCGATGCAGATGTCCACATCGCTCAACTCTTCGGGGAATGAATGGCAGTCCAAGAGCAGTGCTCCTTCGGAGAGTTGTGAGCTCAACCGACGCTGGTGCCACTTCCATAGGCCGAGAAGGTTTTGCTCAGATTGCATGGGCACTGTCCGCCGATGCCCGTCGAAGTTCTTATACACGATACCCTGGCCTACGCTCTCCAATGGGTCTTTCCAAAGACGTTCGGCATCAACGATGAAACGGGAATAAGGGAAGCGAACCGTCTTGATGCGGTCGTCCTGAAGACCGTGGAAGAGATAGTCAGTGTGCCAGTCCGTCCATTTGATTACCACGTCATTGAGAAAGTCGGCATCGACATTCCAATAGCTTTTATCCGCATCATAGAGCCCCTCTACGGAGGCGTGCGGCTCATTCAATACAAGTCTGTTGTACATACAAGTCAGTTTAAATTGTTCTACAATTCACATCCCATCATTGTACCACCGTGGCTGACTGCTCGGTTGGCGTGCCTTTAGGCAACTCTATGGATGCATGGTGCAAAGATAGTGAATCTTTTTCCATCTATGATATAAACAGAGGATAAAATTGTGGCTCCAATGGAGCCCCCCCCTATTTCACCACATCTTGATGTTCACTACTGTGATTCATCTTCTCTTTTTATCCCAATTTTCGATATCGACTGCCAGTAATGCAAGTTCGTCATAACTCATTTTAAACTTCTTGTTTCGTTCATACTTCCTTATGAGCCAATCTATCAGTATGGCTCGTTTACGTTTATTTTCATATATTATGTATAAAGAAGCAACATCATCATTCTCAATTCCGAAACGCTTGGCAAATGCCACAAAGGCTTTCATCAACTTACTGTCACTCATTGATAGCATCTTCTCATTAAGCTTGAATATATGTCGGGGCTTCTTTTGCTTTGGCATCTTTAAAGCATGTGGATTAGGCATCTCCTGTCCGTAGATATTCACAAGAGACTCGCCAATTTTCCAATGATAAGTTAACTCGTCTAAAGGCAATGCCAAATAAGGAGTAAGGAGTATAATAGAAGTGACGGATCACCTTGCCATCACAAGCCCTGACAAATAGTTTTCTACCATCTTTTTTATAGTTCGGATCGCTCAAAACTACGAATTGCCCTTCTTTCTTTTCTCTTTTTCTCCGTTCAAAGTTTTCTTTCTTTTTCTTATATTCTGTATCGTTATTGGCAAACCATTGCTCACCGTTAGGCGTTATCTCATACCAACGGCCATCTCTTTTCCCAAACCATACCTCCGTTCCGTCTCCTTTATAAGCAGACCCCATATTTTCATAGTGGTAAGGGGTTATCTCGTGGAACTGATAATTCCAGAATAACCATCTGCCTTCAAATGGCCGTCTTAGAAAATTATGGTCGTAATCCATTGTCTTTGTCCCCTCATTGATGGCAATTACTGCAGACCCCAAATTGATATAATCATACCGATTGGGAACAACAATATTGGCATCATCGTCTATGAGTCCGTATTTGCCCTGATAGCGAAACTGTGATATGTGATCAAAGAAAGTACCGATCTCATACTGGGGCAGCTGCACTTCCTTTCCATTCTCCTTTATAATCGTCCTCTTATTTTGGCCATCATAACCAATCCAATGATTACCCTCTCTGCCAATTAGTGGATGGATTTTTGAGAAAGGTGTCCCGTCCAAATTGAACAATTGCCATCCTTCATTTGAGCAGACAACAAGCTTGCCAGCATCAAATTGTACATTTTTGCCATCTACTTTCAATATGATTTGGTTGTTTGTGTCTATCACAAATTGATCTCCATCCTTCTCAACTTCACAAGCATGATATTGCGAGAGATATTTTATCGTGTCATACTGAGGATTGATAGTAATGTGCCCATCGCTGTCAACGAGTCCCCATTTGTCGTTGACTTGTATCCCGGCAAATCCGCCATCAAACCAGTGGACACGAGTATATTTTATTGGAAGCAAAACGACTTCATTTTTGTCTATTATGCCCCATACCCCTTTACGACGAACAATATAGTTCTTACCCAAAGGAATAACCCGGGAATAAAAGGACCTTTTTACTTTCTGGCGAGTCGAGAAGTTGATATTTCTCATAAATTCTTCTTTTTCTCTTTCTTCCCGAACTCTATTCAGGTCTTTTTCCGCCCTGTGATTTCCATTATCTACAACCTTCGAATACCAAGACTCGGCTTCCTTTAAGTTTTTCTTTGTGCCTAAACCATGTTCATAGCTATAGCCTATTTTATAAATGGCAGCAACAAATCCTTTATCTGCTGCTTTTTGATACCAGCCAAATGCCTTTTGGTAATCTTTCTCAACTCCCAATCCACGCTCATAAAGTAGTCCTAAATTATTCATGGCTCTTGCATTTCCCTGTTCGGCCATCTTTTTGATGGCTTCAATATTGTTTACTAAATCTGAATAATCCTGCATGTTAGTTGATTTATATTAGCTATCTTTCTGTAATAATACTGGCCCACTGCATGAGCATTTATGCTGCTGCACGCCCTACGAAATGACGATCATGTCCATAGTAGTGGATGTGTTAGGTTTACTTACACAGCCCAACAGAAACAGGACGATTGAATATAGCAATAACCTTTTCATATAACTCTATGTCAAAATGGCGGCCAAAGTTAGCATGCCAATTCCTTGTGACACGGCAACGCGCGGTCATATTGCTTACTTTATTGAAGTCTTTTGTAGCGACTTGCTCCATATCAAATTTGATTTTTGTTATTCAACATACCCAAAGTTGTTGCGTCTCCTTTTCCGCCAAAGAATGCATCTAACACCTTCTGAAAGATGTCATTGGTCGATACGGCACTAAAAAGCGTCATGGAGGAACGAAGCTTCACTGCATCAATCGGACTGCCCATCAGTGCCTGCGCATCCTCGTCCGTATGGGTAAGCAAAACTTCCGTTATCTCCCTCAGTCTGTGGCCAAGAACAGGATGAGCAATATAGGCTTTTGCCTCTTCTTCGTCAGCCAAACCGTATATCCATGAGTAGTTGCTATGACCGAGGCCACGCAACTGTGGGAAAACGTACCATATCCAGTGATTCAATTTCTGTCCGGACTTCATTTCAGAAAGAGCCGTCTCATAGTCATGCGATTGTGTTGCCACGAAGCGATCCAAGTCGAAGGGTTCATCTGTGGTGATGCCCATCTTGTTCTCGAAAGCATTCAGGATGGCACGCAAATCGGGGGTCAACATACCATAGCAATAGCCTGCAAGGTTTTTGGGCATCTCATAGGCAGCCTGCGCGATGGCTCCTGTCATAGCTCCGATAGTGTCGCTGTCGCCACCAACGGAAACTGCCAGGCGGATGGCATCCTCAAAATCATGGCTGTCCAAGAAGGCGATGATAGCTGGCGGCACACTGCCCATACAGGAAACGTCATATTCATAGAAGGGGCGCATCTCTGCTATAGTATAATGCAGGTCGTAGTCGAACCTATCCTCAATATACGTCTTTATTTCAGATTTTGACTTCTTTTGACGTGCTAAAAACACTGCTGCTGCAATGGCTTGTGCGCCTTTAATGCCCTCAAGATGGTCGTGGGTTACCTCTGCAGAGATTTTTGCCAGCTCAAGAGCCTCATCCAACGTCTTGGCATAAAAGCCAACCGGACTTACCCGCATGCCACTGCCATTGCCCCAACTGTTGTAAGGCTGTGGATTGGGATTTATCAGCCAACGTTTGAAGCTGCCGCCATAGCCTCTGTTTGGATGCCTTAGCCCCAACTCCTTCATACATTTTACCAAATACTCATGGCTGTGGCTGTCATCTTCCGTCAGCCATTTGGCCACGGCGAGCGTCATAACCGTATCATCCGTAAACGTACTTTTGGTTGTCAACAGATGAAAGTTGTAATCCTTCGTATTGTGGAATTCATAGACAGAGCCTACGATGTCACCGATAATTGCTCCTAACATGATATTGTTGTTTCTATATATTTATTATTCAAAGATGTATTAATGCGCAAGTGGCGTTCATGGTCATTACATAGCGATCGCCGTGCAGTGAACAACGCTGTGGAAGTATGGTGCAAAGATAGTTAAACTTTTCAAATCTATGGTGCAAACAAAGGATTGTTTGAAGCTTATCAACATTTATATTTCTATGTAACAGCATCTCTTAATTTTCCATGCCTATCTTGATGTTCACACAGCTCAACTTAAGAGTGGATGACAATCATAATTTAAGCCACAATCTACCCATGTATTTTGCGTTCTACAATATCCTTCGTTTCTACAGCCTTGTTTACAACTAACGTGGTAATTTCGTCCCATGTTAACCTGTCTTGCACTCTGTCATCATCCAACTCAGCCATATATTTCATTATGGCGATAAGTATTATTTTTGAGTCTAATAGCAATATCAACGCTAAGCAAGTCTCTTGCTTCAATCCCAAGAGATTGCAGTATAATGCAAATCCCTTTCGGAGAGTTGTAATATCCTTTTCTAATATTGATGTCATATTTCTTACCTTGTCGATTTTATTTGATTTTTCGTTTAGACAGCCATCGCTTTGGTACTTTTCATTTCCCAATAGAGTTCACGGTCTCTACCTGCTAAGTTTTCTATGAAAGTGGTGTCACAATGGAGAATATCCATCAAGATGCCACCTCTTGCATTAGTATGGAACATTCGGATTACTTACATATTGCATAAAGCTTCTCGGCACATACACATTTCCGAAGGCGTAGGCTTGGCGGAAGAGAGGAGCTATCTGTCGGACCTCGTAGCCCGCATTACCAGTTCCGACGGCTGTAAGCATGAACTTATTCTGTGGGTGGAAGACCACGTATTCCGTGAACCGCTCAACAGCCTTCGCCAACTCCTCAAACGAATTGCCGTCAGTCGGGATGGCATAGCTCTGCCCCTGAATACCTTCAGCCTGTCCGAACTTAGCTCCGAAATGCTGAAGAGCATAGTAGGCAGCACCACTATTGTGCGCCCCATCAATATTGCTGCCAAAGACGAAGATCTGATTCTTTTGGAGTGACACGATGTTGTCGGGGGCTATGCGCTGGCCTTCTACGAAATAACCTTCGTTCATAGCGCCCGTCGCCCTGTCCTGTGCTTCTTCGCTCATATTACAGAAGCTTCGGCTCATTTGCATGTAACGGCGCTTTTCATTGTATGCCCTGCGACTTCGCCTCTCACATTCGAACATATCCTCCATTCCGGTCTGTGTCTGCTCAAACTGCATGAAACTGTCGATGCCAAGACTGTTTGCAGTGCTCTTCACATCTATGTTGGCACCGATGAACGAGAATACCCAGCCTTTATTCTTCAAAGTTTCAATGAGTTCTTGAACGAGTGGCAACTTCCACTTGCGGGAGGCATTCTCATAGCCGTCGGTGATGATGGTGACATTGCCTTTAGCCTCCTGGCGGTTAATCTTACGGTACAACTGCAAAACAGTATATCCGATGGCATCGTAGAGCGGCGTGCACGCGCTTGGACAATAATCTGCCCTTGTCATGTCCCTAACCTCATCGACAGGTGTGTCATGGAAGATGTACCGGGAATGTGAAGAGTCGAAACAGAAGATAGAGACATATTGCCGTATGCCAGCCTGTTCCTTCTGTGTGTTGCGTATGCTAATAAGCGTTTCATTGCACCCGGAGATAGTAGCATCTCTGACCGTTGACATCGATCCGCTCTCATCGAGAATAATAAGGTTGTAGGCATCCGACTTATGGGCCGTAGCCTCTGACTTGTCATCGTTGGCCTCTTTTCCCGTTGCAGTATCTTCCTTATCTCCAGACACTTCATGCATTTCATCAGATGCCGACATTTCAATGTCGTCTGTGACAGCGTTGCCCAAGTCAACCAGGTTGTTGATATTCTTCACTGGTTGTTGAGTGACAGACTCTATAAAATCAGAATCATCATCATGAAAAACTAAACTTTTAATAAACGAAATTAATCCCATAATCTTTTTCTTAATTGATATATTGTTATATCGTTGAACGTTGCCGTTCTGAGTTCTTCTTCGCTTTTTTATGAAAAAAATCCGTTGAGGTTAACAGCTTGTGAAAATAAAGTTGTACTTTTGGGCTAAGTTTTGAAGAATACCATCATCTAATATGATTCATCGACTATTCACAATTATAACTATAGCTTTCTTCTGCATCCAATCTGTTTGGGCAGGTACGAAACGTGCCTTGATCATTGGATTGTCACAATATCCCAAATACAGACGGGCACAACTTGACTGGCAGAATATCCATGGGACGAATGATGCCGTTCTGATAAGTAATACCTTAAGGAAGCAAGGCTTTAGCATTCATCTGTTGACAGACCGTCAGGCTACTGCGCTGTCTGTACGAAAAGCGCTATGTAAGCTTGAGAAGCAAACCCAAAAGGGAGATCTTGTCTATATCCACTTTTCGGGACACGGACAACCCGTAGAAGACAAAAACGGTGATGAGCCGGACGGGTGGGACGAGGCTATAGTTCCCTATAACGCCGGACAACGGTATGTCGCCCATGTCTATAGTGGCCAAAATCATATTATAGATGATGAACTGAATGTCTACGTCACTAATATTCGCAAGAAGGCAGGAAAGAAAGGATTCGTTTATGTTGTTATAGACGCTTGCCACGCGGGAGACTCATCGCGCGGTGAGGAAGAGGAGGATTCCGTCTTCGTAAGAGGTACAAACATCGGGTTTTCAAGAAGTGGTAAGGCTTTTATTCCAAGAATCGACACAAGGCCTGTCATCAGAATTTCAGGAGGAGGTAATATGGCATCCACCTGCTATTTGGAAGCATGCCGTTCATATCAGACCAATGCTGAAATTAAGGTCGGAACACAATATTTTGGTCCGTTGTCCTATTATGTAAATAAGGTGTTATGTCATCATCATCTAAATGCAAATACTGCATGGATAGAAAACGTACGTAAACTGATGAATGCGGACAAGCGCCTTATCAGACAAAACATGGTTGTAGAAAAGACGAAACAATGATTATACAGTTGGCGACATACAGCGAACAGCTTCTCAGCGAGTTCGCCCGGAAGGAATGGGATAAGGCGAAAGCCTATCTCATGAAGCAATTCCCTTCATTGTCCGAAACGGAATGCGAGGATATATTCCAGGAATCCTTCATCATTCTTTTCCAGAACAACAGAAACGGGAAATTGAAAGATTTGTCTTGCTCATTGTCGACCTACTTCTTGTCCATCTGCCGCAACAAAGCTTTTGAATGGCAAAGGGCAAAAACGCATAACCTGAACGTGGGCGCAGATTCTGAGTTTGACTTTCTTGACGCAATAAAAGATGAGAAGGTGGACAGTCTGATTGCTTTAGACCCGGATATTTCATTAGTAGAGTCCAAAGAAGCCATTGCCAGACAGATTGTCCGTGATTTGCCTGAACCTTGTAATAAATTGCTGTGGGGCTTCTTCCGTGACAACTATTCTTTGAAGGCCCTTGCCGACATTCTGAACAAGACAGTAGGTTATGTAAAGGTCACCAAACACCGCTGTCAGGAGAAGTTCAGAAAGCGTTGGAACGACTTGGCAAAGAATCTCTTCTAAAAACCATTAAAGAAAGATTATCATGAGTGAGGAATATAAAATAGTTACCGACAAAGAGCTACAGGACGATGAGCGCATATCCGCTTATCTGCGTGGCCGTATGACTGCCGAAGAGGAGAATGCATTCATGGAAGGGCTGAAGAGTGATGACGAGTTACGCTCACAAGCTATTTCGATTGCTCATCTTGCGAAGGCCATGAAGGAGATTGGCGAGGAGAATGATGAAAAGGTCAGGGAAGCTCTTACGTCGATTAGCGCGGCAGCGGCAAAATATTTCGCATCCAGAGCTTGGTTCTTCCATAAGCATGAGGTAGATTATTACGCCCTCACATTAGAAGATCTGAGGGCAGAAGTAAGGGCTGAGCTTAAGGCCGAATCTTCAAAATCGTCAATGGCTGCAGCTAAACGGAAGCGCATTTTTAAACTAATCTCCATTGCGGCATGTATCGTCGTACTGTTCGGTGTGGGCTTTAAATATTATAACTACCGCACAGTGACGAAGCTCGGCGATGAATATTGCACTGTCTTTGTCAGTGAGCAGACACCTTCCCGTGGCATAGAGAATGCTAATGTGGTGAAGGAGCTCCAATCTCTGTATGCGAATGTACAGGAAGGCAAAGATTTGGACAAGACCATCAAACAACTGTCCATACTTTGGGAAGTGTCAAAGATGGAGACGTATAATGACTATACCAACGAGTCTGCTTACATTGGATGGAACCTTGCCATTGCCTATCTGAAAGATAATGACAAGGATTCGGCCTATGCCACTCTCCAATCACTTGTCGGCAATACTGATAACGTGATAGTGAGAAAGAAAGCCAATGAATTGATGAAGAAAATAAAATAATTACAATTATCAGAATGAGACAAATACATAATTTATCCATCTTGGTTGTTTTTCTTTGCCTATTCGCAGGGCCATGCTATGGGCAAAAGTTATATAAAGAACTATTAGTATGTGGAAATTTATTACAGGAGCGTAGATCTGATATGTACGACCATATTGAAAATTATCTGCTTAATGAAGTGGATAAAGACAGTATTCGTAATGTCCCCGGGATCGATATTCTCTATAACTTGGATATGGGATTTCTTTATTCGGTAAAATACAATGATGAAGAAAAGGCCATTCCATATTTAGAATATTGCAGGGACAAACTGTATGCTTTAAGAGATGACAAGCAAGCGCGTGTTCCATACAAATCTTGTTTAGAGGCTTTGCAGTCATATTACTTTAACACACGACGATTCGACAAGGCTAAGAAAGTATGTGAAGAATTTCTTGCTGCGTCAATAGCTGATGACATTAATAGCAATATCATAAATACATATTCTATCTTAGCCGCGATTTATGAACAGGAGGGGGATTCAGTCCTGGCCCATAACGCTCATAACGAATGTCAACTTGGATACATTAAGCTGTTTGTAAAGAATCATCCCAAGGAATCAGCCGTACTCAGTCAATTCAAGATGTTGCTCCAGACAAGACAATCGCTTGAATTAAACCATCAAACAGATAGCATAGTCTATGTCAACACATTAATCTTGCTCGGTAATATTTTGAAGACAGCGTGTGGAAATGATGTCGTGGAGCCCTTTAGCCTTTATCTCAAGGCATATAGAATAATCCACGATAAGGGTCTCTTGAAATATAAGACATCATTATTAGAGGCATGCTATGTAAACTTGCAAGAAATATATATACAATATGTACCAGAACCTGCAAAGTCATTATTTATAAAGCAAATAACTCCTGATCTTATCTATCTGTTTGACGGCATATTGAGCGAAAGTGATATTTATCAATCGTTTGCAGCTAGTTTTGGAGCAAAAGGCTTTGATCAACAGGCTTTGGACTACAACAAACTTGCTTTAAGTAGTATTAAAAGCAATGAAAAGAATGTACGTAACAAAAAAATACGCATATATAAAAGTTTAATAGACGATTATTGGGGGCTAAAAAACGACACGGCAAATGTGTCTGCTTTGGCGTGCGTTAGAGAACTGAAAGCCCTAACCCTTAATTATGATGACAGTCTCAATTCTGATTGTTTGTTGAAAGAAGGAATAGCTTTGCGATATTTGCATAAAGAGAATGAGGCTACTGCTCAATTCAAAGATTGCCTGTCACTCTTCAAGAATAAATATGGAACATTTTCGGCGCAGGGGGATTTTTCCGTGGATGCCCCCTGCACTCGCCTAACCAAATATAGTGAAACAGCGGAACATGAAGAAGGGAAGGTCACTGACCCCATGCACCTGAGCACGCAGTCCCTTAATCTTTGA
>Ga0256406_1002025_pt1 | contig 30323 bp, 25 predicted proteins | sample RumenRJG_03DNA_FD_185986 | JGI IMG/M metagenome (GOLD analysis project Ga0256406, IMG submission 185986) | Bovine rumen microbial communities from Lethbridge, Alberta, Canada - RJG_03 | ecosystem: Host-associated > Mammals > Digestive system > Stomach > Rumen | place: Canada: Alberta | collected... | reverse complement strand
CTGATGATGAACTGGTTTATGAAAATGGCCCTGAGGGAATTCCAGTCCAGAAAAGAGGGAAGTGTCAATGAACTGAATGCCGTATATAAAGCTGTTGAGAAATGCTGTCAGAAGCTGACCGGATGGAAAAACATCAGGGTTCAGTATAATTCAGACACGAATGAATTGGATATTCTTAACCTGTCCGACAGACAGAACGGACAGAGATATCCCATGCACGAATTAAGCGACGGTTACAAGAACACAATCAGCATGATTTCAGATATTGCCTATCGAATGGCTGTGCTGAATCCTCAGCTCACGGATCCCGTGACGGAAACGCCTGGGATTGTTATGATCGACGAAGTTGATCTACATCTGCATCCACAGTGGCAGCAGATCATCATCGGAATGCTTACAGAGATATTTCCAAAAGTACAGTTTATCGTAACGACGCACGCTCCGTCTGTCATTGCCTCCGTTAAGCGTGAGAATATGCTGCTGATCAGCAGTGATAATAAAAATGGCATTCAGCCATCTACAGAAGTGTATGGAAGGACCCCGGATACAATCCTTTCCTCTGTGATGGATACACACGATCGTCCCCAGGAAATTCGGAAGCTGTTTCAGAAGTGCTATGCAGCAATCGATGACGAAAGACTCGATGACGCAGAAAAAATTCTCGCCGATATCGAAAATCTGATTGGGTCGGATGATCCGGAAGCCGCAGGGCTGCACACAACCATTAGATTTGAAAAAAGATGAGACGGTCAATCATGATTTGAATGAAACCCTGTTTCTCATTCCCAGGGCAGGGCATAGGATCATTGATTTTTGACGATTTACCACCCGGACATAATTTATAACGAACTCTGCTTAGCCCGCATAGGTTTCGCTGTTTTCAAAGCAGCCTGTTCCGATTATGCCGGCTCACAGGATTTATTCTCCGTTCAGAGGATCTGTTCTCATGGAATCTGTTTTCACAGGATCTGTTCTCACGGGATAGAAGAGCAGGATCAGTGCTGATTCGAATGTCATATCCGGATCCGGTTGACTGGTACCGGCAACTTTGCTAACGTTGACTGTGGTATCTGGAACGTATTGCCGGAGATAAGTATTGAGGAGATTTTTTCAATGAACAGCGATGAATACAGGCGTATTGTTGAGTCATACAGGGTAAATCATTCGCTCAGTGCAACGGCGGCGGAAACCGGTTTTTCCACCGGCAAGGTGATGCGGGTGCTGATCACGGAAGGACTATGGGAGAGCCCGATGAGCAGAGACGTGGCGAAGCTTCACAGTAAAGGATATTCTGTTGCTGAGATTGCAGAGCTCATGGACAAATCTCAGGGAAATGTGCAGGCTTATATGCCTTATTCGAAGGAAGCGATCGAGGACGGCGGCGGGAGAGAGGCCGGTCAGCGTGCTGAGGCGAATGACAGGATTATTCCGTTTGCGGCGGTCAGAGGACGTCAGGCTGCCGATACGGCGCCCGGCAGTATGCCCGCTGCACTTCAGCTCCATCTGGAACTGGGCGGACTGGACCGCCTTGATGCGCAGGATAAAAAAATCCTGACCCGCTATGGCGGCGTGAAGCATTCTGTTTCAAGAGATATCCTGGTGCCAGCCACCATGACTCTCCGTGCGCTTCATTACTGCATCCAGCGTCTTTTCGGATGGCAGAACAGCCACCTGCATCGATTTTATCTCCCTGACCGCGTATATGAGGAGATGACCGGCGGCAGCGTGGCGGAGTTTTTTGAACTCTGCGGCGCTTATTTCCGTTTTTCTTATCCGGATGATTCAGATATGGAGGACGTTTACTGGGACAATGATTACGATGACAGAAAGTCCTTTGCCCGGTGGGAGAAGGAGAAGTACTGCGGACCGTATGAGTATGCCGGACAGGGTGATCACAGGATTTTCAATGAGATCGAGGTGGAACAGTTTCAGAAGACATATCCTGATGCAAAGAATATGACGCTGCGAGAGGCACAGAAAAGGTATGGTGAATGGGACTGGAACTGGCTTCTGGAGCGGCTTCCGGTCGGCTCGCTTCTTGGTTCACGCGGCATCCGGCATTCGGATTTTCAGCCGGGGGTACCTGAAATGAAATGCCCGGATGGCTGTGCCCGGCTGCTAAATGATGAGATAAGTCATGTTAAGCAGCTGACAGATGATCTGCACAGGATGAAGAAGGAGACTGTCAGTATTTTACAATCAGGAAAAATCGACACCTGTCTGTCCCTTCTGGATGTGTACGGGCAGGCGGTGACCGGTCTTGCGATGGACAGTCTGGATCCGGATGTGATTCCGGTCACGAATGAAATTCTGTACGATTATGATTATGGGGACAGATGGCAGGTAAAAATCACCTGCACGAAACTGTTTCAGGGATCTCTGAAAAAAGGAGAGGAGCTGAAACAGGTGATTTTTTCAAAGGATGCAGACGTCGGCTATGACCCTGCGGTGGTCCGGAAGGTCGCAAAGCATGAGAAGCCTGTCTGCCTGGCCTTCGATGGTCACAGTCTGATGGACGATGTCGGCGGACTCGAAGGGTATGTCAATTTCCTCGACCATCTGTATGCTGACGGGAAAAGTGCAGGTCGTGCCGATGAATTTACGGACGTTTATGATGACACGCCGGAAGCGCTCAGGACCTGGGCCAGATCTGTCGGATGGCAGGAGAAGATGCCTTCTCTGAAGAACATGCTCTGATATAAAGAACATGGTCTGAGATAAAGAACATGCTCTGATATTCCGCGCAGGTGATGAAATATGTCCTGGTACTTTCACTGTGTGGAATTCCATGGTAATTATATCGCATGTATATATAACTTTCCGGTCCGGCGGAGGCGGCAGGAACCGGAAATTTTATCAGTCTGATGCGGTAAACTATGAAAGTTTTCCGAAGACTGTTCCGCTTTCTGTTCCGATTGGCACAGGGAAAATGATATTTTTCCTGATGCCGCAGAGCGGGTGGAAGAGAGCTGAATTTTTATTCAAAAGGAAGAAAATTAAATTGTCTCTGTATAACGAACAATTTCCGGGTGCGTGACTGCATCCGGAAATTGTTCGTTATACGGTGCCTGTCAGACCGAACTTCCTGACATATCTGTCCGTCTGAGAACGCTGGCCTGATGTGCCCGTCAGCCTGTGATTTTTGACGTGATGTATTTCCGATAGCCGTCCATCTCTTCCTGGGAGACCTCGGTCATGGTGTGCACGTAGGTATCGAGTGTTGTTGTGATGTATTTGTGGCCGAGTATCTTCTGGAGCGTTTTCGGGTTCATGCCGGATTCGTTGCAGCGCGTCGCGAAAGTGTGGCGCAGGTCGTGCGTCGTGAAGTGGGCGATGCCGGCCTTCCGGCAGATCCGGTTCATGGCCGCGTCGTAGGTCGGAGACTTGACGGGACCGATCGGACCGCCGGTGTCTTCGCCGTTTTCGTCATATCTGGGCGCGAGAAAAATCTTCTTTTTCCACCGCGACGGGATTCTGGAAAGCTCATGTTTCCGCCGGTCGCGGCACTTCTTTACGACATCGGCTGCCTCCGGTGTGAGCGGGATGGTGCGGAAGCCGCTGAAGGTTTTCGGATCGTGTTCGTCCCACTCCTTAAGCGTGGGATGGTAGCGCAGGGTTCTCCTCACGTGGAGGATCGGCTCCTCACCGTCCAGATCCTCGATATCGTCGAATTCCAGCGCGGAGGCCTCACCGATGCGGACGCCCGTCCACAGGATGAAGAGAAAGATGCCGTACCGTTCGGGATCCACCGTCTGAATGAAGGCGCGTTCCTCCTCGATGCTCATAGCATGAATTTTCCGGCCGGCTGCGTTTTCGGCTGCGGACAGCTTCGGGATTTTTACCCGGCGTTCGCAGGGATGACGGTCGATCAGACGGTTGGTCCTGGCATAACCGAAGAGCTCGTTGACAAGTACGATGGTGTTGACGATGGAGGACTGCCTGTATCCCTTCCGGACGGTTTTGCCACCGCCCCTGCCTTTGGAAACCTCGGCGTCGCTCATGATGTTGGCGATACGCTGAATGTGCATGTTGCGGACCTCGCTGACCCTCATGTCGCCGATCACCGGCTTTATGTGCGTGCTGTAAATCTGAATGTAGTTCAGAATGGTGCCGCGGCGCAGCGTGATTTTCCGCTCTTCGATAAAGGCGTCGAAGAGCTGGTCCACGGTCATGTTCGGATCGGGACGCAGCATGCCGTAGCGGTCCATGTAGATGCAGCCGGCCCGCCATTCGTACGCCTCTTCGAAGGTGTCAAAGCGCCTTCCGATGCGCCGGCCGGTCTTTTTGCTTGTGTAGCGGGCGAGATACCTTCCGCTTTTGTCCTGATAGATGCCTTTTGACTGCTTATCCATTAGAGCCTCCCTTCTCCAGAGCGGTGCCTCCCCCTCGCTTTGCGGCACTGCCTTATGTCCGGCACCGCCATGATGTATTCTCTGCCGCAAAGACTGTTTCAGCTGTCTCTTACATCTCTTACATCTTACCTCAAACCGGCGCCGACGGTGTTGTTGAGAATGAATATCAGTGATATAATGAACCGTGGCCGGAACAGAATTCGAAATCTGTTACCGGACAGAAAGGTGCGACGGAATAATTTCCGGAAGGAAGCAGTCAGGAAAGAAGAATCACAGAAAAAGAATCACGGGATAAGAATCCTGGAAGAAAGAATCACAGATAACAGAATCACAGATAACAGAATTATGATAGTTGGAGGACATCAGAGATGTACAACGTAAAGAAAATCACGGATGATCTGTTCTGGGTCGGCGGAAATGACAGGAGACTGGCGCTGTTTGAAAATGTGTACCCGATTCCGGAGGGCATTTCCTACAACAGCTATGTGCTGATGGATGAGAAGACAGTTCTTCTGGATACGGCGGACAGCGCGATCATGGAGCTGTTTACGGAGAACGTGAAGGCTGTGCTGAACGGCAGAAAGCTGGATTATATTATCGTGAACCACATGGAGCCGGACCACAGTGCGTCTCTTATGAGAATCGCTGAGCTTTATCCGGAAGCCCGCATCGTGACGAGTGCGAAGGCGAAGACGATGATGGGACAGTTCTTTGATTTTGATATGGACAGAGTTGACGTCGTGAAGGAAGGCGATACGCTGACGACGGGACGCCATACGCTAAGCTTTGTCGCGGCACCGATGGTGCACTGGCCGGAGGTGATTTTTACCTTCGATCAGACGGACGGCACGCTGTTCTCGGCGGATGCCTTCGGTACGTTCGGCGCGCTGAACGGCAACCTGTTCGCGGACGAGGTGAATTTCGAGACGGAGTGGCTGGCATCGGCGAGAAGATATTACACGAATATCGTCGGAAAATACGGACCGCAGGTGCAGAAGGTACTTGAGAAGGCCGGCGGCCTGAACATCAGACGCATCTGCCCGCTGCACGGACCGGTGTGGAGAGAGAACATCGGATGGTTCATCGACAGGTATCAGCACTGGGCAACCTGCACGCCGGAAGATAAGGGCGTGGTGATTTTTGTCGGATCCATCTACGGACATACGCAGAATGCGGCGGATGTGCTGGCGTCTGCGATCGCTGATGAGGGCGTTCATAATGTAAAGGTTTATGATGTCTCCGTGACGGATGCTTCTTATCTTCTGGCAGAGGCGTTCCGTGCGAGCCATCTGGTATTTGCTTCAGCTACTTATAATAATGAAATCTTTACGAACATGGAGCACTTCCTGATGGAGCTGAAGGAGCATGCATTCCACAGCCGCACCGTTGCGGTGATGGAGAACGGCACCTGGGCACCGCAGAGCGGAAAGAAAATCCGCGCGATGCTGGAAGAGATGAAGGACATGACGGTTCTCGATCAGACAGTCACCTTCAAGTCGGCGCCGAAGGAAGCACAGAGAGCGGATATTCTCGCGCTGGCAAAAGCAGTGGCTGATGCCGTGAAGGCATCGTGAGGAAAAAGACGGACGGTACAGTATGGCAGATGCAAACGTAACAAAGAAAGCGCTGGCGGATTCGATGAAGAAGCTGATGAAGGAGAAATCCTTTGACAAAATCAGCGTGATCGATATCTGTGAAGGCTGCGGGATGAACCGCAAGAGCTTCTATTATCACTTCAAGGATAAATATGATCTGGTAAACTGGATCTTCTATACGGATTTCATCGCGAGCGTGAGCAACAGAAAGTTCCGGACCGTGTGGGACCTTTTGACGGCGACGGTCGAGATGTTCGACCGGGACCGTGATTTTTACAAATGCGCCCTGGAGATCCGGGGGCAGAATTCGTTCCGCGAGTATTTCTTTGACAGCACGCTGCCGATCTTCGAGCTCTTTCTCACAGATGACGGCACCATGAGCGAAGATGACAGAAGAATCAGCATTCACTACATGTCCGCGGCTTTTCTCACCATCATTTCCTGGTGGCTGATTGAAGGAAAAGATCAGACGCCTGAGGAGTTTGTCAGCTCACTCAAGCGTCTGATCCGCAGCATGGCGTCCGTTCCGGACTGATACGTTATAAAGCGTCCGTTCCGGACTGATATATCATACAGCGTCCGTTCCGGATTGATTTTTATGAGGATGAAGTCTTCGGACTGTCTGTCTTCGGAATGGCCATTTCAAAAATCTGCTTCAGCGATACGGTGTGCCGGAAATCGGTGAAGATTTCCGTGGCAGTCTTGATATCGCCGTTTTCGAGAATCTCCAGATATATGCCGTCACGGTTTTCGGAGACCGTGCGGTATACCATCATGGAGTCGCCGATCGCATCAAACAGGACAATCGGATATTCCGGGTGTATCCGCTCCGAGCGGCAGTATCTGGCCACACGCCGGCAGCAGCGCTGGTTCGCCGTGTCATCGCTCACAAGCAGAGCGAAGGCGGGAGAATAGCGCAGCAGGGAAGCGGTCTTGCGTCCGCTGCACCACTCGGCAGCGTCATCATTTCCATAGAAAGCATAGATGCCGTACAGAGACTTCTGACTGCGCATGACCTCTGTATTTTTCAGAGCGGACTGCGTGTCGGAAGGGAAAAGAAACATCGTATTCGTGCATTTTTTTATTGCCTTCAGGTCGGCAGCGCTGAGAAGGCAGTCCGGGACCAGAATCATAAAGGCGCAGTCCTCATACCTGCTCATGACTTCACACAGCCGCTGCAGGCAGGAGCAGGAGCCGGAGATCCGGATGATGTAGACATAGATGCCGAGCGGCTGTCCCTGAATAATGCAGTTTTCCACCTCATCGACGGTCATGGAATCACGGCTTCTGGTGTCGATGCGGATATTCAGACTCCATGGAATGCGGAAATTCACGGTCGGTTCAATCTCTCTGATCCTTTTGCCGCCGAAAGTGAGACCGCAGTAGCCGAAGTTGATGCCGAATCCCTTGATATTCTGCCTGGTCACATGGCGCATCGTATTCTCAATGGTGGTGTAGTACGGGCTGTCATCATTGCGGAGCAGATCCTGGACCATCCCCAGCACCTCATCAAGAAAACGTCCCTTATTAAAAAGCCTGGCCATATCCGTCAGCTTGCGGAGACTCCTTTTCGGATCCTCCTCGATCTCACGCAGACCACGGTCCACGGTAGAATCGATAATCGCCTTGGTGATATGGTTCGGATGACATTCGTCCTGTTCTTCTGACAGATCAGTTACATGCATAGCTGAAACACCTCTTAAATTATGTATAAGTCCGTCGCATACCGGAGACGGGATCTCACCCATAAGATGGGTATGGCCGGCTCCGGCCTGACACCTGTAAGGGGTGTATGGCCGGCTCTGGTTTGATCCGCGGACTTTCTTACAAGTATAGAAGCGCACCGGCGTATTGAACATGGTCAGATTCACGATATTGTCTCATTTCCCATCTTGCGCACGCAGACCCGCTGTGGTATGATATCAACTCGTGAGGCAAATTCTGTCCCACATCCTTGCTTTTCCCGATCACGGGGAAAGCCATTCATTGTCCAGAAGGAGGAAAGACAAATGAACAAGTATGAACTGGCACTGGTCGTCAGCTCCAAAATCGATGACGAAGCCAGAGCTGCAGTCGTAGAGAAGGCAAAGGGTTACATCACCCGCTACGAAGGCACCATCGGCGAAGTTGAAGAGTGGGGCAAGAAGAAACTTGCTTATGAGATTCAGGATGAGCGCGAAGCATTCTATTACTTCATCCCGTTCGAGGCACCGGCAACCGCTCCTGCTGAGATCGAGAGACACGTACGCATCATGGATCACGTTCTTCGTTATCTGGTTGTCCGTCAGGATGAGCAGTAATCATTGATTAAGGAGGAAAAAATCATGGCTGAGACCACAGCAAATACAGAAGTAAAAGAAGCAGCAGCCGCTGAGACTTCAACGGCAAGACCGGCTGCACAGAGACCGGCCAGAGCTGAGGCTCCGAGAAGAAAACCGCAGAGAAGAAGAAGAAAAGTCTGCGTATTCTGCGGCAAGGACGCTGTTATCAACTACAAGGATACCGCTACTCTGAGAAAGTACATCTCCGAGAGAGGCAAGATCCTTCCGAGAAGAGTAACCTGCAACTGCGCAAAGCATCAGAGACAGATGACTTCCGCCATCAAGCGTGCAAGACATCTGGCAATGCTTCCGTATGTAGAAGACTGATCGGATTATTTACAAAACAAGACTCGCACACACGGAGGGTTCCCGGATGGGAACCCTCTTTTCGGTTCCTCTGTATATGTGGTATAATCCTACATATATTATACAGAAACGGACCGGCGGGTACCGGTCCGGATGATCTGTAACCGGAGTGTGCTCACGGGAGTTACCGAATGGCAAAGGCTGAAAACCGGAGACGGAGAAGAAAACTGCGTCCCGTTTATTTTGATTACAATATGCTTGCGTGCGTGATCATCCTGATTTTCTTCGGGCTGGTTATGCTCTACAGCGCGAGCGCCTATGAGGCCGCGAACGATGCCGCTGTCGGATTTGACGATATGTTTTACTTCAAGCGTCAGCTCCGCTCGGATCTGGTGGCGTTTGTTGTCTGCGTATTTTTCATTTTCTATGATTATCACAGGGCGATCCGGTGGTCTCCGGTGCTGTATGTCATCGCGCTTGTGCTGATGTTTGCCGTGGCATCGCCGCTCGGCGTCACCGTAAACGGCGCGAGACGGTGGCTGAACCTGGGCTTCGGTCAGTTCCAGCCGTCCGAGATTGCCAAAATCGCCATTATCCTTTTCCTTCCCTGGCTGATCATGAAAATGGGGAAGCATGTGAACACGCTGCGCGGCGGTCTGTTTCTGATCGGCGTGGGACTTCTGCAGGCGCTGGTGGCGTATGTTTTTACCGATAACCTGAGTACCGGTGTCATCATCGCGCTGATTTCGGTGGTGATGGTTTTTCTCGCCTCACCGAAAATCAAGCCTTTTGTGGTTGTTGCTCTGATCATAGTGGCCGCTATGGTGGCTTTTCTTCTCTATGCCAAGTATAATCTGACAGGGAGCTCAAGCTTCCGTATGAGAAGAATCCTCGCCTGGCTTGAGCCGGAGCAGAATATGGACACCGGCGGCTATCAGGTGCTGCAGGGTCTGTATGCGATCGGTTCGGGCGGATTTTTCGGCAAGGGACTCGGCAACAGTACGCAGAAGCTGGCGACCATCCCCGAGGCGCAGAATGATATGATTTTCTCCATCATCTGTGAGGAGCTGGGGCTGTTCGGCGCGATTCTGGTTCTGCTGCTGTTCGGTTATCTTCTGTACAGACTGTGCGTGATTGCGATGAATGCGCCGGACCTGTACGGGACGCTCGTGGCGGCGGGTGTTTTTACCCATGTGGCGCTGCAGGTTATTCTGAACATCTGCGTCGTGCTGAATGTGATCCCGACAACGGGTGTCACGCTGCCGTTTGTAAGTTACGGAGGTACATCTGTCGTCTTTCTCATGTCGGAGATCGGAATCGCGCTGAACATCTCGCGCAATATCCGGTACGAGGAGCAGGAGGGCGGCAGAGAGAAAAGGAAACGCAGTTCCGGACGCAGCGCGCGGCGTGTGAGCCGTGCGGCGGAAGGCTGATCATGAACAGAGGAGGTACTTGTTATGCTTGAAAAAATCAGGAAGGTGCTGGCGGAACAGCTGGATGTGGAAGAGAGCGAGATCACGCCGGAGACGAGTTTCAAGGATGATCTGGACGCGGATTCGCTCGACCTGTTTGAGCTGCTGACCACGCTGGAGGAGCAGTATGACATCGAGATTCCGGCGGAGGATATGACGAAGCTGACCACCGTCGGCGCTGTCATGGATTATCTGAAGAGCAAGGGTATTGAGGGATAAGGACCGGGTGATCACTGTCACTGCCGGATAAAGTTATGGGGTGAGATGATGAGTACAAGGTATCTGAAACAGATCCTGCGTGAGAGCTCGAATATTGTCTGTCTTCTCGGCAGGGGACCTGCGGCGGAACAGGGGTGCGATTTTTACAGAGAAGACTTCATCTATGATATTGAGAAGCGTTTCGGTCGGTCTCCCGGTGAGATCATGAACAGCACGTTTTATCACAACCGTCCGGAGACGTTCTACCGCTTTTACCGGGAGGAGATCCTGATGAAGAGCGGCGAGCCGGATGAGGTAAACTACTCGCTGAAGAAGATGGAGGATGACGGCAAGCTGAGAGGCATCGTGACGAGAGGATTTTTCAACCTTTCCAGGCGGGCCGGATGCCACAACATCATTCACCTGTACGGCGACATCTACCGGAATTTCTGCCCGCACTGCGGAAAGAAATTTGATGCGAAATATATTCTTTCGCACAAGCCGATCCCGATCTGCGACCACTGCGGGACGATGATTCACCCGGGCGTTGCGCTTCCGGGCGAGATGCTGGACAGTCAGCTGGTGACGCGCGCGATTGAGCTGATCACATCGGCGGATGTGCTGCTGATCATCGGAGCGGAGCTGGATTCGAACCTCGGCTCGATGGCGAAGTACTTCAACGGCGACCGCATCTGCCTGGTGAACAGCGAGAAGCATTACAGCGACGAGACAGCGGACTGCGTCTGCATCGGCAACATTCAGGATATCATGCATGAGGTATATCCTTCCGGGAAACCTTATACGCCTTCGGATGAGGTGTCTGAGGAAGCCGGGAAATAAAAAGTCCGGAATGACAGATCCGTGAGGTGAAGATATATCCGATGGAGATGAAATTTCCTGAAGAGAACATCCCTGAAGAGAACATCCCCCGGATTCTGAAATGATATCCGGCAAATATGAAAGATGACAAGAGGAGTGACATGGAAATGGTTAAGACCAGATTTGCGCCGAGCCCGACCGGCCGGATGCATGTAGGAAACTTACGTACGGCACTTTATTCATATCTGATCGCGAAGCATGAGGGTGGCAAATTCATGCTCAGGATCGAGGATACGGATCAGGTCCGCGAGGTGGAAGGCGCGGTGGATATCATCTACCAGACACTGAAGGACACGGGACTGGTGCACGACGAGGGACCGGACAAGGACGGCGGCGTAGGTCCGTATGTGCAGAGCGAGCGCTGCAAGATGGGCATCTACACGAAGTATGCGGAGCAGCTGATCGAGCAGGGCGATGCCTACTACTGCTTCTGCACACCGGAAAGGCTGGCGGGACTGAAGAAGACGATCGCCGGCAAGGAGCTTTCCTTCTACGACAAGCACTGCCTCCATCTCTCGAAAGAAGAGATTCAGGAAAAGCTTGATGCGGGCGTGCCGCACGTGATCCGTTTCAATATGCCGACGGAAGGCACGACGACTTTCCATGACGAGATCTACGGCGACATCACCGTGAATAACGATGAGCTGGAGGATCTGATCCTGATCAAGACCGACGGCTATCCGACCTACAATTTCGCCAATGTGGTCGACGACCATCTGATGGGCGTGACCCATGTGGTGAGAGGCAGCGAGTACCTGTCCTCGACGCCGAAGTACAACCGCATCTATGACGCGTTCGGCTGGAAGCCTCCGGTGTATATACACTGCCCGCTGATCACGAACGAGGAAGGCCAGAAGCTTTCGAAGCGGTCCGGCCATGCATCCTTTGAGGATCTGCTGGAGCAGGGCTACATCCGCGAGGCGGTCGTGAACTTTGTGGCGCTCCTCGGCTGGAGTCCCGCTGGCGACAGGGAGATCTATTCCCTGCCCGAGCTGGTAAAAATCTTCGACTACCATCACATCAACAAGTCGCCGGCTGTTTTTGACATGACGAAGCTGAAGTGGATGAACAGCGAATATATCAAGGCGATGGACGATGATACGTTCTTCACGTATTCCGAGCCGTATCTGAAGAAGTATGTGAAGCGTGACCTCGACCTGAGAAAAATCTCCGCGATGGTCCGCACGAGAATCCAGGTTCTCCCGGATATCGAGGAGCAGGTGGACTTCTTCAACGAGGTGCCGGAATACAGCACGGACATGTACGTTCACAAGAAGTCGAAGAGCACGAAGGAAAGTTCACTTGCTGTCCTGAAGGATGTCGTTCCGATTCTGGAGAAGCGGGATGATTTTTCCGGCGATGCGCTTTTCGCCGTGCTGAAGCAGTATGCGCAGGATCATGACTACAAGGTAAATACGGTGATGTGGCCGATCCGGACCGCCGTTTCCGGTAAGGAAGCGACACCCGCGGGTGCGACAGGACTTCTGGAGGTGCTTGGAAAGGACGAGAGCCTTGCGAGGATCAGGGCCGCGATCGCGAAGCTGGAAGCCGATGAGGCGTAATCATGCCGTATAATGAATCGCAGAAAAAGGCTGTCGGACACAGGGAAGGACCCATGCTTGTGCTTGCCGGACCGGGTTCCGGCAAGACAGCAGTGATTACGGGAAGAACCGTGCGTCTGACAGACTGTGGGATCTCTCCTTCTTCTGTGCTGGTCGTCACTTTTACGAGGGCGGCCGCGGCAGAGATGAAGGGGAGATTTTTAAAAATGAAACATGCCGCCTCCACGGAGGTGGTGTTCGGTACCTTCCATTCCATCTATTACGGCATTCTCCGGTCGGTGCTGGATCTGGGACCGGGCAGCATTCTGACGGACCGCGTGAGGATGAAGCTGATCCGCGAGATCCTGGACCACACCTGGCGCGGCGCCGCCGGTGAGAACGAGCTGCCGCAGAAGGTGGCGCGGGAGATCGGCCGTGTGAAGTCGTCGCAGACTGACATCGACCGGTTTTATTCGTCCGTCATGCCGGAGAAGGCGTTCCGGCAGGTTTACAGACAGTACGAGCAGTGGAAGGATGAGAACCGACGGATTGATTTTGACGATATCATTGTGAAATGTTATGAGCTGTTCCGCGACAGACCGGAGGAGCTCGCGAAGTGGCAGCGCCGGTTTCAGTATATCCTTGTGGATGAATTTCAGGATATCAGTCCGCTTCAGTATCAGGTGATCCGGATGCTGGCGGCGCCGGAGAACAACCTCTTCATTGTCGGGGACGACGATCAGTCCATCTACCGGTTCCGCGGTGCGAGTCCGAAAATCATGCTGGGCTTCCCGAAGGATTATCCGGAAGCGGAGACGGTGACGCTGGATGTCAATTACCGGAGCACGCCGCAGATCATCTCGGCGGCGGGAAAGCTGATCTGCCACAACAGGGAGCGTTTTCCGAAGAACATTCAGCCATGCCGTGAGGCAGGGCCGCCGGTGAGACACGAGACGTTTGAAAATACGCAGCAGGAATGCCGTCACCTGACGGACGCCATCAGGAAAGCGCACGCAGGCGGAACGTCCTACCGTGAGATGGCGGTGCTCTCGCGCACGAATTCAGGCTGCCGGCAGGCGGTGGAACAGATGATGTCCGCCGGCATCCCGTTCCGGATCGGAGATGTGATTCCCTGCGTGTTCGATCACTGGATCGCTCAGGATGTGCTGGCGTACATGGAGCTCGGCGCGGGGAGCCGGAAACGGTCAGATTTTTTACGAATCTACAATAAGCCGAACCGGTACTTTTCCAGAGATGCGTTTTATGACTCGAATGTGCCTTTTCAGAAACTGTACAGCTACTACGAGGATAAAGACTGGATGTGCCGCAGGGTGCAGACGCTGGAGGATGAGGTCCTGATGATCGGGAACCTTGCGCCGTACGGTGCGATCACCTTCATCCGGCAGGAGATCGGCTATGAGTCATATGTGTGCGCCTATGCGAAGGAGCGCGGCATCCCGGAGGACGACCTTGTCAGGGTGCTGGATGAGCTGACCGAGAGCGCGAGGAATTACAGGACGTACGCCGACTGGAAGGAATCCATTGAAAAATTCCGTGAGCGACTGGCGTCGCGCCGGCAGGAGGACACGGACCGCGACAGCGTGACGATTTCCACACTGCATGCATCGAAAGGCATGGAGTACGATGACGTCTATATTCTCGACGTCAATGAGGGCGTCATTCCCTATCAGAAGGCGAAGCTGCACGAAGACCTCGAAGAAGAGCGGCGCATGCTGTACGTCGGCATGACGAGAGCGCGGAAAAATCTGTGCCTCTTCACGGTCCGGACGCGGTTTGACAAGGCGGCGGCGCCGTCGAGATTCCTGAAGGAGATTTTTTCATGAGCAGGAAAAATTATATAGAACGGAGCAAACCCATCAGCTGCGAAGAGGCCCGGCAGATGATGCCGGGTTATCTGAAGGGCACGCTCACGGACAGAGAGCTGGCGGCATTCCTGCATCATATCCGGGACTGCACGCACTGCGCCGAGGAACTGGAGACCGATTTCATGATTGAGAAAACGATCCATTATCTCAACACCAACGAGGAGGGATCGTTCAATCTGAGGCCGCTTCTGCAGCAGGATATCCGTGACAACACGGCGGCCCTGCTGCGCAGAAGGAAGATGCGCCGTTTCCGCACGGCCATCATCATCATCACCGTCATACTGGCGGCGCTGCTGATCCTGGACCTCACGGGGATCTTCCGGATCACGGTGTTCCTGGAATCCCTGATGTAAGAGGCAGGGAATGCCGCGTCTGCGCTTTCAGGCCGTGTGACAACAGCTCCGCAGTGTATACAGGGTAACTACGGCATTTCAGACTGATATATACTTCCGGATGATCCGGAGAGGCAGCATGAGATGTGCCTGGTGTCGTGAAGAAGCGGTTGAGATATACCCTTCAGATAAGGTAAGGAGATTCGACATGAGCGGGAAAATTCTGATGATAGACGGACACAGCATGATGAACCGTGCATACTATGCGCTCCCGGATTTTACGAGTGCGGACGGACGGCACACGGGCGCCATACTGGGTTTCCTGAATATTCTCACCGAGGTACTGAAGATGGAGGACCCGCAGTATCTCGCGGTGGCTTTTGATGAACATGCGCCGACGTTCCGTCACCAGATGTATGCGGCGTACAAGGGAACGCGTCATCCGATGCCGGAGGAACTGAGGGAGCAGATTCCGCTGATCCGCGAGATTCTCGTGGCCATGGGTGTGCCTGTGGTGACGAAGGAGGGCTATGAGGCGGACGACATCCTCGGCACGCTTTCCCGGAAGGCGGAGAAGAAGGATATCGACTGCACGATCCTCTCAGGCGACCGCGATCTGCTTCAGCTCGCGACAAAGCATACAAAAATCCTGCTTCCGAAGACGAAGGGCGGCCAGTCCTCGATGCTGGCGTATTACGAGGATGATGTGATGGCAGAGTACGGCATCACGCCGGCGCAGGTGATCGAGATCAAAGCACTGGAAGGTGATTCCTCCGACAACATTCCGGGACTTCCGGGTGTGGGCAAGGTTACGGCGAAGAAGCTTCTGCAGACATACGGGACGGCGGAGAATGCACATGATCACCTGGAGGAGCTGAAACCGGCGCGCGTACAGGCGGCTTTCCGCGATCACTGGGATCTGGCAGTGCTTTCCAGAACACTGGCGACGATCAACACGGACAGCCCTGTGGATCTGGACTGGGACAGGGCAAGGCTCGGAAACCTGTTTACGCCGGAAGCCTATGTCTATTTCAAAGAGCTCGGCCTGAAACGCTATCTCGCCCTTTATCAGAAGACGGACAAAGCGGACGGAGGGGAAAAGAAGCTCGAAATCCGCGTGATCCGGGACAGAGAAGCGGCAGAAAAAATCTTCGCCAGGATGAAAGAAGCGCCGTCATACGGCCTTTACATCCTCTCCTCATTTGATAAGAAATCACAGCGGGCGGAAATCGCCGGCGCCGGTGTAGCGTTTTCAGAAACTGAGGTGTTTTATCTGAATGCTGCGGCCGGAACGGCAGACAGCTCTGCTTCTGCCGGAGCAGAAAACGGAACGGCAGCAGGTGCCGGAGCCGGGGCAGGAAACAGCTCAGTTGCTGCGGCCGGAACTGAAAGCGGTGCTTATGCCGGTGGTGAGAACAGCGAAGCTGCTGCGGCCGGAACAGAAAACAGTGCTTATGTCGGTGGTGAGAACAGCGAAGCTGCCGCAGACGGAACAGAAAACAATTCAGATTCGGAGATGAAAAAATCACATGCCGGGTCGGACTATGGTATGACAGCGCAGGATATCCGCTGCGCGCTGCAGGATGCCATGGCTTCGGATCAGGTGAAAAGCATTGCGGCCTTCGACATCAAGGAGCAGCTCCGGGCTGCGGGACCGGTGGGGAGCGGTATTGCCGCTGAAGATTCTGCAAAGTTCTTCGATGCGGGTATTGCAGCGTATCTTCTGAATCCGCTCGGCGGAAATTACGGGTACGACGCTGTGGCAGCGGCCTTTGCACCGGCACTGGAAATCAGGACGCCGGAGGAAATTTTTCAGTCAAAGAAAATTCCTTCCCCGCAGAAAATGACAGAGGCACAGGCATCCGAATTCGCAGGATATGCCGCCGTAACGGCACTGCTTTCGGCAGAACCGATGGAAAAGGAACTGGCAGCTGAGGGCATGGACCGCCTGTTCCGCGAGACAGAGATGCCGCTGATTTTTACCATGCGGGACATGGAGAGAATCGGCATGCGCGTGCTGCCGGAAGAACTTTCGGCCTACGGAGAAAAGCTGGCGGCGGGCATCGCAGAGACGGAAAAACGCATCTATGAGGAGGCGCATGAAGAATTCAATATCAATTCGCCGAAGCAGCTCGGGACGGTGCTTTTCGAGAACCTGAAACTGCCGGGCGGCAAGAAGACGAAAACCGGCTGGTCGACAGCGGCAGACGTGCTGGAAAAGCTGGCGCCCGATTATCCGGTGGTCAGAGATATTCTGGAATACCGGCAGCTGACAAAGCTGAAGTCCACCTATGCGGACGGACTTGCCGGCGAAATCGCCGACGACGGCAGAATCCACACGACCTTCAATCAGACGATCACGGCGACGGGCCGGATCAGCAGCACCGAGCCGAATCTGCAGAACATTCCTGTCCGCGTCGAACTCGGGAAACAGCTCCGGAAGATTTTTGTACCGGCGGACGGCTGCGTCTACATCGACGCCGATTACTCACAGATCGAACTCCGTGTGCTGGCATCGCTGTCCGGTGATGAGAAACTGATCAGTGCCTACAGGGAAGCGAAGGATATTCACAGAATCACGGCGTCGCAGGTTTTCCATGTGCCGTTCGATGAGGTCACACCGCTCATGAGGCGGCGCGCGAAGGCAGTAAACTTCGGCATTGTCTACGGCATCAGCGCGTACGGTCTCTCGCAGGATCTCGACATCCCGAGAGAAGAGGCGTCGGAGTACATAGATTCGTATTATGAAACCTATCCTGGCATCCGGGGCTATCTCGAGGGCCTGGTGGCGTCAGCGAAGAAAAACGGCTATTCCGTCACCTATTACGGAAGACGCCGTCCGATGCCGGAGCTGAAGTCCTCAAACTTCATGCAGAGGCAGTTCGGCGAGCGCGTCGCAAAGAATGCGCCCATTCAGGGCACAGCGGCCGATATCATCAAAATCGCGATGAACCGCGTACACGACCGTCTGATCCGGTCCGGGCTGAAAGCCCGTCTGATCCTTCAGGTGCACGATGAGCTTCTGATCGAGGCGCCGGAGGAGGAAGCGGAAGAAGTAAAGAAAATCCTGGAAGAAGAAATGACCGGAGCCACGGATCTCGCCGTCAGGATGGAAGTCGACGTCGAGTCCGGCAGCAGCTGGTACGAAGCACATTAGGCTGAAGCGCCGCGAATCAGGAGTCGGATGCCGTTGCCCTTCGAGCGACTTCACAGAGCCGATGTATCTCCCGGTCAGTCGAACCTGATAAGGCGATAAGCGCGAGGACCCGTTCAAGCCTGCGTCAGCAGGCGCGTTCCGCAGCGCCGCCTTTCAGGTGAGAATGGCCGATGGAGATACACGGCGAATGTGACCGGAGTCGAGAAGGGTAATGGTATCCGACGAAGAGCTGCGCTGAAAGTTCAGTGCACTGTATCTGACGGGTGTGAAAGGGAAAGAACATGTACTATGTGGGAATAACCGGCGGTGTCGGCAGCGGCAAGAGCCGCGTGCTCGCCTGGCTGGAAGAGCATACGGACTGCCGGGTGATCCGTTCGGATGACCTCGCAAGGTCCATGACGGAGAAGGGACAGCCCTGCTGGCAGGCCTATGTGGACCTGTTCGGCAGCGAAGTGCTGGACAAAAACGGAGAGGTGGACCGTAAAAAAGTATCCTCGCTTGTTTTCGGCAATGAGAAGCTCCTCGAGAAACTCAATCAGGCGACGCATCCTCTTGTCAGCCGTGAGATCGCAAGACTGGCTGAAGAGACAGACAGAGCCGGCAGGGCATTTTTCTTCCTCGAGTCGGCGGTGCTCATCGAGGAAAAATATGATGAAATATGCGATGAGTTGTGGTATGTTTATGCGGATGAAAACGTCCGGAGGCAGCGGCTCCGCTCGGAACGGGGATACTCGGAAGAGCGCATCACGAAGATGATGGAAAGCCAGCTCCCCGAGGAGGTTTACAGAGAAAAATGCCGCTTTGTGATTGACAACAGCGGTGATTTTTCTGAGACGGCTTCACAGCTCAGCCGTTGGATGGAGGAAAATATACATGTATTTATGCAGCCTGGCGAGCGGAAGCAGCGGTAACTGCGTTTTCGTAGCATCAGATCACAGCTGTATTCTGGTCGATTCCGGGCTTTCGGGAAAGAAAACAGAAGAAGGGCTGAACAAACTCGGATTCACGGGTGCAGATCTCGACGCGATTTTTGTCACACATGAGCACATTGATCATATCAAGGGACTCGGTGTGCTGGCGAGAAGGCTCGGCGTACCGATCTATGCGACGCACGGCACCGTGAAGCGGATTCAGAGTGACAGAAGAGTAGGCGTCATCCCCGACAGTCAGTTTTACGAGGTGGAGGCAGATGAGCCCGTGACGGTCGGCGACATGACGCTGGATCCGTTTACCATCTCGCATGATGCGGCGGAGCCGGTCGGCTACAGGATCGAGTGCGGCGGCAGCGCCTGCGCGGTCGCAACCGACATGGGCAGATGGGATGATTACACCGTCCGGAACCTTTCGGGACTGGATGTGGTGTTTCTTGAGGCAAATCACGATCTGAACATGCTTGAGACGGGACCTTACCCGTATCAGCTGAAGGTCCGGATCGCCAGTGATCTGGGCCACCTTTCGAATGACCGGTCCGGACAGCTGATCGACCGTGTGCTGAATGATCACACCAGACGGATTATTCTGGGGCATCTCAGCGCGGAGAACAATTATCCGGCGCTCGCCTACGAGACTGTGTGCGAGGAAATCAACGAAAGCGGAAGTCCGTACCGCGGCAGAGATTTTCAGATCGATGTGGCACCGAGGGACCGCACAGGATCCCCCGTGGAATTCTGAATACTGAAGCAAACCGCACGGCAGAACGTGCCTCAGGAGGCAGGAAAAGAAGGAGGAGACATGGAAGCTAAGAAAACCATTATCACCGTAACAGGCAAGGATACCGTCGGCATCATCGCTGCGGTCTGCAACTATCTCGCGGAGAACAATGTCAACATCGAGGATATTTCCCAGACCATCATGCAGGGCTATTTTCATATGATGATGATCACGGATACATCCCGCTCCGGCAAGAATACAGCCGACATGGCTGAGGATCTGAAAAGGGTCGGCGAAAAAATCGGCGTCGCGATCCACTGCCAGCGCGAAGATATTTTTGATATGATGCACAGAATCTGAGAGCAGTATCTGACGGAAGGACAAATGAAGTCATGATCAATATTTTTGAGGCCAGTGAAACCAACAATATGATTGAGAACGAGAATCTGGATGTCCGGACGATCACGATGGGCATCAGCCTTCTGGACTGCATCGATTCCAATCTCGACCGTATGAATTCAAAAATCTACGACAAAATCACCACGCAGGCCAGAAATCTGGTCAGAACGGGTGAAGAGATCTCGAAGGAGTTCGGCATTCCGATTGTCAACAAGCGGATTTCCGTGACACCGATTGCCCTGATCGGCGGCGCTGCCTGCCGGACACCGGAGGATTTTGTCTCTGTTGCCGAGACGCTGGACCGCGCGGCGCACGACGTCGGCGTGAATTTCCTCGGCGGTTATTCGGCACTCGTTTCGAAAGGCATGACGAAGGCCGATGAACTGCTGATCCGCTCGATTCCGATGGCACTTGCGAGAACCGAACTGGTCTGCAGCTCTGTCAACGTGGGTTCCACCAGAACCGGTATCAACATGGATGCCGTCAAGCTGATGGGCGAGGTTGTGAGAAGCACAGCGGAAGCAACGAAGGAAAATGACTGCCTCGGCTGCGCCAAGCTTGTCATATTCTGCAATGCGCCGGATGACAACCCGTTCATGGCGGGCGCCTTTCACGGCGTGACGGAGGCAGATGCCGTGATCAATGTCGGCGTGTCCGGCCCCGGTGTTGTTAAGGCGGCGCTGGAGAAGGTCCGCGGTGAAAGCTTCGAGGTGCTCTGTGAGACGATCAAGAAAACCGCGTTCAAGGTAACCCGTGTCGGTCAGCTTGTTGCGCAGGAAGCATCGAGAAGACTGAATGTGCCTTTCGGTATCATCGACCTGTCCCTCGCGCCGACGCCGGCTGTCGGAGATTCGGTGGCGGACATCCTTGAAGAGATGGGTCTGGAATCCACCGGCGCGCCCGGAACGACGGCGGCACTGGCACTGCTGAATGATCAGGTCAAGAAGGGCGGCCTGATGGCTTCCCATTACGTAGGCGGCCTGTCCGGCGCCTTCATCCCGGTCAGCGAGGACCAGGGCATGATCAATGCCGTGAACCGCGGCTCACTCCATATCGAAAAGCTGGAGGCCATGACCTGCGTATGCTCGGTCGGTCTGGATATGATCGCCATCCCGGGCGACACGAAGAGCACGACCATTTCCGGCATCATTGCGGACGAGATGGCCATCGGCATGATCAACTGCAAGACGACGGCGGTCCGTCTCATCCCTGCGATCGGAAAGAAAGAGGGAGATACACTGGAATTCGGCGGCCTGCTCGGCAGCGCGCCGATCATGCCCGTCAGCCGTTTCAGCTGTGACGGGTTCGTCAACCGCACCGGCCGTATCCCGGCACCGGTTCACTCCTTCAAAAATTAAACCCGGCAGAACGGCAGACAGATACATGAAGACAGGCATGGCAAATTGACAGATTCAATAAATAAAAGAGACAGATGCTTCGGTACCTGTCTTTTTTTATTGTGAAAATTTCCTGATTATCGCAGCAGGATTTTTGCTGTTTTGTGCGAAAATAATATTCAAAACGATATAAGGGTATCAAAATCTCTGAATCCGAGTATAATATCAGGTATATGCAGAGAAAGAGAGGTAACAGAAAATGCTATATATCGGCGTGGATCTCGGAACGTCAGCGGTCAAGCTTCTTCTGATGCGCGGAAACGGCGAGATCTGTAAGATCGTCAGTGAGGAATATCCCGTGTATTTCCCGCATCCGGGCTGGAGTGAACAGAATCCGGAAGACTGGTGGACAGCGGTAAAGAAGGGAATCCGTGAACTGACAAAGGGTTTTCCGGCGGAGGAGATCAGGGGGATCGGCTCCGGCGGACAGATGCATGGACTTGTGGTGCTGGACAAAGAGGACCATGTCCTTCGTCCGGCGATTCTCTGGAATGACGGGCGCACGCAGAAGCAGGTGGATTATCTGAACGGGACCATCGGCCGTGACAGAATCAGCGCCTGGACCGGCAATATTGCCTTTGCCGGATTCACGGCACCGAAGATTCTCTGGATGCGTGAGAACGAGCCGGAGCTTTTTGCGAAAATCAGCAAAATCATGCTCCCGAAGGATTACATTAACTACATGCTGACCGGTGTGCACTGCACAGATTTTTCCGATGCGAGCGGCATGCTGCTTCTCGATGTAAAGAACAGGAAGTGGAGCAGCGAAATGCTTGACCTCTGCGGTATCACGGAAGCGCAGATGCCGGAGCTGTTCGAAAGCTATGAGAAGGTCGGCACGCTCCGTCCGGAAGTGGCAGAGGAGCTGGGGCTGTCCCGGGATGTCGTGGTCTGCGCAGGTGCGGGCGACAATGCGGCGGCAGCGGTCGGCTGCGGAGCCGTAGGACCCGGCAGGGCGAATATCTCGCTCGGAACCTCGGGGACGGTTTTCATTACGAATGACAGTTTCCGGGTTGATCCGGCCAATGCACTTCATTCTTTTGCGCATGCGGACGGCGGCTATCATCTGATGGGCTGCATTCTTTCCGCGGCAAGCTGCAACAAATGGTGGATGGAGGAAATCTGCGGGACCGAAGACTATCCGGCAGAACAGAAACCGATCACAGATGAGAAACTGGGCAGCAATGACGTGTATTTTCTGCCGTATCTGATGGGTGAGAGAAGTCCGCACAATAATCCGGCGGCGCGCGGTGCCTTTGTCGGCATGCGCATGGATACCTCCCGTGCGGATATGACGCAGGCAGTTCTGGAGGGCGTTTCCTTTGCCATCAGGGACTGCGTGGAAATCGCGAAGGCACAGGGCATTTCCCTGGAAAAAGCCACGATCTGCGGCGGCGGCGCTAAGAGCCCGCTCTGGCGCAGGATGCTGGCCGATATTCTCGGCATTCCGCTGGAGCTTCCGCAGACAGAGCAGGGACCTGGCTACGGCGGCGCCATGCTGGCGGCTGTGGCGTGCGGAGAGTACGCCTCTGTTCAGGCGTGTGCGGCAAAGCTTGTGCAGATCAGAGAAGTGACAGCGCCGGATCCGGAGATTTCGGCGAGGTATCAGAGCCGCTATGAGCTGTGGCACACGATGTATCCGACACTGAAGGAAACATTCGGAAAGATAGGATGACGCGGTAATCCGCGGCTTCATCAGGAAGATCAGCAATATATAAGAAAATTCCATGCAGGAGGGGCGAAACGGATCTGACCCTGCATGAAGGAGAGGAGATATTTTGAAAATTTATTCTGTCAATGACAGTGAATTCAGGTCTTACGGCCGTGTCGTGACCGGACTCGAAGAAATGAAAAAGGCCATGCTTTCAGGTCTCGCAAAGACGGAGATGCCGGAAAAAGGCACCGGTTATGTGCCGGGGGATCCGCTGATGGAGGACCTGCCGGAAGCAAAAGAAGTAAGTGATCACCTGTTCGGCGGGATGCCCTGTCAGATCGGATGGTGCAACGGCCATAACACGAAGCTGAACTGTCTGGAGTACCACAGGGACAGCGAGTTTAATCTCGGAACGGAAGATTTTATCCTTCTGCTGGCGAAGATGGATGAGATTACGGACGGAAAGCTTGATACCTCGAAAGTAAAAGCCTTCCGCGTGCCGAAGGGAACGCTGGTAGAGGTTTACGCCACCACTCTTCATTACGCGCCCTGCCATACAGATCCGGCAAAGGGATTCCGTGTCATGGTAGCGCTGCCGAAGCTTACGAATACCGAAAAGCCCAAGGCAGCTGCGGCAGGCGGAGACGATGCGTATCTGTGGGCACGGAACAAGTGGCTGCTTGCCCATGCGGAAAGCGATGAGGCAAAGGCCGGTGCGGCGATCGCGCTGACGGGTGAGAACATCGATATCGCAGGAGATATCTGAACCGAATAAGATCTGAGCCGGTGTACAAAAATTATAAAATGTCAGGAGGACAAACCAATGAAATCATCAAACATCCCCGAAGTAAAACTCGGCATTATCGCGGTCAGTCGTGACTGTTTCCCGATTGAGCTCTCCACGAAGAGACGTCAGAACATTGTGGCTGCCTGCAAAGCAAAGGGACTGGAGCCGTATGAGTGCAGCGTTACGGTGGAAAATGAAGCGGATATGGAGAAGGCCGTAGCTGAAGTGAATGAGGCCGGCTGCAATGCGCTTACCGTATTCCTCGGAAACTTCGGACCGGAGACACCGGAGACACTGATCGCAAAATTCTTTGACGGACCGTGCATGTTCGTTTCTGCGGCAGAGGGCGACGGCGACATGATCAATGGCAGAGGAGATGCGTACTGCGGTATGCTGAACTGCTCCTACAACCTCGGCATGCGCCATCTGAAGGGCTATATTCCGTCATATCCGGTCGGCACCGCTGAAGAGATCGCAGACAAGATGATTGAATTTGTTCCGATCGCACGCACCATCATCGGTGTATCCAATCTGAAGATCATTACCTTCGGACCCCGTCCGCAGGATTTCTTCGCCTGCAACGCACCGATCAAGGGGCTTTATGAGCTGGGCGTGGAGATTGAGGAAAACTCCGAGCTTGATCTGCTCGTATCCTACAAGGAACACGCCAATGATCCCCGCATTCCGGACGTCTGCAAAGACATGGCAGAAGAGATGGGAGAGGGCAGATATTACCCGGATCTTTCCGTAAAAATGGCGCAGTTCGAGCTTACACTGCTTGACTGGGCAGAGGCGCACAGGGGCAGCAGAAAATATGTCGCTTTTGCCGACAAGTGCTGGCCGGCATTTCCGAGTCAGTTCGGCTTCGAGCCCTGCTATGTGAACTCCCGTCTCGTTTCCCGCGGCATTCCGGTATCCTGTGAGGTTGATATCTACGGTGCTCTTTCCGAGTACATCGGCATGTGCGCTTCCGGCGACACCGTTACGCTGCTCGATATCAACAACAGTGTTCCGAAATACATTTATGACGAGAACATCGCAGGAAAATTTGATTATAAGCTGACCGATACCTTCATGGGCTTCCACTGCGGCAATACACCGAGCTGCAAGATGTGTGCAGACCGTGCCGTGAAGTATCAGCTGATCCAGCATCGTCTGCTTGAGCCTAAGGGATCAGATCCGGATTTCACCAGAGGAACGCTGGAGGGCGATATCGCGCCGTCAGACATTACGTTCTACCGTCTGCAGTGTGACAGCGAGGGACAGCTCAGAGCCTACATCGCTCAGGGCGAGATCCTTCCGGTAGCCACAAGGAGTTTCGGCGGCATCGGTGTATTCGCCATCCCGGAGATGGGCCGTTTCTACCGCCATGTGCTGATTCAGAAACATTATCCGCATCACGGCGCTGTTGCTTTCGGCCATTACGGGAAGACACTGTTCGAGGTATTCAGATATCTCGGCATTGCGGACATCGCATACAATCAGCCGAAGAACCTGCCGTATCCGACAGAGAATCCATTCGAATCATGATGAGTCTGTAAAGTAGTAAATGGTACGGCAGCAGGACGTGCAGATTTCTGGAGACTGAATGATCCGTCTCTTCTCGGAGGCGGTTCTTGTGGCGGAGTTCTGATGTCCGGAAACAGAATCAATGGACTCTTTAACAGCGGTTCCGTACTGTACATGGAAATCAGCAACGGATATCTGGATGCAGCAATCAGCGGCTACTGATTCATGAGAACGTTAGACAGGTAAACTGAAGAACGGTAGACAGGTAAACTGACGAACAGACTGCAGCTGCCAGAAATGGCAGCTGCTTTTTAGTACAGGAGGAAAATGACGATGGATACATCTTTTCCGGAAGTAAAGAAATATCTGGGCGTGATAATGAGATGGAAGCCGTGAAGCGCGTTTTCTCTTCCTTAGATTACAGAGGATATCCCGGTGTAAAACAGTTTCCCGGACAGTTCGATCAGATCCTCCAGGGGCACGATTTTCCCGTCACGTACCCACTGTCTGTAGAGGTTGACAGAACTTACGCTGAGAAAAGTATTGATGATATTCTGTTCGCCTGTGGAAAAAGCTGCATAGGGATTGTGGCGTGAGCGGTTGTGCTGCAGTGTGCGCATGAAAAACCGGTCGAAAATTCCTGATAGCTGTGATCGCAGACGATTTTTTCCATATAAGGCTCCTGAGCAGCCATGAACTCGAAGAAAACCCGGTTGACTTCTGTAAAGGGTGCGTCTTCCGGAACCTGATCGATTACCGCGTAATATTTTTCAGCCAGCTCTGACAGAATGTCCTCATACAGCGCCTCAATACAGGTGTAGTGCAGATAAAAGGTTTTCCGGTGAATCATGGCGCGTTCCGTCAGCTCCCTGATGGTGGTCTGGGAAGCCTCTTTTTCCATAATCATTTCCTTGAACATGTTTCGAATGGCATTCCTTGTCTTCAGAACACGCAGATCCGTTTTTCTTTCCATGAAATATCTCCTGTTTTCATATCTCCTGTAACCGCGATATATATGACAACTGCATCATTGCTTCGTATCTTTACGCTGCTTCAGATCCCTGTGTGATGTCACGGCTGGCACATGAAAATGTCCAGATTTCAAAATGTGTGGCATAAGCGCCAGTGATAAAAAACTGGAAATTGAGTTTGCTGTTTCAGGCCATTATATTGATCACAGAACGATAAAGCAACACGTGGGCAGTAATACTGCAGAAGCATGTTGCGGTAGCACGCAGTGCTCCTGTTACAGATTTTTATACCCGGCATTTTGCAGAATCTTATCCCGGACTGTTCCGGCATTTTCATATCCGTCCTGCTGAAGGTCGTCAGCTGCTTTATTTATCGCTTCTTCAAAATGCCCGGCCAGTGTATCAAACTGTCTCATGATAACGGCAGACCGGATGCCTGATCTGTCAGCGCCATCGATGAAATCGCTGCGGCGGATCTGGTCCATATTATTTTTGTCACCGATATACATGGACATATTCCTCGTGTGCCCGGGATAGACAGCGGTGCTCACAATATCGTATGCCGGCGCCAGATGAAGATTCAACAGATTTTTGTCATACAGAAGCGAGAAATTTTTCAGATGCCCATCTGTATTTCCAATCAGATAATTAAAAATGGTGATATTCCAGAACTGAAGAATATCCCTGATCGGGTCGCTTGAGAAATCGCGGAGCAGGCCGCAGACTTTTGCCGTGTAATTTAAGGGGACTGTTTCGTATTTATTCTCAGCAGTTATCCCCAGGGCCTGGGCCAGATCCTCCTGATGAAGCCGGAAAGGGACAGGCAGGCCGTCGATGACTTTGCTTTTGTCCGAAATCACCCTGTCATACCGTGGTGTCGCGAAAAGCGGATTTTCGTCTGCCGTCTTTATGGCAAAACTGGCAGGAACGGATAAACCGAGATTTTTTGCTGTGGCAAGGCAGAGCTGTTCGTTCGTAACCATATTTTTCAGCCGGACGTGACTTTGCTTTACGATATGTGTGCTTGGCGCTGTACCTTCCGGAAAATACCAGAGCCTGCTGTTATCATCCAGATACAATCCCGTTTTTCCTGAGGCACCGGTAAGAGAAAGGTGCAGTGCTGTTACGATTTCGGCTGATTTTACAGCGCCCTCTGCTGCAAACTCCTGCATCTGCTGTTCAGTCATCCTGACATATCTGGCTTCAGGAGACTTCACTCCTTCAGCCATTACCTGGATCGCTCCCAGACATTCCTGTCCGAGACCGGACAGGATCGTCAGATAATCGTTCTCATCTGCCTGCATCCATTTCGCCACTGATCTTTTTGTAAAGCCTTCCGGCAGCAGACCTTCGAAATAATTTCTCGTCTCTTCCGGAGAAAATGCCTCTTCCCGGAGTGGAAGACTGAGGGATACAGGGATTGCGCCGTCTGTATCAAGCCAGGCCCTGTCGTAACAAAATACGGCATCGTGGATCCCGCTGCCTTCGATTGTTCCAACTCTCGTCTGCCTGCCGTTTTTTTCAATGGATACCAGTAATTTTTTCATAAGTTCAGATGCTCACCTCTCTGACAGATAAATGTTCAGCCCCAGCAGACCGGCTATCATCATGGCTTTGCCAAGCTCTGTGGTGCTCTTGCCATTTTCCAGGTCAGAGATAAAGCTGGCGCTGATTCCGGTTATTTCAGAGATATTTTTCTGCGTGTATCCGAGGGCTTTTCTTCTGTCATGTACCGCTTTTCCAAAGTCGTCTGGATCCTTGATCCGGGTCGTATGATTATCCATTTTTGTCTGTCTCCGTACGTATAGCCGAACGGCAATATTTCGTATTCACTAAACGAAAAATAGCCGTTCGACGATATTTTACTGTATCTGTATGAATTATAGCCGATCGCCTATATTCAGTCAATGCTCATCAGAGTTGTGCAGAAACTATAAATATCCAGATTTCAAAATGTGTGGCATAAGCGCCGGAGATCCAAATCTGGAAATTGTTTTTCCTGCTCAGACCATTATATTGATGATATGCCTTTATTGAAAAGGTGAGAGAGCTGTTATAAGAACAGGAACTTTATTAAAACGCCGCTGGCAATGGCTTTGGTAAGCTGTTGCGCAGCGGCATTTTTCTGTAAACATAATTTTCTGAAGGCTATCTTCGGTCTGCCTGCTTTATATAGTACAGAAGTGATATTTGCAGTACGCAAAGAAAATGCCATAAAAAAGAATGAATCAGTTTTTTACGTCGGCTTGATTCTGTATGGCGTGTCGGCTATTATATAATCTGATTACAAATCAGCCGAAAGAAGGGCGCGCTTATGAAGTATATAAATAGAAATCTGGAGAGGGTAGTACTGCAGGTTTCTGCAGAGTATCCGGTTGTTCTGGTCACCGGTCCCAGACAGGTTGGAAAAACTACAATGCTTCAAAAACTGATGGAAGGGACAGAACGAAGATATGTTTCCCTTGATGATTTAAATGAGAGAAATATAGCAAAAACAGATCCCGAGCTTTTTCTGCAGCTGCATAAACCCCCGTTACTGATCGACGAGGTTCAGTATGCGCCTGAACTGTTTACGTATATTAAAGTTCATGTAGATAAAACACATCATCCGGGCGACTTCTGGCTGACCTGTTCACAGGCCTTTAAGCTGATGCGTGGTGTACAGGAGTCTCTGGCAGGACGCATTGCTGTTCTTTCCATGACATCCTTATCCCAGGCAGAGATCTGTGAGAGACAGATGAAACCCTTCCGTATTGATCTGAAAGATTTAACGGAAAGAAGCAAGCAAAGAATTCCTGCCGATACGGAAGGGATTTTTGAAAGAATCTTCAAAGGATCTATGCCTGCGCTGGTGAGTGGGCAGGTCAGCAGCAGTCAGATCTTTTACAGCAGCTATCTGTCCACTTATATTGAGAGAGATATCAGAGAATTATCTGATTCGATAGACTCTCTGAAGTTTCTCAGATTTATTACTGCAGTGGCAGCACGAACCGGACAGATGCTGAATATGGCTGATATCGCCCGGGATGCGGATATTAACCAGAAACAGGTAAAAGACTGGCTGGGGATCCTGGAAACACTGGGAATTATTTTTTACCTGCATCCATACTCCAACAATATGCTGAAAAGACTGGTAAAGACACCGAAGCTGTATTTCTATGACACTGGTCTCGTTTGTTATCTGACGAAATGGAGCAGTCCGGAAACGCTGGAAAGCGGGGCAATGAACGGTGCGATTCTTGAAAATTATGTGGTGGCGGAAATCAGAAAGAGTTATCTGAACTGCGGGCAGGAGCCATTTATGTATTATTACCGGGATAAGGATGCCAGGGAGATTGACATTATCCTGGAACACGATGGTGTACTGAATCCCATAGAAATTAAAAAGACGGCAAACCCCGGATCAGAGCTCACCGGTGTTTTTCATCTGCTCGATCATTCTTCCGTTCCGAGGTCAAAGGGAGCTGTTGTGTGCATGAAACCGGAATTGTCTGCCATTGACAGGGATAACTATATTGTTCCGGTTTGGATAATTTAAGCAGCAGTCATCACCCACGTTGCACTTGTGCAAAAGTGGGTGAATGACTTATTGATCCGGTTATCATACTCATGACACCCACATCATAACATTGGACACGATAACCCTGTGTGTCAGCGGTATCGGAACGAGCAATTCAAGTTGAGAAAAAAGATGGCATCTGCTACAATAAGTCTTTGTGTTAAACTCTTTTAAGAACGAAAAACCGGGGGAAACCTGAAAGTAAAGGAGATACAGAAACAGATGAAATTAGGTATCGTTATTTGAACGCCTTTTTCATATATCTCCATATAAAACATTAAATCTATTCAAAACCGCATAAATACTTCATTTGCGGAAATTCCAACTCTGATATAACTTGATAAAAATTCATATATTT
>Ga0256406_1002024_pt1 | contig 30360 bp, 32 predicted proteins | sample RumenRJG_03DNA_FD_185986 | JGI IMG/M metagenome (GOLD analysis project Ga0256406, IMG submission 185986) | Bovine rumen microbial communities from Lethbridge, Alberta, Canada - RJG_03 | ecosystem: Host-associated > Mammals > Digestive system > Stomach > Rumen | place: Canada: Alberta | collected... | reverse complement strand
TCACACAGCCATACTCCTGCATCCACTGTCGGTCTTCCTCCAGTTTGTCATAGTGGGCGGCTGCCATGATGTAACCTATCTTTGCCATAATCAATATGTTGTTGGTTGTTGCAATTATGGTCGGATGACCTTATTCTGTTATTTCAACTGCAAAGGTATGAAAATTTCTTGGATTGCAAATCATACTAATCATACTATTATACTTTTTTATAAAACCCATTGTTACAGCCAAAACGCCATAATCAATAAATAATCATACTTTTTTGAGTATGATGTATAAAATACCATAAAGTTTAAATCAGACTGGCACAACTTATGATTTTTATTCGTATCTTTGCACCGCAATTTAATCATATACGCCCATGAAAGAAAGACCGAAAACGGGGTTTACCCTACATTCCACATCAATTTCTGCACAGCACAAGAACGGCTCGAAAATGCAGATGAAAAAAAGTCAAACAAGTGAAAGAAAAAATACTCAAATGAGTTTAATCTTTCACTTGTTTTTTTTGTGTCTTATTCTAAGCATGACCTCATGCGCTGGAAAGTCTGATTATCATTTCAAGGATTCTGCTGATGCCCTGAAGCAATACAGAGATTTTCATCACAGTATTGCTGAAGAACATCAGGCTAATGCCGAGAAGCTTTCTGATTTCATCTGCCGTTGGCAGGAACTTTCAGACACCGTTTACAACTACATCAAGAAAGATCCTGCCTTCAACGCCCATGCTTCTCTGTCCATGTCCTTCTTTGGCACATCGGACTCTGTCCGTATAGAACTGCTTCGCCTGGCTTCAGACTGTAGCCTGTCGGATGTGGCCTATATCAAGATGCACACATCCCCCTACAGAGGCGACACTGAGCTTGACCCCACCAAGAAGAAAGCCGTCACTTTCTTTGCCGCCTTAGACAAGCAGCCTCTTTTTAATAAAGGTAATGCGCGTGAGAAGATTGCCCTTTACCGTGACTTCCTCGCCACGACCAAGGAACACGGCATCACCAATCAAAAGGAACTCCTTTCTTTCCTTGAAACAGAAGACCGTCATTTCCGCTCCTTCCTCTCCAATATCGGTGACTACACTGATGTTGGACTGCAAGATGTCACGAAAATGACGGAGCAGATCTGCACTGACATATTCCGTGCAGCCTCGGAGAAGCGGTTGACAAGTGAAGATGCGATGGTTTACATGGGTATGCGCACTTGCCGCCGACTGCTTCTCAACGCAAAAGTCTGTGAGGATCTGATAAAGGCAGGGAAAATAAAATCTGAGAGTCAAGCCAATGCTTACCTCTGGATGACACTGCAGCCCTTCCTCTCGATGGATGCCTTTGCCATCAGTATGCTGACAGAAACACAGCAAAAGCAAATGACGGAACTTGCCGCTGCATACCCAGTGATTTCAGAACGGCTTGCTTCCAAGGGGTATGCTGCCCAGGAGCAGCTTGCCCTCATCCCGACACAACTCATGCGGCTTTACATAGCCACACTCTGATAATGGAATCTAAACAATCAAACTTTACAAACGATGCAAGATACTATGTTAGAAGAAGCAATCTACAAGTTTAAGGTCAGTGGGCCGACCATCATGCCGTCGTTGTTCGACAACTTCTTCCTGAAGGAAACCGAAGCGTATAACGGCTACGCCATACTGACCTACGAGGTTCACCAGCCTTTGCCCATCGACGAGGTGCTGAACATCATGGACAGTGATGCCTACATGCGCATCCTTTACTACACCCACCCCAATCCGAAGGCCATCAAGACAAAATTCGGTCAGCGAGCATGTACCTACTTCATGCCGGAAGAGCAGCGTAATATCAAGATGAACTTCTCTACCGACGAGAAGGGCTTGGTGAACACGATACTCGTCACGGTCTATGGCTCCATCGACATCATGTACCCAGACCTGCTGAATGACCTGCGCCTCAATACCAACGGCTCCATGCTGGTGAAGGAACGCCGTAGCGAAGCTGAGGTGATGAACGATTTCAACAACAACCCATAGACCCGTATTCCTATGCATGGACAAGGCTTTATTCTACCACATTGCAGATGTAATCCAGGAGAACCGCAGTTGGATTGAGGTCATCGACACCCACGACACCATCCAGTGGAACTACTATCTCGATGGAGAGTTTCACCACATCGACTACCAGGTGATAACATTACGCAACTACAGAAACCGATACTGCTGGCAGAAGCAGCACATCTGGAAAGTAAACGAGCATGACCTGGCTGATGGTGTGAGAAGGCTCATAGAGCGAGACCCGACTGCCAAGACCCGTGCCGACACGCTCTCGCTGACAACCAGAGACGTGGACTATATCATCCAAAAGGCAACATTTGACATCTTAAAACTCGAACTATATGATTTTGAATACTGACAAACAAAAGACCTCCCTGAAGGGTGTGTACGTATTCTACAGCGTAATCATCACTCTCTGCATCCTTGCGCTGTTCGTGTTTGACCTCAATATCTACGCCAAGGCGGTGCTTAGCACGTTGGTATTGCTCTGCGTATTGGTCATGCGCAGTCTCAAACATGCGGTGCCGATGCCTCCCGACATCGACACTGAAACGATGACAGAAACCGAGGAAAAGTCCTCGGAGAAAACCGCCTCTACCGTTGAACACGGTGGAGCCATTGACACGTACCTTACACTTCTCATTGAGACGGATGAGGAACTGAAAAACGACCCAAGCGTTGACACTTCCTCACCCAGCTACACGAATCTGCTCAACGAGCGCATCGGCATGAAGCTCGATGCCATGTCGAAGCGCAATAACCATCCAGATAACGACTGACGTATGATACAGACCATCCAACTGATCAAGTTCTTCTATCCCTTCATTATTCTGGCAGTATTCTTCTGCCTGTATAAGAAGGAATACAGCATCAACAGACGTTTCTGCTGGTGCATGACGATGTACTTCAATGCTCGACGACTGTTCGCATTCCTGACAGTCGGCCTGCTCATCTTCATGAACTGGTGCTGCTATGTGACAAATCCCAACTATGCGGTCTTTTTTTCCGCTGTTATCACCTGCTGCCTTTTCTCTTACCGAGTGGCAGAAGCCGCGCTTCACCGGCTGCGTGAGAGAATGCGCCTCTGGGCTGTTACACTCATGCTTGCCCTGGTATGCTACTCCATACCTTACATGTATAGCATATTCCTTGTGCTGTACACGCTCGGTGTGGCATCGGTATTCTATCCGTCTGAACGTGTGCTTCGCATCAGAAACGAGGCGAACAGCATCTGCAATCCGCCCGGACTGCTTCAGAGAATCATCCGAAACTACTACTAAGCTGCCACTTGTTTGTGGCATACTGTCTGAACACACTTGCTCGAAAAATTCAGAACGTTAAACTTAAAATCATTCAAATGACTCAGGAATTAAACAACCAGATTACAGGCAGCACGGACACCCAGTCTGCTGACCGCTCCTTGCTGGAGTATCTTAAACCGAAATCGGAAGACCGTTTCAGTAAGCTCGAAGCCTATTGCGACCTGCTCAGCCGTGCGTCATCGGGTGCCTTCGTCGCTGCCAACGGCGAACGTCGTGAGGAACTTGTTCCCGGACAGTTCGTTGCCAGTATCTCTGAACTGGCTCGCAAGTGGAAATGGCAGCGTGCCACGGTACGCTCGTTTGTGGAGGGTCTTGTGGCACTCGGACAGCTCTCGTACAAGCCTTTTGTGAAGAGCTACATCTTCACTGTCAACCTTCAGCAGCGTCTGTCTCTCTATGTAGATTCGGCAGACGACGTACTTGACTTCTGCTGTATGCAGTTTGCCAGATTCGTCCGTGGACGCAGCTCTGCCCGCGAAGTGGCAGATTCCTACACACGCTACTACACCATGCGAATGGAGGTAGCCCGTCAGCAGGAACAAGGCGGTGCCCCTGTCCGTCATGTACTGTCTCATCAGGCGTACATGTTCAACGAACTGGCAGCATCCGTCTATCCTCTCCTTAACAGAGAAGATAACGTACCTGAAGAACTATCCGATTCTGTGACTCTGCTCTTTGGCAAAGACCACCTCTGGAACTGGCAGCGAGTCATCGATGTACTTGGCATTCTCACCATGGCACTACGTGACAACGTGAAGCCAAGCTACATGAACGCTGTCACCAAGGATTTCTCCAAGGCAGAGGTCACTCTCCTTGACTGCATCTACGAGCACTATGCGCCCTCCGATGGATCCAACTACTTCGTTAATCCTCCTAAGCCTTCCAGGTACGCTCCTAAGAGCCTTAGAAGCACAGCACCTGATACAGGTGCCGAGAAAGCCCCAGAAACGCCACAGGACGCTTCTGAAACGTCTGCAGGTGCTCTCGCATTCTCCGAAGGTGAACCGCTCCGTCAGGACTCCGCTGAAGGGAACGAGTAAACTGTAGGCAACGTGCTTGCACGTGCCACATTTTTCAAGTATCGGGAAGCTCACTACCCGTTCCGATTTTCATCGGACGGTGAGCTGACCAGATAAACTGCAAGCAGGGTCAGGTTTTCCTTAGACAGAAAGAGGTGTTCTGCCTTGCTTCCGATACTTGAAAATGGATGTATAACCGTAAAACGAAAACGTATGGCGAATACAAACATGAACCGACAGGTCATCGACATCAGGACAAGTGCCGGTGTCGGGGACATCAGCAATGAGATCCTTCGGCGATGGTCGGACAAAGGCTACGACCAAGCCGTGAAGGAAGGGAACTACGACCGAAGCCGTGAACGACTCAATTTCGAGATTGCGAAAGGTGGCAAGGTTGTTCCCGTCGATAAGGATAGACCGCTCGACAAACGTATGGCAGAAATGCTTGCCTCACGTGGCATCAAAGACCCGAATATCGGACGTGTGAACCCGAACATCCGTACTGCCGTGCAGTTCATCTTCAGCGGCTCGCATGACCGTATGACGGAGCTTGCATTTGGCAATCAAAAGGTCGATTTTGAAGCGAAATGTGGTAATGAGAATGTCAAGCGGATGCCTGAGATCGAGCAGTGGGCAAAGGACATCTATGACTTTGTGGCCCGAAAGTTTGGCGAGGAGAACATCATCAGCTTTGTGGTGCATCTGGATGAGACAACAGCCCATGCACACTGTGACATCGTGCCAGTCAACGAGCAAGGCCGAATCAGCTATAAGGACGTGTTCCATGGCCACAACAAGGCTGAGTACAAGCAGTTCATCTTGCAACTCCACAACGAGCTTGCGGAAGTGAACCGTAAGTGGGGCTTGGCACGTGGTACGAGTAAGGTGCTGACTGGCGCGAAAGGTCATACAACGGAGTCGTATCGCCGATGGCTGAACCAGGAGTGTATTTCACTTGAAGAACGGCGTGACAACCTTCAGAAAGCCTTGGACGAACTGAACAAGGAACTGGCAATCTGCGAGAAGAAGCAGAAGAGTTTCACCACCATGATCGAGAATCTTACCGCACAGAAGGAACAACTCGAAAGGGAGCTGCAACCGCTACGGGAACTCCAGAAGAATGGCGATGCCATTAGTCAGGAGATTGCCCAGAAGATACAGAATCTGGAGAACCGCAAGGCTTTCGTGGAAGAGAAACTGGCAGAGAAAGAAGCCAAACTGTCTTCCACTGTCCAGGAGATTGACAACCTTCGTCAGGACAAGGAGGCTCTGGAACAGGAGGCTTCCGAACTGGCAGCAAAGGCTTCCGCTTCTGAACAAGACTGGGCGCACAGCAAGGGTGCCGTCATGAACGAGTTGCTTGCAGGTACTATGATGCATGAGTTCACATCGCGCTACCAGCGTCTGCCAGATGAAGTAAAGGAAATCTTCGGTGACACACTCCTTGAACAACTGGCAACGGATGGCAACCATGTGGCGACCGTAGCCCTTGCGCTGATGTGCGAATATGTGGAACAAGCAACCTCGATTGCACAGACACATGGAGGCGGTGGCGGTGGCCCCGGCGGTGGCTGGCGTAAGAAGGATGACGAGGACGAACGTATGTTTGCCCGTCGTTCTTTGGCTATGGCCAGACGCATGTGCAAGTCGCCTGGCAGACGCAAGAAAATGTAACATCGTAATCAAACAACATTCAAATTAGTAATTCAAAATCATCAAAACTATGACAGGAAAATATTTATTTCTTTCCGCATTATGCCTTTCTGCCATGACAGTTAAGGCAAACGATGCCAGCACGGCATCTGACAGTATCTCGAAGCAGGTAAGTGTCACTTCGGAGTATTATCTCCAGACACTGAAACCCACATATCTCACGAATGTAAGCGAAGCAGCCAACTGGGGTAAAAATTGGTTCATTGAAGTAAAGGGCGGGGCTTCTGCTTTTCTGGGATCGCCTATCGGCTGCGGTGATGTGTTCGACCGTCTGACTCCAGCTCTTCAGGTTGGGTTGGGCAAGTGGTTCACACCCGCAGTCGGTGGACGTGTGGCTTATCAGGGAATGTCCTTCAAGAACGGCGAGTTCAAGAAGATGGACTATCACTTCGTTCATGCGGATTTTCTCTACAACCTGACCTCCGGCATCAACTGCAATGACCTCGGTCTGTCCCGATGGGACGTAATACCTTACATCGGTGTGGGCATAATCTACACCCCTGACTGGTATTCTGCCTGTATGTGTCCCGGACATGCAAGTGGCAGCCATCCTTTTGCCTTTTCCTACGGTTTGGAATGCCGCTACCGTCTTACTGACCGTATGCACGTCGTTGCAGAACTCAGTGGAATGACCACTGCCAAGAACTTCGACTGCGTGGGTGCATCCTCAAAGTTCGGGGATAACATGTTGACACTTTCTGCCGGACTCTCGTTCACATTGGGCAAGGTGGGCTATAAGCGAATTGTGGATGCCAACCCTTACATGGCTCAGAACGAATGGCTGATGGCGTATGCAGATGGTCTTGCTGACAGAAACAGCCGCCTTGCCCAAAAGCACAAGGAGGATGAGCGCATCAAGGCTGAGTATCGAAAGATTCTGGAGATAGAAGGTCTGCTTGACCTTTATAAGGACAGGATTGGAGATAAACACGATAACAAGGAACACTCTCTCTATCCTCGTAATGACTATTCTGGGTTGAACTCGCTTCGTGCTCGTCTGAATAACAAAGGTTGGGACGGGAATCCTGAGACGATGCCCAAAGCGATGAAAAAGCGTATGGACACGGTGGCAGACAATGACGGCAACGAGTCTGGGGTTATCGACCCTCTCTTTACTGGTGACTCTTACGACGGTTATCTTTCGGCTATGACGAATGGTTCGGAATATATCGGCGCACCCATCTACTTCTTTTTCCGACTCGGAACGGATGAACTTACAGAGGTCTCTCAGCTGCTCAACCTTGATGAGATAGCGCGTGTTGCCAAGACCCATCATCTGAAGGTTCGGATTTCTGGTGCTGCCGACTCAGCCACCGGCAATGAGAAAATCAACAACAGCCTGTCACGAAAACGTGCCGACTATATCAAGACGCTCATGGTGCAGCATGGCATCGACGAGTCGTTTGTCACGACCTCTTATGAAGGCGGCATCAACGAGTATTCTCCAGTCCAGGCTAACCGTCAGACCTGTGTGACACTTTCATTCTGAATGGAGTAAAAACGCTATAGTTATTTATGTTTTTTTTCTTTGTTTGGCATATTATTAAAGAGGGAACCCGCTCGTGATGAGTAGGTTCCCTCAATCTTTTCCATTTCGACAACTTCATTGATTCGTGGCAAGGAGGATCATAAGGATTTAGAATCTAAGAATATAACCATCCCCATCCTTGAAGGCATTACATTCTTCAAGATATTTACGAGTTGCGTCAAAATCATCACCTGTAATGTTGGCACTGAACTCGCGAACTCTGGACAAAGCCCGGATAATCACGCTTGGATCTCCCCTTCGTGTCAATCTTCGTAAGGCATTGAGATAATCCTCGCGGAAGACAGTTGGAATGATAATCTTTGACTGGTCAGCTGCAACCAGTTCTGCGTTCATCATGACACGTGATATTCTTCCATTGCCATCGTTGAATGGATGAACCTCACTCACCATGAAAAGCATGAAAAGTGACCGGGCAAAAGGGTGTTCAAGTGCCTGGTAAAATTCATATCCCTTTCGTAAAGTACCTCTGACGAGGGTACAATCTACAAAATGCGTGTCACCGGCATGGTTATTTTGCATTTTAAACATTCCTGGCTCTCTGTCTGGACGAGCGGCCATCAGGATGCGGTGACGATCCTGCAGCAATTCTATCAATTCATCTGAGGAAGATGGTGTGCGCCGCATTTCCCTTCTGCTGGCCACCAATTGGAAGGTGCCCAGAACATCGTGTGAGTCTGCATTTCGTGCTGGCATGGGTTGCCCCGTCTCTATGATTTGTCTGGCATCCTCTATCTCAAACTCCGTACCCTCAATATAATTGGAGAAGTAACTTTCAAAAAAAGCGAAATTGCGGAACGCTGCATTCTCCACGTTTGGCTCATCTATATAGGGGAATGGCTCCCCATGGAGGGCTTCAAACAATGTCCCAAACAACTTCACCCTTCCATCATCAAAAGGCTCGCCTTTAGCTCTTGCTATTGCACTTGCAGATGAGAGTACGCCTGATGGCTTGGTAGAAAGCAAGGCTCCAATAATGGAATTGAGAGCGTCAAACTCTGCCTCCATACCTAATTCAGTGGCGATATTTCTTGCTTTGTCACGGAACATGTTTAAGCCAGCCTCTCCATTCACCTGAAGCATACGCTCCAACTTTTCTTCTATAGAAGTTCGTGGCAGACATTTGGACACGCTGCTGCGGGCACGGCCTTTCTGAAGGTTTTCCAGTGCTCTGCGCTCGGCACTGGAAATATAAAGATTCTCAATGAAAGGCATATCATGCTCTGTTCCCATTGGTCCCTGCATCAAGTGGACGGTGACACCAGGCAATGAAACATTCTTGGTGTATGTATAGGTCAGAAATATGTCTCCTTCCGCAGTCGGCTTCAGCTCGTAGGCTGAACGATGGCTGATGACAGCATGTGGGTATAATTGCCCCAGCACATAAAACAGGTTCCTCTTTATGATGACCTCCGGGGCTTCATCCATAGTAGTCGTATATACCTTGGGGGCAATCTTTCGGAGTGTACCTTCTTTCAACATTGCCGTTCTTCGTGCCGACTCGTTTTTGTCCGAGGTCGCCATTACGATTTCCTGTACGTTCTGTAGCGAAGTATTCTTTGCCATTTTTTCGATTAAGATATAAATTTCGGTGCAAAGATACGATATTTTTTCGAATAAGAGACATGTAAACAAGAAATTTTGTCGATTAAGGGGTATTTATTACCTTTTTGGCTTTTGTTTCAATTCTAATTCAAATGTGTGTTTTACTTATGAGGTGATTTTTTAGATTAAAATAAGCTAATTCTACAAAACTTAGCATTTTTGTCGAATAACAAGTAGAAAACTTGGTAATTTTGTCAATTATTGAAGCATCCTTGGTTATGAATACAGTTAGTAAGGTCGTACACCAAAGAAGAGAGAGTCATGCTTTTGATGAACAGACTCTCTCTGATTTAAGAATGGACAAAGAAATGTTGCTAACGTCCCCGATGGAAGTGGACTTCTTCCTGTTCCTCCTCTTTGGGAGGTGTCTTGGCTGCTATCTGTTCCTTGGTGTTGTCAGCGACCGTTTCATAGGAATAGCCATCATCCTTTTTGTCAGACACGTTTTCCATGTAGCCAGGTTCACTGAACTTGACGGAAACGGTATCGACGGCAAGGTAAGGTGACTCGCCCCGGTCAGTCAGGGCATTCTCGTTTCTTTCACCGAAAGCCGGATAGCGGTTGACTTCCTTGTCCTGTCCTTCCTCGACTTCCGGGATGAACCCGTCAGGGAAGTTCTTGTCAAGGAACTTGTCAACCAGTTCCTGCTCATGGTCGCTGATACCGCTGGCATCGCCATTGAAGATGTAAGGCAATGCCCACTTGGGAATGTCATAGCTGCCATAGTTGGCAGTCACCTGATTGGCTGTTTCCTGCTTCACATCCTGGGCTTTGTCCAACTCCAACTGAACCTTGTCGATGTGCTGGTTAATCATTCCTGAAGCTTTCTTCACATCCTGAAGAACGGTCTTGATGAAGGCAGGCTCTTCTTTGAGGGAGTCGAGCCAGTTCTTCAGATAAGGCAAGCTGTCTTCCTTCAAGGTCTTGCTCATGCCGTAGCGTTGTGAGACAAGAGCTGCTGACATTTCAGCTACCAATTCTTCCTGTGCATATTCCTTTGAGCCAAAGGAACTTGGCTTCAGACGATTCAACTGATTCTCTGCACCAGTTGAATGAGCCATCTCATGGGCAAGGTTGCTGTAGAAGGACTCGCCATTCTTGAACTGACGCTTCTCTGGAACGACAATCTCATTCTTGCTGATAGAGTAGTAGGCGTTGTCACCGTACTTCGGCTTGATAGGACAAATCCACTTGTTTTCAGCAATCATGTGGTCAACGGCAGGGAAAGAGAACATTTCGCCCTCCTGCTGGATGGGACGAGAGACCTCATTCTGCTCCTGGAGCTTCTTGAAGAGTTCGGGACGGGCTTCCTTCAGGTTGGTCTGAGCTTCCACATTGAAGACGTTGTAGGTCTGCAGCTTGGGATAAACATTGTACTTGGCTCTATCTTCCTCCGTCATCTGCTTATAGTCATCGTACTTGATTTTCTCCTTCGTCTCTTTGTCGATGACGGTGAAAGTCGTGATGAACACAGGAAAACTCTTGGCTCCCTTATTCACGGAAACAAGGGGCAGCTTGTTTCCTTCGCTGTCCTTAGCTTCCTGCTTCGCACCCTGCTTGTCCTTCACATAGTTCAGGTTCGTGATACGGTCGAAGGTCGCCCAGACCGGCAGTTTGTAGCCTTCCTTCTCGGCATGGAGCATCAACATCATGCTGTTCATTCCGTTGTACTCCCTTCCGCTGAGGTTCTTGGGAAGGGATGTTGACACCCCTTCCGTGAACCACGGCTTCTTCCAGTCAGCCTGTATCGTTTCAAGTTTCTCGATGAGCAGTTCTGCAAACTTGTCTAACGTGCGGTCTTCGGCTGACTTGCCATCACTGTTGTAGTTCTTTCTGTACGCCATAGCTACTGAGGATTAGTCCCGCCACCTTGGTATGGCTGCTTCTCCCATTGGGTCAGCTCGGCCACACGGCAGGTGATGTCGAGACGGTCATTGTAGATAGACAACTGGAGCTCTCCCTTGGCATCGATGCCACATTTGCCCTCCATCCATTTAGGTTTGCCCTGGCCGAAGTGCATGAAGCGTACCCATGTGAAGGAATACCCTTCACCGACCTTCTCACTGCTGAAAGCGGAGAACACAAGATAAGGCTTGTCCTTCTTGTCTTTCTTCTCCTCAATCTTGTTGCCGACGGTTCCACGGAACTCAATGGTTCCCTTGACGGAATCCTCGGCAGGAGCATTGAAGGTATTGACACCAGTGGCCGACATGTTGAGGAAGATGGTATCGTCCTTCTTATGGAAGGTCAGGACACCGACGAGTTCTACACGAGTGCCGGAAGCGAGGCCGTTAAGCTCATCCATGCCGCCATCCTTGGCAACGCTGATCTCGAAGGTCTTGTTGATGCCTGACTTGGCAGGGATGACAACACTCACACCGAAGGCAAGGAATGCCTTACCCTCCTTGTTGGTACGCATCTGCGCTGAGCGTGTGATGGTACCGCATACTGTTACATTACACTTAATCATAATTTTACGAATTGATTGTTAAACATGTTTTTTGAGCAAGAATTATCTACGTTGCAGGGAATCCTGCTGGTTTTGCTGAGCCTCCAGTCCTTGCTGGTAGTTCTGCGACATCTGCTGAGAAACGACGATGCCATTGATGACAGAGGCAATGGTGCGCTGTTTCTCCGCATCAGAGAGGTTCGTGTTCCCCAAAGCCTGTTGGATTCTGGTGAGTTCGGCATTGCTCAGTTCGTGGGTGAAACTGACCGTGCCATTGTTGACCTGAAGAAGCGGCTTGCCCTCATTAAGCAGGACACGGCATTCCTTCAGGTTGGGGAGCATGGATGAGAGGTCAACGGATTTACTGAGAGCTGCATCGGTGGCCGCTTGCATCTTCTGTTCCTCCGTCTTGTTGTCAATCTGGACAGCCAGAGCCATGAGACTGGTGAACATGGTCATGGCCATCTCCATGATGGGGTCTGCGCTGTTGCCTATCCCCACTCCGCTGTCTTCACTGGAAAGCAGTTTCTTCATCCAGTCATCAGGTGACATGTTGGTGTCAATCTGTTGCTGGGCTGCAACAGTTTCCTGAGCCACAGGATTGGCAGCCTTATAACTCGCCAGCAAATCCTTACCGTTGTGAAGCAACTGTTGTGACAAGCCTCCTTTCTGACTTATCTCCGCGATATAGGCAGCAGGGTCGATATTGCGCTTTGTGCCGTCACTGGCCACCGTCTTTACCTCGAAATGCAGATGTGGGCCGGTTGTCCTGGTTCCAGTGTTTCCCGACACGCCAATCTTCTGCCCGGCATTGACGGCATCGCCCACCTTCACGTCGATGCTCGACATGTGCATATAGGTGGCCTGATACTTGCTGCCATCCTCACGGTTATACTCAATAGTCACGGACTTGCCGCCGCCAGTGTTGGCATTGTGGTTCACACCAACGACCTTCCCGTTGTTCTCCGTCGCAAGAAGGGCCTCGTTCTTACAACTGATGTCGATACCCTTATGAAACTGTGTCCTGCTGTGATCCATCGGGTCACGACGGTTGCCGTAAGGCGAGGTCACAAGCATGAACTCGTCTCGTTTCAGAGGCAGGGAATAAAGGCCGTTGGGAGTGGGTTTCGCCGTGACGGCTGTTGCAGGAGTGGCAGACACATCCCCCTTGCGGTAGTCTGTGGTGCCAATCTTCTTTCCCTCTCTCTTGGCCTGTTCAATCACCATCTGGTCGTACTTCTGCAGATTGGCTCCCTCGATGACACCGACGATGGTACCGACATAGTTCTTGGCCGTGGCATACCCACCAGCCTTGATACCTGCAGCCCATCCTTTATAATCATCAGGCGAAAGGTTCCGGGTGTATTTCTGATAGCGGTCAGCCATGAGGACTTTGCTGTGGTCCTCATAGCTCTGGCCGACATTATCATACTTCTTGAACTTCTCGTTGGGCTTGTCATCATCGGCACGGACATACTGGCCGTTGAACTCGCCCTTCACGCCGAAATGGTTATTGGCGGTTCTGGAGAGCATACTCTTTCCCTCAGCAGACTCGATGATGCCCTGGGCAAGGGTCACAGAGGCTGGTATGCCATATCGCCGCATCTGCTCCATGGCATACTCCGCATACTTGTCGATATAAGCTTGTCTGGATGCTGTCACGTTCTGTCCTCCTATAGGTTATCGGTGAAAGGATTGTTGTTTCTCAGGCTCTGCCTTCTGCTCCTTCTCGGCAGCTGCACCAGGTGATACCAGTTCCGAGATGCCACGCTTTGCCGTCTGCTTGGGTGCTTCCAGCTGGTCACAGATGGCGACACGCTGACCGGCACGGATGAGTTTGGGCAGGTAGGTGTCAAGGGCATGATAAGGGAACCCGGCCATGACGAGAGGCTTGCCCTGCTCATCCTTGGTCTTGGAGCTTTTGGTGAGCGTGATGCCGAGGATCTTGGATGCTTTCTCTGCATCCTGCTTGTAGGTCTCGTAGAAGTCACCTGTGCGGAACAGAAGGAGCGAGTCGGGATGCTTCTGCTTCAAATCGAGGAACTGTCTGAGCATCGGAGAGAGAGCGACGGCGGCCACGGCCTTGGTCTCAGCCTTGGTGGTTTCCTCCTTGGCTTTCTCTTCCTGTTTCTCCTTTTCCTTCTGCTCCGGGGAGTTGCGACGCTTCTCTTCCTCCTGTTTCTTCTCAGATTGCGTCTGTTCTTCCTTCTGTTCCTCCTTCTTGTCTTCCTCTTCATGGGATTCGACATTCTTTGTCTGCTCCTTGGTCTCAGATTGAGCCTCCTGCTCGGTCTTGTCTGTGCCTACGGCAACGGAATTGTTCTGTTCCTTACGGAGTACATCGGCAAAGAGCGAAGCTGCGAGATGGGTCTTGTAGTCCTGGCGGTCATCGGCCAGCCACATACGCTGCCATTGCTGTGGACTGACCTCACGGGCTTGTACTCGCTTGCCGTCAATGGTCGGCACACACAGGATGACACTGGGCTTGTTCTCGGTAGCCTTGGTCTTGAAGATGTTCACACGCTCGATTTTAGTCAGTTCCTCTGCCGTAGCCTGGCTCTTGAAGAGATCGACTTTCAGTTCCGGCTTTTCATTGGCCATGACATAGTATTTGGTGGCCATGTCCTGGCGCATACGTTCACTGGCTTCGTCGTTACCTTGCTGGACGGTAATGAAGAACTTGTTCACATCATCCTTACTGGGATAAACGGAGAAAGCCTTCTCGTTCTCAGGCTTGATGTACATGGCCCACTTGCCTTCGTCATCCTTCTGCATGAGCACCTTGTCAAAGTCAACGGCACCAGAGCGTTTCACGGCATCGGTGACATCGAGCTTCGTGATGTCCTCCAACTCCCATTTGTTGAGCTTGGAAACGCTGACCTCCTTGCCGTCGAAGTAGCTGTCATCGGGTCTGAATCCCAACGAGCCATCAGTGTTGTAGAACTTGACGGTCTCAAAGCCTTCCTTCTGGAGGGCATGGTCGATACGTTTCTTGTTCATGCCGGGAATCTCGTTATCGACGGCTAAAGAAGCCCCTGCTGGCAGCACCACATCGGCCTTCTTGTTCTCTGCGTCACGGACGATGACCATTTCCTTGGTGTCCTTGTTCGGCAAGGTCTTGATTTCATCGGCGACATAGAAGTGCTTCGGAAGGAGACTTCTGGCATTGCCGTTCTCCTGGGCATTGAACTGGCGTTTCTCTACCTTCTCGCCACGCTCTGCCTTATGGATCATGTCGAGGGAGTTGTTCACGTCACGCTCGATGGCATCAATGAGACAAGGGTCTTCCTTGAACTCACGCTTCCAGTATTCGATGTTCTTCATACCTTCCTCGGAGAGCTTGGCAGGAAGTCCCAGCTCCTGCATCTTGGCAGCCGTGGCTATCTCACGGACAAGGAGCTCGTGCTTCTGGGCATCCTCTGTGGGAGCTTTGCCGCCACGGTTGTTCATGCCCTCACGGTTGAGACGCTGCTGATGGCCTGTAGCGGCCACGACTTGTGCCACCAAAGCATGGACGTAATCGTTGTAGTGCTCGTAGTTGTCCTGCTTAGGCACATAGACAGTGTCCCTCTTGGGGTCATAATGTGCCACGCCGGTAGTGTCCATACGAATATCCACGAGGTTGTCACGCATCTTCAGGATAAGGTCATTGACGGGTATTTGGGTGGAGGTCGCCTTGATTTCCCCACGGTCTGCCAACCGGCCATTGGCCTTGACTTCCTTGTCAAAGGCTTCCTTATCGACCATCGGAAGGGTTGTCTGCTCGATGTTGAACAGGATGCGTACCTCCCGGTTGCGGATGACCTTGTAGTCCGATTGCTGTTCGGGCGACAGTGCCTTGTAGTCCTCACGGCTAATCTTCACGTCAGGATCTTTCTGGCTCTGGTACTCGTTCCAGTTGTACCAATAGAAAGGAACGCCTTTCTGACCTGACTGTACGCTTTCACCACGTTTCTTGGCCTCACTGAACAGGGTGTATTCGTTGGTCTTGTAGTTGTCCTGGTCACTGTGCAGTCCGAGGATGATGGCATTGAACGGCGAGATAGACACGCCTTTCTGATAGAAACTTGGGGCTTTCTTGCCGTCCTTGTTCAACCAGACACCACCGTTTTCCTGTGCTTTGTCGAAAGCATTCACGAGAAGAGCCACCTGTCTTTCGGCAGCATTCTTCTCTTGCTGATTCTTTTCTGTCATATAGTCTGCAATTTAGATGGGTTAATAGTTAGGGCTTACTTGTATTCCAGCACTCCCAGCACCTTGGTCTCTGCGATGGACTTGATTTCCCAATCCACCTGACTGTCCTCCATGTGGTCACGAAGCAGTTCATCGACCTCCTTGGTGTCCTCGGCATTGACGTACATGACCTGGGGCGAGAACTTCTTCTGCCCCGTCTCTTCATCCGCGGTGACAAGTGCAACGACGGCCTTGTACCAATGGTTATCGTCCTGCTCCGTGCCCTTTATGATGTCTGACACAGGTTCACGGGAAATGGCGGTGATGTCAAAGTCCCGTGTGCCGATAAGGTCTGTAGCAGCCTTGTTGGCACGTTTCTCGGTCTCGGTGAAGCTCTCTGCATCAACCAGGTATTCCTCACTGACCTTTTTCTTCTTTCCGTCGTCCATCTCCTTGGAGTATTTGACGCGGAACTTATACCAGTTTCTTTTCATAATTTACAATAGATTAAATCATTACACTATTATCTTTGAGCAAGTGTGCGGGTCTCGGTTCTCTGCTGTGCCTCATAGTTCTCTGAAGCCAGTTGACGCATCTGGTCGTTCTTGGCAAGCACTGCATTGGCAAGGGTATTCAAGGGCAATGCACCCTGATTGTAGGCATCAACTACCTTATCGGGAAGGGCTATGGTGCATGGCACCTTGTCGATGGTGGCAATCAGGCAATTGCCGCGTATCTGCGGCTGACTGATGCGTTGGTTCAGCGATTCATCAGCATAAACCTTGTAGTTAGAGCGGACAATGGTACTTGCGCCTTGTGCCTGGTTCTGACCTGCATGGTTCCCGATGGCCTCGTGACCTGCCTTGTTCAGAAGATTGAGTCCTCCCATACCAACAAGCACCATCTTCAGGATGGGGTTCCTGACAAACATTCCGGCAACGATGCTGGCAAGGGGCATCAGGTTTTCCTTCAGCCCCAATGATTTTGTCTTGCCTGTGAATGCGCCGACAAGCATGTCTGGCAGCATGGCAAGGACATAGCCGAGGTTATTTCCAATATCAGAGATACCATTCAGGCCAAAGGAACTGAGCAGTCCACTCCAACCATTCTGGTTCGTCTGCTGTGGCAATTCTTGAACTGAGGCTTGTGAGAATTGTATGTCTGGAGTCTGGGTAGCGACTTCATTGTGCGGTTCCTGTCGGACTTCATCCTCCTTTGTTTGCTGAGTGGTCGCCTTGGGAGTTGCTTTGGCTTCCCGTCTCTGTGCTTCCTCAGCTTTTCTCTTGGCTTGCTCGGCTTTATATTGCTCCCTGTATTCAGGAGCGATAATCATGGGAACGTCATCATCGCCTGTTGTGTCATTGGTCTTTGCGGTCGGCTTCGAGGGTTTGGCTCCAGGACTGGCTGGCGTATAAGAAGTGTCGATGTTCGCCGTCATCTTGTCCATTGCCGCATTCAGGGCAAGGTCAACGCCTACGAATTTGGCTCCACCAGTCAGTGTGCCACCTATACCTCCGAAGGACAGGTAATCAGCTGTGGCTCCCAACATAAGACCGGCTGCTTTTTCCACATGGTTGGGATTGTATCGCTTTTCGGCCTGTTCGGAGATATGATTCTCCAAAGGCGATTTGTTCAATGCCTGTGGCAAGTAGAAGATGGTGTTGGTGGCCGCCTTTCTGATGATATAATCGATGGATGACTTCGGAACTTCGTCCTTAATCATCTTGTCAATCATCATTTTCTCTATCTCTGGGGTGACGGTAATCTTCTGCCTCTTTAGCTCGGCCTTCACCATATTGATGTAGTCCTCCGTATGCTTGGAGTTCCACTCTCCAGTATAGCGAAGGGAAGCAATGCTTGCAGCCTGGGCTGACATGCCTCCGTCTGGGCCAGCTGCCCCTGCAAAGATATAAGGCAGACTGCTGGTATGTCTGCCAATCTCCTCCAGCTGCTTATTTCGAAGGTCTGCCATCACCTTATCCATGATAGGCCGCACCTTGGTACGGAAGAGTCTTTCGTTTGCTGATTCTGCCATATTAATCGGTTTTTATGGGTGAATGACAGTCTTTACTCGGTTTTGCTCCAGAATAATCATACATGCCATGAAATCGCTGTAGGTCTTGCCAGAGGCATACCAATCGCGGGCATTCTGATAGTCCCTCGTTAACTGGCGGCTCATGTCATCCATGTTGCCGCCCGTCCGACTGTAGTAGTCTATGAAGGTGTTGACATAGCCTTTACTGCTTTCACCTGAAAACTCCGTAGGGATCTTTATCCATGCGCCGTCATTGAGTTCGGGTATGGAAACCTGTATGCCGGACTTGCTGATGCCACCTTCATCTGAAACAAGAAAGCTTGTACCGTTGGAGGTGAATTGCGCCGTTCCCTTGGAAGAAGAACTTCCGCCCATTGCTGTTCCATCAACGCCGAAGAACTGAGGTAAAGCAAGGGAAAGAGAAACGAAAGTGAGCGCACCCCCTGCGGTCATGAAGATGCGCTTGGCGGTATTCTGCGGATTGGTGTGCATAGAGTAATACACGGCAAAAACACCGACAACGGCTATAACGGCAGCTATGACATAGCACAAAGCACGGACATAGGGCATGTAGGTAACAACACCGTCTGCTGCATCGCCAATACCAGAGACTCCAGTATCAGCGAATGCTACAGAGGTGGTCAAACAAATTATGGACAACAAACAAATCTTCTTCATTCTGTTTCTGTTTTAGAGGTTTAGCTGGTTGAGTATCTGTTCCTTGGTCTGCTCGATGGCGTTGTGATAGACCTCCATCTGCTTGGGGAAGTATTGCTCCAACCATTCGTCTTTTTCTATATTCTCATTGATGAACTTTATCGCTAACTGACGGTCGATTTCGATGGCGGCTTCACCAGACTCGCTGTTGTTGAACCATGCCTTCGTCCACCACCTGATGCCGCTTCGGTCGGGATAGACACTCACCACTCTCGGTATGTCGAAACTCTGGATGTCTATTTCCAGTTCGGCAAGTGGGTCTATCAGGCCGCTGCTGGCTACGGCTTCGTCATAGGCTTTTTTTTTACGGCCTCACTCATGGTGCTCAGAAATATCTGATGACGGAGTGCCATGTAATTGAGGAAGTCCGCAATCAGGAGGTTCTGCACCTTCTCTGCCAATGGGATGCTGCGCGTGCCCATGCCCAGAGGATTTGCCATGCTCGGAAGGGTCTCGAAGAAGTAATTTTTCATCGCCGACATGGTGAAGATGTTGCGAAGGGCAAGCTCCGTATGCTCTGGCAAGGCATAGATACCAGAAGACAAGTCCTGCATGTAGTCAGGGAACCAACGCATCATCAGGTCTTCAATCTCCTTCTGGTCTTTGTCGTACCTGGTATGCACATCCATGTCGATGGTCACGAACTGCGGGACAGCTCCGGGAGTGCCGTTCTGCTCCAAGGCTTTCATGTTGCCATATACCATCGTCAGGAACTCCAGAGGGTTCAGCTCCACGCCGTTGTACTTGACTTCCATGTGGAGCAAGTCGGCTGATACGGCCACAACCTGACCGGCCTTGACTTCCGTTCCGTAGTTGGCAAAGACATTACTGAGGTGTGAATAAGTCACCTCGTAAAGGCCATATCGGATGACCTGGTAGATACCATGGACGGCATCGTTGCCGAGTCCCGTCACCTTGCCTGTGGCTAAGGCTGACAGCAGATAATGCTTGACTGGGAAATCGACTCCGTGATGGAAGAACATTTCTCCTGTCTTGGGATGCTTCTGCTTTCCGTAACCCAAGGACATCTCTACGTCTTTTCCTTTCTCCTCGAACGGCATACAGTAGCCGCTGTCCGACTGGAGCATCATATCCTGCGTAAATTTCATGTTTTTTCTATGTTTTATAAAAGGTTGATTTTTGTTCTGGCTATCGTGAGCGATGGACAACAATCCGTTCTTCCTCTGGCGCATAGACAACTACTGGCTGGGTATTCAGTGGTGTCTGAGCCTGTGCCAAAGCCCTCTGTGGGTCAGGAGCTGGAGTCTGTGGCTTCTGCTGTGCCATACCGCCTCCCATTGCCTGTTGAAGAGTGGCATTGTTGCCAATCATCATCATGCCAAGCAAAGCTCCGGCAATCTTACCCATCCAGCCGAAACGACCGAAGATAAGGAAGGCAGATGCAACGAGGCCGAGCATACTCATACCCGAGACATTGCCGCTGAAGAGGTTGCTGAAGAAGTTGCTGAACATGTTACCGCCATTGCCATTGGTCATGCTGCCAAGGAAATTGCTGATGCCATTCAGGTTGCTGTTGGCACCATTGACAGCTTCACTTACGCTGTTCATGGCATTACTGGCAGTCTCGCCGAGGTTGCTGACGGCATTGCCGACTCCTTCCACCTTCTCGCCAACGCTGTCGATGGTGTCAGAACCGACGACGGCATCACCGACGATTCTGGCGACGCTCTTGTCTGTAGTCAGCTTTTCCCATGCGACATAGCCGGTGGCTGCTCCGACGGCTGCTGTCTTGGTGGCTGTACCCATTCCCTTGATGGTCTGCTGGGGATGGAGGACGGTATGGCCGACGGTCTTTGCCGTTGCCTTTGCACCGCTACCCATGAATTTCAGTCCGGCTTTCAATACTGTTGCCCAACTCATATTGCTTCTGTTTTGATTGAGGTTTCACTTATTCGTTCTTCACTGTTTTGCTGCCCGTTTCCAACGTAGCATACTCTTCTCGACGATGTTTTTCTTATCGGCACCAGTCCTGGCATTGTAGTCTATCTCTGCCCAGACATCACCCAAAGAGGTGTATTTCACAGCCTTGGTGAGCCGTTGAAGTTTCTTGTTCATCAGCTTCAGCTTGGGTCTGATGCCGAAGATGACCTCCATGCGTTCCTTCTCGGTCATCTTAATATCAGCAAGACAGACTTGCCTCACATCATTGACTATATCGACACTTTTCAGGATGATTTCACGGTAGATCTTGTTGCGGTTCGAGGAAAGGGCCACGGCCAAGGCATTGCTCGGATGGGCACTCAGCTGGTCGCTAAAAGCTCCGAGGTTGCTGATAAGATGGTCTATCTCGTGATAGAAGCCATATATCTGTGCCGCATACATAATGATGCCATGGAAACTGTCAAGGTAGTTGTTGAACTCTTTCTGGAGGTCGGTCGTGGCATTCACCTCTTCCGTTATCCAGATATGTCCCGTGGATTCCAGGAGCATCATCTCTTCCTGCTGCTTCAGCTCTTTCTTGGCTTTATCGGTATAAAGGAGTATCATGGCCGCCAAGGTCGGGTCTTGCCCCTGTGCCATGACAGTGCTCCCACCGACTCCCCAGAAAGGGAGGGTGAGAGTCACTGTCAGCAACAGAACAAATTTATGGCAAAGGTATTTCATCATTCCGTGTTCCTGTGTTTAGGGTCTTACTATTCTTGAAGTCCGCTTCCATCTTCCGAGAGCTGCCTCTGCAATTTCTCCGTTGCTCCTGTCGAGCATTCCGGCAGTGGCATTCTCCCAGACATCCATCATATTATAATAGCGGATGGATAGATAGAGTTGGTTCAGTTTCTTATTGAAGGCATCCAGTCGGTCGTTAAGTGCCCAAAGGGTCTTGCTTCGTTCGGCACCTGTGAGCATGTTTTCCTTGCCACCTTTCGCAATGGCATCCCTCAGAGTGGTATAGACACTGACCAGTTCGGTGGCTGTCTCGATATAGAGGTTGTTCATCGACATGGTGGCCACGATTCCCTGAGGATTGCCAGTGATGGCTTTCTTCAGGTTGCAGAGGTTGATGAAGACTCTCACGCCATCGTCATAGAGCGAAGTACAGGCTTTTAGGGTGCTGGCATAGCCTTCTGCTGTTTTGAGATACTTGTTGTACTTCTTCTCCCAGGAGTGGATCATCGTAAACTCAGCAGCGATGGTATTCTGAAGGAGTGCGGTCTTCTGCTCATCCTCAATCTGCGCCTTGATCTGGGCATTGATAAGCTCGTTACCCTCGGCAAGGGCGACATACTCCAAGGGATTGCTGGATGCTATCTGGGCATTGGCCGTTCCATGTCCCAACCACAAAAGGGCGTAGGCAAGCAGAGCCGCCATCAGCCACCTGTTGCCGTTTCCAAGGTCATTAAGACTATACATCTGATTATCTGTTTGTGATTTCATATACTCCTCTGCGTTGTTTGTTGTATTCTACCCGTTCTCTGATAATGCCAACCACATCGACTTTCTCCTTCACACCGTAGATGTCGAGCTTGGGATTGGTTCTGTCACCACTGTAGATGCTGACGGTCTTCAACCCAAAGAGCTGTTCCATGATGTCACGCTGCTCACAGAAGTCCACGATGCGGTACAGTTCAATGTAGTCACTGGTACGCTGGAACACGCCGTGCTGGATAATGAGCTGTTCCGAGGAAATGATGAACTGGAGCTTGCTGAGATACAGACAGCCATAGAGCATCATCAGCATGGTCACACTGCCTAAAAGCAGGAACGGCATCTTGAACGTGATGGCATCATGTCCGGCAACGAGGAACAGCACAAGGCTCACGAGGCACATGAAGCCCTGCGAGATAATGTACTGTCCCCAATGCGGACGTAGCGTGATGATGTTGAAGCGTCTGACTGTCTGTTGCATACCGTTTATCTGCGCATACCATGATGCTTTGTTTCTTCACTCTCGTTGATTTCCACATTGCCGTCGGCATCCAGATCGACACCTGCAGAGACTTTCTTTTCGTCATCCTCTGCCTCGGTCTCTTCCTTGACACCAAGGGCATTGGCAAGCTCAGACCTGAATGCCTTGCCAGCCTCCAGAGCCTTTTCCTTGATTTCCTCCTTATCCTCAGGTGCCACAAGCCGTGAGTGCTGCATGGTGTAGGCATCTTCATAGAGGGTTTCATAATGTGCGTAGAGCTGCCACAGGGATTTGGGAAGCAAGTCTATCTGGCTGTCATTGGGATGAAGCACCTCCTTGACACTTGGGATGTCGCCGGGATGCTTGCGGAAGGAATCCACATAGTCTTTGAGTTCATCTTTCACGTTATCCTTGACAAGAGGATTGCTTTGTCTTTCAATGATAGCCAGCAGTTCCTCATTGAAGTCCTTGTAACCTGGTGTTGTTTCCTCACGCACGATGCGACCAGTCGGAACATTCTCCTTTGCTGCCAACGCCTTGAACTGTTCGGCGAACTTCTGTCCGGCTTCGTCCATGTCGAACCCTATATGAAAGGTAGCTTCCTTGGCAGTACGAACCAGTCCTTCAAGTTGTCGTGTAGAGGGATTACCACCAGTGGATGCAAAGACACCGTGGGCGAGTTCCGTCTTAGCTTCAGCATCAAGATTGCTGCCTTTGCCCATCAGAATCTGATAGAAGGCCATGGCATCATAGGCACTTTCAAAGACGAACACTCGTCTGGCATCCTGTAGCTTGGTGGCTTCAGGACTGGCTACCCACAGCCCTTCACTGGCGTTTGAGCCTCGTGCTATACCTTTGTAGGATGTGCCGTCCAGTTTCTTGCGGCCCCGTTCCTCCAGACCGACAATCTTATCATCCTTGCCGGGGACAGTCATGGGGAAGGCAAGATTCCTGTAAACCTTACCATCAGTTCCCTGTCGCTCGGCAATGAAAAAGTCCTTTCTGAAAGCATATTGGGTGCTGAGGTTCAATCCCCTTGGCTTAAAGTAAGGATAGAAAGGCTTTTGGGTTTCCCGATTGCTGCCCTCGAACTTGTGTAAGGTGTAGTCATCGATACTGAAGTCTGGCAGCTGCTGACGCTCGGTTACAATCTTTGCTTCCCTGTCTTCAATAGGATTATTGAGGAGACGGTTGCAAACAAGGTTGACGAGCCGGTCTTTATCCATGCCTGGCGTATAGTCGGAAAACATTTCGGGATGGGACTTGATGAAACCGATGACATTGTAGTTCTTCTGTGTAGGCGGCTGGAAACAGCACTGACCATTGGCGGTGACGATGAACTTGTCACCGTGGATGCGTCTGCCGTCACTGCCCAGACGTACATACGACGGGTAGCGCAAGCCATCACGCCTGTTGAGCGTATAGCCTGCATCTACCAATACGTCCTGAATGCTCAGACGTTGTTTGAAATCGTCGTAAGTTAGCTTTGCCATTATGGTTTCCAGTTTTCACCAACCCACGGGGTTTCTCCAATTTGCAAAATCGGCTCATGGTCAAACATCGCACACATGACTTCCGCATCACTCTTGAAAGGTCGCCATCGTTTTCCTTTATACTCAATGAGTGGAATACTTGCGTCAATGACTTTAGTGCCCGTCACTTCCTCGAATCGGGCAATCTCCTCTGGAGTTAGTTCGTTATTCTTCTTCATTGTCTTATTATTGTTCGTTTATCGGCCAAGACCCACTCCGTGCATTCCAGCATTGACACCTGCGTCAAATGCCCTTGATGCGATGTCCTGTGGAGAATCGACACCTGGTTTGAAATAGATGTGCGGACGCGGGTCATGGTCATGATGATGTTCCATGAAGACGGAAGGCCCACTATGGTTCATGCGTCCGAGTTCTCCCATCACGGCGAGACCGGCAAGCAAGGCTCCACCAATCTTCGCACCAATTCCTGTGTGTTCACCAGGAATGTTCTTCATATCCACTTCCTTGAAGATGTGGCTGAAGAGCTTCATGCGATGGTAGTCATCGATGGCCATGAACTTGTCATACTGCTTCTGGTTGATCTCATGGGAAATGGATTCTCCATTGATGACAGCGGTCATGCGATAGAGGGCATTACCCTTTGTGTCCTTCTGCTGTTCGCCCTGCTCATTGCGGACAGGCTCCACCTTGATGTCATCCACCATGACTTCACGGCCATGTCTGCCTTCACGGAACCAGCCCTTACCCTCGTTCATCTCATAGAGACTCTGGCCATCGACATGGGCAACGGCTCTGTCTTCCGGCTCTCGCTGAACAGAGAGTGAAGGGTCAAGCGGCTGTTGCATATTCGTCTGTTCAAGCAGAATGCTTTGTCTCTGGTCAAGTTCAGCGGCCACTTCGGGCTTCAGCGCAATGGCAATATGCTCCTTGCTGTTGAGCATATCCATCGTCACCTTATCCGCAAAGTCGTTCTTTACCACATCATTGATGATGTCAAGACGTGACTGAACGGGGACTTCCTTGACGCTGTTGCTGTTGAGCTTCTTCAGCTCTTCATCGGTCAGGTCATAGACAAAGTCCTGCTTGGCTCCAGTAGATTGGATGGTGAGGGTCTTTTTCTCTGGGTCAATGATAATGCCGTGACTGTCGAGACATTCACGGAACTTCTCATTGGAGAAATACACCTTACTCGTAATAAGTTCATTGTAAGGCTTGGCTGGTTCAACTGGTCTGGGCTTGACCTCTACTGGTTTGATGACCGTCTGGAGGTCTGCCAACACGTCCTGAGACGGCTGCTGTACCTGTGTCTGCTGACCTTTGTAATAGAAACCATAGGCTCCGTTCTGGAGTTCGCCTGGTTTCATGCGGCCATCAGGACGGTCGGGAACCATTGGCGCACCTTGCATGAACAAGGCTCCACCGACTCTGCGCATGTGCCAGCCTTCCTGCTGACGTGGTGTCCAGCCAAGGAAACGGCCATGATAAGGATCCATCATCGGATGAAGTCCTCGTCTGTCCCAAGGCAAGCGTCCATATTCGCCGACTCCAATACGGTAGCCATGCAATCCCATGGCAACACGGCCATTGGCATTACGGGCATGGACGAAGCTTCTGGGCAAATAGAAATCATTTGAGAGGATTGCGGCGAAAGTGTTGTAGGCTTTCTTGTTGGCAGAATTGGTGCCCCAATCCACCATCGCCCGCATCTGCTGCTGATTGATGGGGTACGTCAGCAAAGGACTGTCATGCCCCTGCACGGCAAGGGCAAAGCCATCCCCCTGACGAATGATATGCCCCTGCATACCGTTACGCCGGAGGATGTCCTGTAGCTCTGGTGCCAAGTCGCGCCCCATTGGTAATGTGTTTGATCTGATAGACATACTGATTCGGTTTAGTTGTCCTGTGCATTCTCTAACTGGTCTCCCTTCCACTCGACAAACTGCTCTGCACTTTCCTCATTGATGGTGAGGTCACGCTCCTTGCAGAATGCGGTGAATTCCTCCTGCCATTCAGGAGAATGATGATTGACGTAATCAAGCCAACCATATTCGTTACTCTGGAATTTCTCCACGAGTTCGTCTTCTGGATAATACTTTGTTGCTGCCATTGTTTTTTGATTTAGGTTTTTACTTCTTTTGATGGATTAGCGTTGCATCACAAGCATACCCATCTTCTTCTGTTCCTGCCACAACTCTTCTGAGTAGTCTTCCTCGTGAACATAATTCAGGTCGCCGTTGTCATCGGCAACCCAGCATCCGAAGGCTCCAAAGTTGTACTTGTCCCACTCACGCTTGGCTTCGCGCTTCCATGTCTGTTCGTCACCGGCAGCGAAACGGATGCCTGTCTTGCTGTTGAGGTCGATGCCGATGGCAATTTCCTCATCTTCATCATTGAGGATGGAGAGAACATCACCATTCTGTAACTTCTGCATCTCTGCAGCAGTGAGGTGATAGCGGTCGGCCACATATTGCATATTGCGACCGATGACCGGCATGGGGACACAGAGAACCTGTTTGCTTTCGGGGTCAATCTGGAAGAAACGCTTGCCTCCGGCTTCCTTATTCTCCTCGTTGCTCTCCAGATGCCCGATAATGGCCTTACCCTCCAAGAGACGCTGCTTCTGCTGGTCATTGAAGAGGTTGAGGTCATACTCATCAAGCTTAGGATAGAAAAGGACATCGACACCTCCTTCTGGAGTGCGGACAAGGCTAAACCTTGTGCGGGCAGCCTCTGTCTCACCATCCTCGGTGGTAACTGTAATAGGTAACACGGGCGAGCGACGACCGTTGCAGATGTTCTGAAGGACATCGACAGGGAGGTCTTCTATCATCTCCTGCGTGAGTCCGAAACGTTCGAGCGTACCGTATGGTATCTCGCTTTCTTGAAAATGATTAATCATACTTTTCAGATTACAAAATTTATACTATTGCCCAACATGGACAGTTTTCTGATGCAAATTTAGGGCTTGTTTTCATATTAGATTATATAAGCAGTATTTGCAGGCATCTTATTTAAGAAGGTTTAATTTAATAGTATGGAAAATTCGCAAAAATCATACTATAAACAAAAAGAAAGTTAGAGTTTGATTATTAGTATAATCGTTCTTCATTAAGTATGAGATTATGTCCTTACCTTTGTGGCATGAAAACAATCAAACTCATCACCTTAACGGCTTTTTTCTTTTGTCTGAACATGCCTTTATATGCTCAGTTCAATACAGTCGGCACTATAAACAACAAGCGTATATACACAACAAATCCGTCAAAGCCAAAAGTAGCCCTGACGGATAGCATGGTAGTTGTCGGCTCTGTTCCTGATTCAACAACTACAGGTAATGACGGGGACGGTAAAAACATTGTTACACCATTGGATAATCAAAATCTGGTGTCGCTTGTAGCCCTGCCATTGGATAATATTCACATCAATTCGGGATTCGGTATGCGACGGCATCCCATCTATCACAAACGGATCATGCACAATGGCATCGACCTTTCCGCTCGATACGAAAAGGTCTATTCGATGTTTCCTGGCACTGTCATCAAAGTGGGACAGGATAGCAGGTCGGGGAAGTTCGTAACGGTTAGGACTGGAGATTACACCATAAGTTACTGCCACCTCTCGCAGCAGCTCGTAAAAGAGAACGAGTTTGTCAATGCCGGAACAAACATCGCTATTTCGGGCAACACGGGAGCATCAACAGGGCCGCACCTTCACATCACAGCAAAAAAAGATGGCCAGGCTATAAACCCAACCATCATTCTGGAACTCATAATGTCTCTAAAGACGAATGATTCTTAGGAAGCTGCTTAATTACTTGATTCGGAAAGTATAGACCTTAGCTGACTTTGAATTAGTCATCATATTCGTAATAGCAAGGCAGTACTCTCCTGGCTCTAAAGCAGCTATGCTGACAATAACGGAGTTCTCTCCATATTTCTTATACTTCAGGACAACGGAATTGTCTTCATTGGAAGAAGCTCCAGTAAATGAGCCCGCTTCGCCTGTCTTCCATCGACGCTTGGTGTCTAAGGTTTCAAGCTTAATGATGCTGAGAGTCTGTTGTGGAGAGGTTCCTCCTGTGTTGATGATGATGTTGCTGGTCTTCTTGTCAATCTCCAACGAAGACTTTACTCCTTTTATGTAGTAGTATGTCTTCACCTTGCCAATGCCGGTAAGAAAGAGTGATGCGCCAGCCTTAGCTTTGACATAGGCACTCTCACAGGGCAATGGTGTGGCAAACGTAGAGTCGGCTTGGTTGAAAACGTAAGGTTCCATCTCGAAATCAGGTTCTGTCTGTGCAAATGTGAACACAGAGACCATGCTCAAAATGAGCGTACAAAAGAATGTTCTCATAATAGATAAGTTTTTGTTAGATATTGCTTTAATTATTTTCATCATCTCATGTCTTTAAACGATAGACGATGCAAAGTTACATTTCAATTATGCAGCCTATCTGCACAGATGGTTAAAATGTTTTTTCTTTTTTTAATCAGAAAGAAAAAAGGAACGACTGACCTCACGGTAAATCGTTCCCAACAGCATTTGCTATATTCGGTATCTGAAACCTCGGAAATTAAGGATGATACTGTCTTGGATAATTATATGTGTATGCCATAATGTCTATAGTTCTTTGAATGCCTCCAGAAGCATCTTCATCCCTATAGTTGCAGTAGTCTTGAAATGAGTAAAGCCTAACTGGGCACATTGTTCCATATCACCTGGATCAATCACGAACTTGGGAACTTCGTGATGAGCATAGTTTATGAAACCAGCAGCAGGATAGACTTTCAGGGATGTTCCTATGACCACAAAGATGTCAGCCATGCTCACGATGTCAATGGCTACGTTCATGCTATCAACATATTCTCCGAACATAACGATATAAGGCGTAGTTGGGAACCGTCCTCTGCTTTGTCGCCAAGTCTGATGGGCGTAGTCAATGGATATTCTTTTACGCATGTTGTGCGGTTATCCATAGAGCATACCTTGCTCAATTCACCATGCAGATGAATAACGTGAGTGGAACCGGCACGTTCATGAAGGTTATCTACATTTTGGGTGATAACAGTCACTTCATGCTCTTTCTCCAATTCCGCTATCATCCTGTGTGCCTCATTTGGCTCTACTTCTGAGAGCTTCTTGCGCCTCCAGTTGTAGAAATCGAGACACTTTTCCGTCTCGTTATAAAGCGCATCGGTACTGGCCAAATGGATCCATTCCTCATTTGTCCACAGGCCATCTTTGCCACGGAACGTACTCAGTCCACTTTCGGCACTGATGCCTGCACCTGTAAGGAAAACTATATGTTGTTTAGTCATACCATCTACTTCTTCGAATATTTCTAATCCAATTTATCCCATACATTTAAACAATTATAAGATTAAGGATTTATTATTTCAAATCTGCTTTCTTATCTAAGTCAATTGTCATTCATATTTCCACAAAGGGCATACAAAACCTGACAGTAAACGTGGTTGTTCCATAGAAAACTGAGTTCCTGTTATATGACGATGACGCTTTCGATGTTTTGATTTGGAAGTAGAACCACTACACATTTGAACTGCTACAATTATTACAATTAGAGGAATTAGAACCATGTTTACATAGTTCAAAACTTTTTTCCACGTAGGGAGACTATCCCAAACATCACGAAGGCTGTATGAATCGTTGGAATATCCGCTATAGGTAGATTTGTCGGTCATTGTGGATTTTCTCTTTTTACTGGATTTTGAAGCTTTACCCAAAGCACCAGCAGCAGAGAACAATGTACCCAAGGGATCTGACACCTTTCGTCTGCCCGTAGGTCCATTATAATATGTCCCCCTTTTTGTGTGAGATATTTTTCTTGCCATGTATCGTGTTTACAATCCCTCTATTTCAATATCATTTGTAACATCATCATCTTCCAAATGAGCAATTTCTTCCAACCATTCTTTTTCCTCAATGGCAATATTACCATCAACACTTGCAATACTTTTACATAATTTGTAGATGAGCTTACGATACAATTTGTCCAGATCGGGACTAGTTTTTTCCAGAACAGTTGAAATCAAAAGTGTTCTGGTGTTACCCATCTCATGCGAACATTGGTCAATATATGGAATGATATCTATTAATGACACTGTTCCTGAATCAATATCCGCCAAATCCTTAAATGAATATATACGTTCAACTTCATAAATCTTTCCAAGGAAAATCATGATCGCAATTCCCTCTGGAGTGTTGAAAGAGGTTGAATGACCAAGTCCATCATAGCACCGCAAAACATCAATAATTAGTGTTCACTGAATAAATGTAACGTTCTGATAATCAGAAAATAATATCGTTTTTGCTTGGCTATTTAACATTTTATTTGTATCTTTGTAGTGTTAAAGAAACTAGAAGATGAAGTATACG
>Ga0256406_1002022_pt1 | contig 30377 bp, 25 predicted proteins | sample RumenRJG_03DNA_FD_185986 | JGI IMG/M metagenome (GOLD analysis project Ga0256406, IMG submission 185986) | Bovine rumen microbial communities from Lethbridge, Alberta, Canada - RJG_03 | ecosystem: Host-associated > Mammals > Digestive system > Stomach > Rumen | place: Canada: Alberta | collected... | reverse complement strand
CAGAGTTTCGTGATATTTCGGAGTTTTTTTATTTTGCTTTTAATTTACCGTTCCACCCTTGCGCCGAAGTCCGCCGAGCATCGCATCTGCCGCCTCCTGCAGGTTCCTCACACCGATCACGTTGATGTCCGTGTTCTTTCGGACCTGCCGCGCATTGGAATACGGCAGAACGACCGTCGTAAAGCCGAGCTTTGCCGCCTCCTGCACCCTGATATCCGCCATGGTCACCATGCGGACCTCGCCGGAAAGACCGACCTCTCCGAAGGCCACGGTGTGCTCGTCGATGGGAACGTTCTGGAAGCTCGAGAGAATTGCCATCGAAATGCCAAGATCAAGGGCGGGCTCTGTCTGCCTGATGCCGCCCGCAAGGTTTACGTAGGCGTCATACTCCGAGAGCGGGACCCGAAGCCGTTTTTCAAGGACTGCCATGAGAAGGCTCACGCGGTTGTAGTCCGTGCCGGTCGCCTGCCGTTTCGGGAAGCCGAAGTTCGAGCGGCAGATGAGCGCCTGTACCTCCGTCAGCATGGCACGCGTGCCGTCAATCGTACAGGAGACCACGCTCCCGCTCGCCCCCTCGGGACGCCCTGAGAGCATGTATTCACTCGGGTTTTCCACCTCGGCAAGTCCCTCCGAGCGCATCTCGAAGATGCCGATCTCATTCGTCGAGCCGAAGCGGTTCTTCACGGAGCGGATGATGCGGTAGGAGGCATAGCGGTCGCCCTCAAAGTAGAGCACCGTGTCCACCATGTGCTCGAGCACCCGGGGGCCTGCGACGGTGCCGTCCTTTGTCACATGACCCACGATGAAAAACGTGATCCCGTGCTCCTTGGCAAGGCGCATCAGGATTCCCGTCGTCTCGCGGATCTGTGCGACCGATCCCGGTGCGGAGTCGACGGTGGGAGCGCACATGGTCTGAATCGAGTCGATGACACACAGATCCGGTTTCTCGGAAAGCAGGGTTTCCGTGATCGTATCAAGATCCGTCTCGCACATGAACCGGAGATTATCGTGTGCCATGTCGTCGCTTTTCAGGATCCTGTCCGCCCGGATCCGGATCTGCTGCAGGCTCTCCTCGCCGGAGATGTAGATCACGCTGTGCTGATCCCTTGCAAGGTTTGCCACGGTCTGCAGAAGGAGCGTCGACTTTCCGATGCCGGGATCGCCGCCGACCAGGATCATCGCTCCCGGAACGATGCCGCCGCCAAGCACACGGTCAAGCTCCCCGTAGCCTGTCTTCCAGCGTACCGACTCCGTGTTCTCCACTTCCTTTAAGGTCACCGGCTTTGCCCGGTTCCCGGAAAGGCCGATCCCGCTCTTTCCCCTTGCCATGCCCGATGCCGTGACCTTCTGCTCCACCGGTGCCTCCACCATGGTGTTCCAGGCATGGCATGAGGGGCACTGCCCCGTCCACTTGGACGACTCATACCCGCACTCCGAGCAGAAGAAGGCTGTCATCTTTTTCTTTCCCGCCATAAATCTCTCCTCATTTTTCCCGTAACGGCAAACAGGGGCGAAACCGCCCCTGCTGCACATTTACCGGATCTTCCAAACTGTTCCGATCACACCGGTGTTTCCACCAGGCTCTTTTTGTTCATCTGTTTCTCTGCCGGCTTCTTTTCCGGCTTCTTCTCTTCCTTCGTGAAAGTGATCTCACCGGACCTGCAGCCGATGCTCACGACATCTCCCTCACCGAATTCGCGGGCAAGGAGCTTTTCGGAGAGCGGATCCTCGATCTTTGTCTGTACGGCACGCTTCAGGGGTCTTGCGCCCATGGCGGCCGACGAGAAGTTGTCGACAAGGTACTTCTTCACGGACGGCTGGACGCGAAGCGTCACGCCAAGCTGTGTCTTTGCCCGCTGCGCAAGGTTCGCGCACAGGAGTCCTGCGATCCGGATCAGGTCGTCATGTCCCAGCGAGTGGAACACCTCGATGCCGTCGATCCGGTTGATGAACTCCGGACGGAACGTCTTCTTCACGTCCTCCATCACGGCGTTCTTCATCTTCTCGTAGTTGTCCTCTTTTGTCGGCGCCGGGGCAAAGCCCAGAGTCTTCTGCTCGGTGATCGAGCGCGCACCGACGTTCGAGGTCATGATGACGATCGTGTTCTTGAAGTTGACCGTCCGCCCCTGCGAATCGGTCAGTCTCCCGTCGTCCAGGATCTGGAGCAGGATGTTGAAGATGTTCGGGTGAGCCTTTTCGATCTCATCAAAGAGCACCACGGAGTACGGGTGCTGCCGCACCTTGTCGGTCAGCTGTCCGCCCTCGTCATAGCCGATGTATCCCGGTGCGGAGCCGATGAGCTTGCTCACCGAGTACTCCTCCATGTATTCGGACATGTCGACGCGGATGATGCTGTTCTCATCGCCGAACACCGCCTCGGCAAGGGCCTTCGAGAGCTCTGTCTTGCCAACGCCCGTGGGCCCGAGGAACAGGAAGCTTCCGATCGGGCGATTCGGATCGGAGAGTCCGACCCTTCCTCTGCGGATGGCCTTTGACACCGCCTGTACCGCATCGTCCTGTCCGATAACCCTCTTGTGCAGGGTCTCCTCGAGGTGAAGGAGCTTCTCGCTCTCCTTTACGGTGAGCTGCTTCAGCGGGACCTTTGCCCAGACGGACACGACGCCCGCAACGTCCTCTCCCGTGACCTCCGGATATCCTGCACCGGTGTGCGGGCTTCGTGCCGCATACCGGCGGTCAAGCCGTGCCTGCTCCTGTTCGACCTTCTCGCGAAGGTTCGTGTAGTTCCGGTTCAGGGCTCTTGCCTTTTCGAGATTCCCCGCCTGGATGGCCTCGGCCAGCTCCTTATCGATGTCATCGAGCCTCTCCTCACCGTTCACCCCGGCCTTTTCGGGACTGCTCTCGCGTCCGGCACTCTTTAAGCGTACCGAAGCGCAGGCCTCATCGAGAACGTCGAGGGCCTTGTCCGGAAGGTTCCGGTCATTGATGTAGCGGTCCGAGAGCTGAACGGCCGCCGTGATCGCCTCATCGCTGATGCGGACCTTGTGGTGGGCCTCATACTTCGGGGCAACGCCCTTCAGGATCTGTTCGGTCTCTTCCTTCGTCGGCGGCTCCACGAGGATCGGCTGGAAGCGCCTCGAGAGCGCGCCGTCCTTTTCCACGTACTTGCGGTACTCGGTGGTCGTCGTCGCACCGATCATCTGGATCTCGCCGCGGGCAAGGGAGGGCTTTAAAATGTTCGAGGCATCGATGGCCCCTTCCGCTCCGCCGGCGCCGATGAGCGTGTGCATCTCATCGATGAACAGAATGATGTTGCCGGCCGCCTTCACCTCCGCGAGGACGCCCTTGATGCGCTCCTCGAACTCGCCGCGGTATTTCGAGCCCGCGACCATGCCGGAGATATCCAGGGTCAGCACCCTCTTGTTCTGCACGGTGAAGGGGACATCGCCCGAGACGATCCGCTGTGCCAGTCCCTCGACGATGGCCGTCTTGCCGACGCCCGGCTCGCCGATGAGGCACGGATTGTTCTTTGTTCTGCGGGAGAGGATCAGGACCATGCGGTCCATCTCCTTCTGCCGCCCGATGACGGGATCGAGCTTTCCGTCCCTTGCCATCTTCGTGAGGTCTCTCGAGTACTGCTCGAGAAGACGCCCGTTCGAGCCATTCTGCGGCTGTCCCTGGCTTCCCATGCCCTGATAGGCATTTCCCTGAGCGGACTGCTGCAGATCGCCCCGGTAGAGCTGGGGATCCTCTCCGATGGAGGCCAGAATCTCATAGTAGATCCTCGTCAGACTCGCGCCGCTCGCCTCGATGAGCTTGCAGGCGACGTTCTGGTGCTCGAGGATGATTGCCATGAGCAGATGCTCGGTGCCGATCCTGCTGCTCCCGAACCGTCTTGCCTGTTCGAAGGCCAGATCGATCACGTCGAGCAGACGCGGCGTGTAACCGCTCTCGTCGAGCAGCGCCGTCTCCCCGGCATCGCCGCGCAGGGTCTGCACCATCTGGACCAGACGGTCCTCCGTGATCCCGCTCTTGGTCAGGACATCACAGGCGACGCCGTGACCGGCGCGCACCAGTCCCACGAGCAGATGCTCGGTACCGACATAGACACAGCCGCTCTCCGCCGCCGCATCCTCGGCAAGCTGAAGCGACTGTCTTGCGATGTCCGTATAGGTATACTTTTTATCCAATGATTACTCCTTTGTGCCTGTGTCCTTTTTCTTTTCCGGCGCAGGCTGTGCCCCGTAACTGTCATAGATCTCATCGACCAGACGGTGGATATCCTCCCGCGGGATGCCGCGGCAGTAGCTCTCCGCCAGAATGGGCTTCATGTTCTTCCGGATCATCGTCAGCGCCTTTTCCTTGTTGCTGTCGACGGATATAACCGCACCCTTTCTGCGGTCGACCTTGACGAATCCCTCCTCCTTCAGGACGGAATACGCCTTGTTGACGGTATGCATGTTGATGCCGACCTCATCGGCCAGCTCACGGACGGATGGCAGAACCTGTCCCTCGGAATACTGAGACGTTGCAATCCCCCAGATGATCTGGTTGCACAACTGCTGGTAGATCGCCTCATCACTGCTGAAATCAATCTCGATAAACATGGATTACGACTCCTTAGTGCAATGGAACACAGACGGCAAAAGGGCCGCTTGTTATATGAATTATATAACAGGTGGCCCACAAGGTCAATGATAAGATATCAGTTGTCTTTCGGTGAGGGACTTGAGCTTCAGCCTCATTCCTTGTCGTCGAGATTGATGAAGTTGCTGTCAAACTCGTCGTCATCGTCCATGTCATCGGCAGGTGCTGCAGGTCTTGCCTGCGGGCGCTGTGCCTGCTGCTGCGGCATCGGACGTCTTACGGTATCCTGCGGAGCGGACGGGCGCTGTACCTGCTGCTCACCGGAAACGGGGCGCACCGGGCGCTGTGCGGCACCCTGAGGCGCCTGTCCCTGAACCGGACGACGGACACCCTGTCCCTGAGGAGCCTGACCCTGTACCGGGCGGGACGTCATGCCCTGACCCTGTACCGGACGGCGAACCGGCTGTCCCTGCGGTGCCTGACCCTGCATCGGACGGCGGACCGGCTGTCCCTGTCCGTTTACCGGACGACGAACCGGCTGTCCGTTCACCGGGCGGCGCTGTGCACCGTTTACCGGGCGCTGCGGAGCGCCGGACTCACGGTCTGCCCTGGTGCTTCGAAGGTTCAGATCATCGGAGTGCGGATTATTCCGTCTCTCGTTGTTGCGGTCTCTGGTCAGATCGCGCTCGCGGTTTCTTTGCTGCGGCGCGCTCAGCGCCTCGCGAAGGCGCATGTAGAGCATGATGCAGCCGATGAGGGCGATGATGAACAGGACACCAAGGACAATGAGGAAGATGCGGTACTTGGTCCTGATGCTCGATGCCTGCTCCTGAGCCGTCGTCAGCTCCGTGCGCATCGTGTCGATGTCGGAGAGCTTCATGCGGACACCCTCGGCGTTGTTGTAAAGATAATAGGTGTTCTGGCCGCTGTCATCGGGGGCAAGAACGATCTGATAATCTCCCGTGTCGGTCGAAGAGGTATCCGTCGTTGCCGTGTTGGTGGACTCGGTCGTTGCGGCATCCGTGGACTCCGTCGAGGATCCGTCGGCAGAGGTGTCGTCGCTGATGTCAAGGAAGTCGCTGCGGATGTAGCCGGTCGTGCCGTCACTTAAGGTGATCTGGTACCAGGTGTTGCCGTCGGCGTCCGTGGAGCTCTCGCCCAGGTCATACGTCTCGCCGACCGTTGCCGTGCCGACGATATCGCCGGAGGTGCCTGCCGTCGAGCGGACGTTGACATCCGTCGTATTCACGATGCCGTTGGCTGCAAACGCGGTCATGCCCATCAGCGACACGGTCAGTGCCGCCGTAGCAGCAGCTGCTGCCATCCTTGCTTTCAGTTTCTTATTCCACATGGTAAAAACCTCATTTCCATCACGTATTGTATTCAAATCTGATGTCCGGGAAAGACGTCTCCCCACAGAAACGCTCCGGCACATGCAGTTTCATTCTAAAGTCCCCGCTTAGAATAGTCAACGAAGAGAGCCTGTGAAAAAACAGTGTCCCCATCAGGCCTCGTCAATCGCCTTGCCGATGTCGTGGCGATAGAACATCTTGTCGAAGGAGATCTCCTTTACGGCTTCATAGGCCTTTGCACGCGCTGCCTTGAGATCCGGTCCGAGCGCCGTGACACCGAGAACTCTGCCGCCGGATGTGACAATGTTTCCGTTCTCATCGAACTTCGTTCCCGCGTGGTACACCTGGATATCGCCTTGTCCCTCGAGCTTTTCAAGGCCATGGATGATCTTGCCCTTTTCATAGGCCACCGGATATCCGCCGGACGCGCAGACGACGCAGACCGCCGCGTTATCCGCAAACTTCAGGTCGATCTTGTCGAGGGTCCCGTTCATGCAGGCTTCCATGACTTCGATGATGTCACTCTCCATGCGGGGCAGAACGACCTGGGTCTCCGGATCGCCGAAGCGCGTGTTGTACTCGACGACCTTCGGTCCCTTCTCTGTCAGCATGAGGCCGAAGTACAGAACACCCGTAAACGGCCGTCCCTCCTTTGCCATCGCATCGACGGTCGGCTGGAAGATCGTCTCATCGCAGACCTTCTGAATCTCCGGTGTAAAGAACGGGCTCGGGGAGAAGGTTCCCATGCCGCCGGTGTTGAGGCCCGTGTCGCCGTCTCCCGCTCTCTTGTGATCCTGGGAGGAGGCCATGAGCTTGTAGTGCTTTCCGTCGACAAAGGCAAGCGCCGAGACCTCGCGGCCCGTCATGAATTCCTCGATGACAAGCTCATTCCCGGCACTGCCGAACTTCTTGTCTAGCATGATCTCCTTCACGCCGTCAAGCGCCTCGTCAAGATCCTGGCAGATGAGGACGCCCTTTCCGAGCGCCAGGCCGTCGGCCTTGAGGACGATCGGGAAGGAGGCCTTTGTCTTCAGATACTCCTCTGCGCTGTCCGCATCGGTGAAGATCTCATAGGCCGCCGTGGGAATGCCGTACTTCTTCATCAGCTGCTTGGAGAAGGCCTTGCTTCCCTCGATGATCGCGGCATTCTTTCTTGTTCCGAAGATCTTCAGTCCCGCCGCCTCAAAGGCATCGACGATGCCGGCGCACAGGGGATCATCCTGCGAGCAGACGGCAAGATCGATCGCATGGCTCTTTGCAAAGTCGATCAGTTTGTCGAACTCCATGACGGAAATCGGCACGCACTCCGCGATCTTTGCGATCCCGGCATTTCCCGGGGCACAGTAGAGCCTGTCCACGTGTTTCGAGAGGACAAGAGAAGCCGCAATCGCGTGTTCCCGTCCGCCGCCGCCAATGAGTAATACCTTCATCTTACGCCTCCTGATCCGGTCGTATTGCCGTCGTATGACCTTTGATCTCGATCCTGTCCTCACAGAAAAGCTCAATCGCTCTGGGCAGGATCTGCCATTCCGCCTGTTCCATGACGCGCCTCTGCAACACTTCCGGGGTATCCCCGTCCTGAATGGCAACCGCCTTCTGCAGGATGATGGGGCCGGAATCCATGCCCTCGTCCACGAAGTGGACCGTGGCTCCGGTCACCTTGACACCTCTTGCAAGGGCCGCCTCATGTACCTTCAGTCCGTAGTACCCCTTCCCGCAGAACGACGGGATCAGCGAGGGGTGAATGTTGATAATCCGCCCCGGGAAGGCGCGGATCACCTGCGGCGGGATCGCGACCAGGTACCCTGCAAGGACGATGAGATCCGGGTTCACCTCCTGAAGGAGGGCCAGGAGGGCATCGTTGAACTCCTCTCTTGACTCAAAGCTCTTCGGGGAGAGAACGCTCGTTTCAACCCCCGCCTTTTTTGCGCGCTCGAGCGCATAGGCGTTCGGGTTGTTCGAAATAACGCGGACCACCTCGCCGCGGGAGATCGTCCCGTCGGCGATCCGGTCCAGGATCGCCTGCAGGTTCGTCCCGCCGCCGGAGACGCAGACCGCAAGTCTCTTTTTGTCCATTCAGGCCTCCTCGAGCTTTACGCCCTTGGCGCTCTGAGGATCCGTGTTGCCGCCAAAGTCCGCATCCGGAACGTCGGCATAGCTTCTGACCTCGCCGATGACATACCCCTTGTCGCCGCTCTTTTCAAGCGCCGCAAGGACCGTATCGACGTCCTTTGCATCCACCGCAAGGCACAGGCCGATGCCCATGTTGAAGGTGTTGTACATCATCTTCTCGTCGATGTTTCCGGTCTTCTGAATGAGAGGGAAGATCGGCGGGATCGGATAGGAATTCTTTTTGATGCAGGCCACCGTGCCGTTCGGCAGCATGCGGGGGATGTTCTCATAGAAGCCGCCGCCCGTCACGTGGCTGCAGCCCTTGACCGTAACCCCGGCTGCCTTGATCTCCTTCATCGCGTGGACATAGATCCTCGTCGGGGTGAGGAGGCACTCGCCGAGCGTCGTGCCAAGTTCCGGATAGTAGACCTTCAGGTTCTCCTCGTTGACATCAAAAACCTTGCGCACGAGGGAGAAGCCGTTCGAGTGAACGCCGGTCGAGGCAACGCCGATGAGCACATCGCCGGGGGCAATCGTGTCTCCGGTGATCATATCCTTTTTCTCCACAACGCCAACCGAGAAGCCTGCAAGGTCGTACTCATCCTCCGGCATGAGGCCGGGGTGCTCGGCCGTCTCACCGCCAACCAGTGCGGAGTCCGCCTGACGGCAGCCCTCTGCAACGCCGGAGACGATCGAGGCGATCTTCTCCGGGATGTTCTTTCCGCATGCGATGTAGTCCAGGAAGAACAGAGGCTCGCCGCCTGCGCAGACAACATCGTTCACACACATGGCGACGCAGTCGATACCGACGGTATCGTGTTTGTCCATGAGGAAGGCGAGCTTGATCTTCGTGCCGACGCCGTCCGTTCCGGAGAGCAGCACCGGATCATCCATCTGTTTGATCTTCTTTAAGTCGAAGGCTCCGGAGAAGCCGCCGATCCCGCCGAGGACTTCCTCGCGCATCGTGCTCTTTACGGCTCCCTTCATCAGCTGTACCGACCGGTACCCGGCCTCAATGTCGACGCCGGCGCTCTTGTAATCAAGTCCCATAGTACTCTCCCTCCGTTAGTTGCTGTAGTTTGCTGCCCCGGTCTCCTGGAGACGGGCGTCCTTTTTGATGACGTCTGCCTTCTGCTTTGCCCGGAATGCGCGGATCTTCTCGTGCAGGCCCTCATCGCTGATGGCGAGCATCTCAATGGCAAGAAGGGCCGCATTCTTTGCCCCGTCGATGGCAACCGTTGCCACGGGGACGCCGCCTGGCATCTGCACGATGGAGTAGAGCGCATCGTTTCCGCCAAGGCTCTTCGAGTACATCGGGATGCCGATGACCGGAAGATCAAAGAGTGCCGCGCACATGCCGGGCAGGGCAGCCGCCATGCCGGCGCCTGCGATGATGACCTTCATGCCCTTTTCCTGTGCGTGTCCGGCCCACTCAACCAGTTCCTGCGGTTCCCTGTGTGCGGAGATGATCCGCATCTCGTAGTCGACCCCGAAGTCGCCCAGCATCGCCGCCGCCTTTGCCATGACCGGCATATCCGAATCCGATCCCATGACGATTCCTACTGTTGCCATAGCTGCTGCCTCCTTTTGCCACATGTGTTTTCTATTGTACTCTCTGAACCTTAAGCCAGCAAAAAACCTTCATTCAGACCCTCGGTTCCGGGAAGAACAAACCTGCCGTCCCGGATCAGGACCGTGCTTCTGCCATCCTTTGTCAGCGCCTCAATGCACCCGAGCTCATCATAGGGAATCGTGATGTCCGTGTGGCACCCGAAATAGGCTCCCACCGGATCCTCAAGACGCTTTCTCGAGTGCTCGTTCTCCTTGGCGACGATCTTCTTGCCGTCGAGGTTGAATACCTCGTTGTCCTCCTCGTTCGAGTAGCAGGTATCCCCCACCGCAAAGTGCGGTCCCGTCTTCTCGCCGATGAGGATCGGATACCGGGACAGAATCCCGAACTTCTTTCCGAGCGCATAGGCGGTGGTGTTTGTCCCGATCGCCGCCTCTCCCATGGGAAGGCTCTTATGATGAAAGAGGATGTTCTCCTCGATGAGGGCGCGACCCTTCTCTCTTGCATTCTCCTGTCCCCTGAAGTTGTCGCAGGAGTAGTCGACGACCCACCCGTCCCTGAAGACAAGAGTCAGGTTTTCAAAGAGCATCCCCTCAAGGGCACAGTGACGGACATTCAGGACGCCGTTCGTCCCCTGAAGAACCGGGCTTGTGAACACCTCTCCCACCGGGATGTTTACATCGGCCACGCAGTTCTCGAAGATATCCTCTTTGTCCGGGTCCTTCAGCTTGTAGAGGTTCACGACAAGATCGGTCCTGTTCTCTCCATGTCCTGTCACGTGCATCCGGTCTGCTTTATTCAGGGCATCGACAAGGGCCTGCTGCATCGCGGCGTACTTGTCGGAGTCCAGGCTGTTGATCGAGATCACGGCATCAAAGATCTGCTCATAGCGCTTCGTATCAGGAGCGTCCGTCACCGCAATCACCGGGTAGTCGATGATCGTAAAGCTCCGGTTCCTGCCGTCCACCGCATCGTTGTAGAGGCGGCTCATCGTCTGCCGCATGCGGGAGACCTTCTCCTGCTGCCTGTCGCTGAATACGGCGCGGCCCTCACTGTCCTTAGGCGTAAACGGGGGAAGCCCGAAGCTTTCCTGCACCGCGGGGCCGCCGTAGACGTGCATCGTGGCCGCATGGCGGCGGGTTACGTTCTCCATGGACTCGACAATCCTCTGCTGCAGGGCATCATCGAGGAACAGGGAAAGATCCTCCGCATGGTCATAGGTCTCCTGCCGGTTCGGATCGGTGGACAGAAGTCCTGCCCGTCTCGTCACCGGAAAGAGCGTGTCGGGGTTTGCAAAGACAAGGGATGTCTTTCCCATGTCCTCAAAGGATTCCACGGCGCGGCGCAGCATCCTCTCAAAGCCAAAGCAGCCAAGGAGCCCGATCGTCTCCTTCCCGTCAAAGTCCTTGCCGGTCAGGGCAAAGCCCCTGCGGTAGCCTTCGGTGAAGGGGCGCGTCATCGCATCGATCTTCTCCTCGGAAAAGGAGGCGAGGGTCTTCGCCGGGTACCGCTCATTGTCCGAGATATAGACGCAGGGAAGGTAGAGATACGCCTCCCCGGAAAGATCACTCTCCATAAGCCAGGAAAGAAGGGAGGAGCCCTCGTCTGTCAGGGCGGTTGTCAGGTTGTCCTCCATCTCCTCTTCCATGTAGTCGAAGAGGTATCCGTAGAGGATCTGTTTGAGGTACTTCTCCTCCAGGGCTCCCCGGTCCCTAAAAGACGAGTAGAGTTCCAGGAAGAGCTCCATGCGGATCAGTGCCCGGTCCCTTCGCCCCGTCGAGAGGTAGAGAATCATCGACCGGAACTCAAAAGCTGCAGCGGACAGGAGCGGTCCCATTTCTTTCCCGAACACCTTACAGGAACGTGCCGGATTGACATAGCTCTCCCCATAGTGCTCCGGCAGAGAGTCCTGATAGAGGGCCCTGTTCAGGTCCTGCAGCTGTGAGAGGGACAGGGCTGTCCCCTCCTCCCGGATCTTTGTCACCGTATCGACAAAGGTCCGGATTTCCTTCGCCTCATGCACGAACCAGTCCGCATAGGGCGAGGGGATATTTTTATCTGCCTCGTCCGGGATCTCACAGATCCTCTCGAAGGCAAGGTCAAATCTTTGATCGCTCATACCAGCATCCCCAGATACATCAGAACAAAACAGACCGTGAGCACGACGCCGTTGAAGATCACTCCCAGCACCGAGGTGATCAGATAGCTGTCCTGGTCGCTGAAGGAGTAGATCGCGAGGATCAGCCCCGCCAGCGAAAAAATAAGACATATGAAAACGACAGCGCCGCAGCGCACCTGCGCCACCCCGCCGTTTTCATATGTCTCAAAAATCATGAGCGCGGTCGAAACAAGAGAAATCAGCCCCAGAAGGCACGAAACGAGAGCCGGCATGGAGTGATGTCTCGAGGTAAACAGAAAGCTCCGGGGGCGTTTCACTTATTCTTCACTCCATACTGCCTGTAATAGTCTTCAATCGCCTTGCGGGTCTTCGTATCAAGAAGAGCCTTCCGTGTCTGCGTGCCGTCCTTCTGCGGGTGTCCGAGGTAGTCGACCACCTCGGACATCGTGACGATCGCATGGGTCGGGAAGCCGTACTTCTCCTTGATCTCATCGAGAGCGGACATCTCTCCGCCAAGGCCCACTTCCTCGCGGTTTAAGGACACCATGAGGCCCACGATCTCGACATTTGCCTGGGCGCGGATGATCGGAACCACCTCTGCCATCGAGGCACCGGAGGTCGTCACGTCCTCGATGATGACCACGCGGTCGTCATCGTGCAGCTTGCTGCCAAGCAGGATTCCCTTGTCGCCGTGGTCCTTGACTTCCTTGCGGTTTGCGCAGTAGCGGATCTCCGCCCCGTACATGTCCGAGATCGCGATGCAGGTCGCGACGGCGAGCGGAATGCCCTTGTAGGCCGGCCCGAAGAGGACATCAAAGTCCAGTCCGTAGGTGTCGTGGATGGCCCTTGCGTAGTACTGGCCAAGCTTCATCAGCTGGGTTCCCGTCTGGTAGGCGCCGGCATTCATGAAGAAGGGCGAACGTCTGCCGCTCTTCAACGTAAAGTCCCCGAACTTGAGGACATTGGAGTCCAGCATGAAATCGATGAATTCCCGTTTATACTGTTCCATAGCTTAATCCCCTGTATCTATATTTATCGTTTTGCTTTTTCAAAAACCTCAGTCCGCATGCAGGACCAAGCGGAGGTCTTCGATCATGTCGATCGTCGCCTGCCGCGCCGCATCGGCAAAGCCTTCCTCGCCGAAGCGCTGATACTTCTCCTTCGTGTAGGCCGCGATGATGCCGCGGGAGGAGTTGATGATGGCACCGGTCCCGTCTTCTTTAAAGAATCCGGACAGATCCTTTGCCGTCGCGCCCTGGGCACCGTACCCGGGAGCCAGGATGAACGTGTGAGGCATCAGAACGCGAAGGCGCTTTGCCTGCTCGGGATAGGTCGCGCCGACCACGGCGCCGACGTTGGAGTACTCTCCGTCCATCGAATCCTCGCCCCACTCGGAGACCTTCTTGCCGACGACCTCATACATCGGCTCGCCGTCCTTTGTCAGGACGTCCTGGAACTCCCCGGAGGAGGGGTTCGAGGTCTTGACGAGGACGAAGATGCCGCGGTCATTTTCGTTGCACACCTTGACAAAGGGCTTGATGCCGTCGGTCCCAAGGTACGGATTGACGGTCGCGAAGTCCTCGTCGAAGGCACGGCAGGTTCTGCCGTTGATCTCCACGCGCCCGATGTGCGCTCTTGCATAGGCTTCCGACGTGGAGCCGATGTCGCCGCGCTTTACATCGCCGATGACGATGAGCCCCTTCTCATGGCAGTAGCGGACCGTTCTCCAGTAGGCAATCATGCCGGGGATCCCGAACTGCTCATACATGGCGACCTGCGGCTTGACCGCGGGCACGAGATCCGCGACGGCGTCGACGATCTCGCGGTTGAAGCGGAAAACCGCCTCTCCAACAGCCGTGAGCTCCTCGTCGCCGTACGGCATCTCCTCGTGGCTTCGCATCGCCTCGTCGATGAGGTAATGCGGCAGGAAACTCAGCTGGGGATCAAGGCCCACCACCACCGGTGCATCCTTTTCACGGATTTTTTCCACAAGCTTTGCGATCATCTGCGCTCCCCTTTCTGATGCTGAAAAATCTTATCTCAAAACTCCGGCTATTGTAACACGCGCAACCTGCTCCGACAACACTTTCAGCGCGTCGACAGGAACGTGTATTCCCTCTGTGCCTCATCGTCTGTCGGATAGCTGGCAAGGTACTCCTTCATGAGGACGCTCGCCCGCTGGAACTCCCCGAGGTATTCCTCGGCAACGATCTGGTTGTACAAAAGAGCCTGCTGCAGAGACGGATCCTTCAGGGCAAGGCCGTTCTGGAAGGCACTCAGCGCATCCTGGTAGTCCGCCATCGCAAGACAGCACAGCCCGAGGCTGTTGTAGACGCCGGCGTGCGTCGTGTCCTTTGTCAGATATGTCTCATACACGCTCGTTGCGTAGTTGTAATCCCCGAGGGCCTCATAGGTCTGCCCGAGGAGAATCGTCGCACTGTAATCCCTGGAATCTCCCATCGACTCCAGGGCATCCCTTGCGCTCTCGTAGTCTCCCACCTCATAGGAGAGCCGTGCCTTATCGTAGGCGGAGATCGTATCGGCCTGCTTTGTGAGGATGTTGTTCAGGGTCTCGTTGGCCTGATCCTCAAAGCCGTTCTCCTTCATCTTCTCCGCGATGTCGACGATAAGATCGTAGTCCGTCGGTGCAAGATCGATCGCATCGGTGAAGTCCTGGATCATCGCGTCCGTATCCTTCAGCTGTCCCTCCACGGTGCCGCGAAGAAGCAGTGCCTGCGTATCCCTGGGACGAAGCGTCACGATCGCATCGTAGACGCTGAGGGCGCTCTCATAGTCCCCCTCCTTGTCATAGCAGGAGCCGAGGTAGTAGTTGATGTCGTACTCGAGAGATCCCGGGATCACGCCCGCATGGTCAAGGGCATTCTCGAAAGCCGTCGCCGCATCAGCGTAGTTTCCAAGGCCCATCTGTGCAATCCCGAGTCCCCGGTAGTTCAGCTCGGTGTCCTGTCCCGCATCGATCGCACTCTGATAGGTCGATGCCGCAGTCTCATAGTCCCCGGCATCGAGGTAATCCTCCCCCGAATAGGCCGCCGTGCCGCCCTGCTCCTGCGTCGTCTTAGACGAGAGGGAGGAACAGCCGGTAAGACCAAGGGTCAGTGAAAGCAGGCATGCAGTTAGAAGGCAATGTACTCTTCTCAATTCGTTGTTTCCTCTACGGGTTTTGCTCTGCCCGAGGGCAGCTGGACCAGCACGATGGCTGCCGCCATGAGAACACAGCCGAGGACCTCACGGCGGGTCAGCACCTGATGCAGCAGGAAAAAGCCGGAGATCGCACTGATCACGGATTCCAGGGAGAGGATCAGGGACGCGATCGTGGGATCCGCATCCTTCTGCCCCACCGCCTGCAGCGTGTAGGCGATGCCGCTGGAAAACACGCCGGCATACAGCAATGATACCACGCTCCCGGCAGAAAGCGCCGGCATCTCATTCGTAAGAGACCGGATCGTCGGCACAAGGCCTATGAGAAACACCACAAGGAACTGAATGCAGGAAAACTCGATCATGTCGGCCTTTTCGCTGAAGTGATCGATCGTCATGATCTGCAGCGAAAAGAACAGGGCGCAGACAAGCAGCTGCACGTCCGCCCGCTCGACCCTGTAGGTGCCGGAGATCGAGAGAAAGTAAAGCCCTGCAAGCGCGATCGCAACGCTGACCCAGATCTTTACGCTCGATCTCCTGGTCAGGATCACGTTGATGAGCGGCACGAGGACGATGTAGGTTGCGGTGAGGAATCCTGCCTTTCCGATGTCCACGGTCGCAATCGAGGCCTGCTGCAGGTAGGAGGCAAGAAACAGGAACAGGCCGCTGATGATACCGCCGATGACCGTGTCCCTCTTTGAATAGGGGGCTGTCACCTTCCCGGCCTTCCGGTCTTCCCTTCTTCTGTGCCCCCGGTACAGCGTGAGCGGCAGGAGCGTGAAGAAGGCCAGGATCGAGCGCAGGGTGTTGAAGACAATCGGCGCCATCGCATCCGCCCCAACCTTCTGGGCAACGAAGGCCGTGCCCCAGATGAAGGCGGCAAGAAAGCAGGCAAGGGAGCTCTTCAGGCTGATGCGGCCGACCATGCTCCCGCTCTGTTCCAGGGTCTTAGCGGTATCGGACATGCTTACTCCTTCCTGTCGGGATCCGGCTCGTCAAAGGCTGCCGTCACATAGAAGCCTCTCTCGTTCTGCTCGACCTTTGTCACCGTTCCCTCCCGGGACTTCAGACGCTTCGGGAAGGGAATGTTCCCGCTCATCGCAAGGGACGGGTCGATCGTGTAGTAGTAGTTGCTCGGAAGCAGTCCTTCCGACACCGTGACGTGGTCGCCCTCATGCAAAAGCCCCGGGCGCTCCATCTTGAATTCCATCTCTCTCAATTTCCGGCCTCCTGCGTATCTGCCGCCTGCGTGTCCGCACTCTGTGCCTCTGCGCTCTGCGCGTCAGTACCCTGTGCGTTTGTATCCTGTGTGTCCGCACTCTGCGAAGCGCTGCTCTGTGTGCTGTCTGTGAGTGCCGCGTTCTGCCGAAGGAACGTGTGCCAGGTCTCGTACGCAGAGGCGTGCAGGTGGACACCGTCTCCCGAAAGATCTGCGATAAGGTTCCCGTCTGTGTCGCAGACGGCGGAGTTCATGTCGATATAGAAGATATCCCGGCCGTTTGCAAGGGCCTTCAGGGCGCGGTTTCTTGCGACGATGCCGGTGTTGTTGATGATGGGGCTGTTCTGTGCCGTGTCCTTTGTCACGTGCATGATCGCCTCGACATAGATGATGGCGGTGGGCTGCAGCTGCCGCACCTTCTGGATAAAGCGAACATAAGCGCCATAGCAGCTCTGAAAGGGCGATCCCAGCTCGTTGATGCCGATGCAGATGTAGATCTTGCCGTACTGCGCGGCGGAAAGCGCCTCGTCTGCCGTCATCTCCTGCGCCGTATCGGAGCCCGGCGCATAGAAGTTCAGGCTCTTCTGATCGATGTCGAGGATTGACGTTGCGTCCTTGCACAGGAACGATGCGGTGTTCTTGAGACTCGAATAGCCGTGCAGTCCGTCGGTTCTCGAATCACCGATAAACAGCGCATCCGAGAAATAGCTCTCGTCCACCTCTCCCAGGGGATAATAGGTCCCGTCCGGTGCAAAGATGCCGTCCGTTCTCTGCGCATAGGAGAAGTCGGAGGGCGGGAGGTAATTGGGATCCGCGTTTCCGTAGTCCGCAGCCGGTACCACTTCATTCTCCGACTCCGGGGGAACGGTGAACGATGCCGGCTCAGTCCCCGCCGCCGTATCCGGGGCGGAAGGATTTTCTCCCGCTCCGGCATCCGGTGCCTTCTCTTCCTCCGGGATCTTCTGCCAGTCCGGAACATGCGTTCTTTCCGGGCTTAAGGGATAGACGCCGTCGTGAATGCCCCTCAGCATTGCCGCAAAGTGCGGCTGTGTGAGAAGACTCTGTTCATTTTTCGTATAGCTGTCACTGCAGATCCAGGAAAGGAGTGTTAAAAACAGCACGATTGCAAGGACGGAAAGCGTAAGCGGCGCCCTTGCGGAATGTTTTCGATGAGCCACCTTTTGCCTCCCTCTCAGAAATCAAAGTACAGGAACGTATTGCCCTGCGAGTTTGCCGCAAAGTAGAGCCCTGCCACAAACACGGCGCAGCAAAGAAGCACCACGAGGGGATTCTTCCGGTGCTCCTTCAGGGTATCAAACACCTTCGGAACACACAGAGCCGCCCCTGCAAGGAACAGGATCCCGTACCGCATGAGAGCGTCCCGCACATCGGATGCATTCGCCGTCTGCCCGATCCCGAAGAACGGGAACAGGCGGGCGAAGTAGAACCGGAGGCTGTGAAGATCCGAAATCGCAAAGATCACCCAGGTCAGCGGGATCACGACAAGGACGTTGATGCGCCCGAGGACCTTCATTGCGCCCTTAAGCGGGAACTTTTCAAGGCAGATGATGAGTCCGAGGACCAGCCCCCAGATCACGAAGTTCAGCGTGCCGCCATGCCAGAGGCCCGTAATGAGCCAGACGAGCATCAGGTTGAAGATTGTCCTCTTGGTTCCTCTCCGGCTTCCGCCAAGCGGGATGTAGATGTAGTCCTTAAACCACGCCCCGAGGGTTGCGTGCCATCTGCGGTAGAACTCGCCAATGCTCCGGGAGGCATAGGGGTGGGCAAAGTTTTCGATGAAGGGAAAGCCCAGCATCACGCCGACACCTGCCGCGATCAGGGAATAGCCCCAGAAGTCGAAGTAGAGCTGAAACGTATACGCATAGGCTCCCAGCCAGGCAAGCGGCGTCGAAATGGAATCATAGCCGATCTTTGTGATCTCGTTCCAGAGAATTCCGATGCGGTCGGCAAGAAGCACCTTCATGCCAAAGCCCGTGACCACATAGAAGAGGCCCTCCTCGAACTGATCAAGGCTCACGCTCCGCGGCGCGGCAAAACCGTCCCCGTAGCGCATGATCGGGCCTTCTGTCACCTGCGGGAACATCATGAAGTAATCCGCGGTCCGAAGAAAGGTCGGCGCAAGATCGCGCTTGCCAAAGCAAAGGTCCGCCTGGTAGGAGATCATCTTGAAGATGTAGAACGACATCCCAAGCGGAAGAAGCGAGGAATCGATTGTCAGGGCAAGCACCTTGCAAAGGACAAGAACCAGCGCATCACAGGCGACTATCCCCGCAAAGAGCGGCTTTGTCACCTGGCGGCTGCGCCTTACCTTCCGCTCCGTGTACACGAGGCTTCCTGCCATGTAGTTGAAAATCGTAAGGCCAAGGAGCAGAAAAACAAACTCCGGCTCTCCCGCCGCGTAAAAGACAATGCTTGCCGCAAACAGCACCGCGTCCCGGAATCTGGCCGGGACCAGGTAGTAGACGACAAGAAAGGCCGGCAGGAACCGGAACAGAAACGGCAGGCTCGATAAAACGACAAACTCTCTCATACTGAAAAAGACGACAACACCTTCTGTACAACTTTCCGAAACAATTCCTTCAGAATTTCGTTCCGTGATGAACAAATAGCGCGCCGTAGCGGTGCGCTATTTTGAAAACCTGTTTATTGTGCGTTTGCCTGTTCTGCGGCCTGATCCGAGGCAGGCGCTGCAGACGACGAAGAGGACGCCGCCGAAGAGGCATCCGATGAAGCATCGGAGGAGCCTGCGGAAGATGCGCTGTCCGCGGAGCTGCTCTCTGAAGAGGAACTCCCGGAAGAGCTCTCTGCCGTGCCGACGTTCTCGCTCGCCTTCAGGGACTCGACGTCCTGGAGTCTTGCGCTCGCCTGCTGTGCATAGTCGGAGTCCTTGTAGTTGTCGGTGATCCTGGTCAGGACCGTCACCGCCTTGTCGAGGTAGTCGGACATATCCGCCCGCTCGCTCTCGCTCGCCGCAAGGTAGGCCTGATAGTAGGAATCCCCGAGGTAGTAGAGCCGCTCCACATAGGTCATGGAGTAGCTGTCCTTGATCTCGAAGCGGTTTGCGATCTCAAGGTCACTGATGATCGTCTTGTAGTCCTTGTCCCCGTCCGCCTCATAGAGGTTGATGCCATCCCAGGCGTACTTCTCGAGGACCGGATCCTGGAGCTGCGTATACAGCGTGTTGAACAGGGTAACGAAGGCATCGGACTGCCCGTCGGTTACCGTCGCCGGATCAACCTGCGCCATCGCCTCGATGTCGTCCTCCGTGTTGTCGGGGGTTGCGATGACGGCATTTGCCGCCGCAAACAGGGCGTCCGCCCCGCTCGACTTCTCGGCGCTTGCCTCTTCGTTCTGCGCCTCGCTCAGCTGGCTGTTCAGGCTGTCCACCTGGGACTGCAGCGTCGTGACCTGGTTCTGCAGATCGGACACCGAGGCGTCCTTGGAGCTCGACTCCTCGGAATAGGACCGCACCTGATTGGCCGCCTCATTCTGCACGGTCTGCACCCTCTGCGGCATCACGAGGAAGGCGACGAGGGCCGCACCGATCACAAGGCCGATGAGGCCCCCGATGAGTCCCGTCGGCACGCCGAAGCCGTCAATTCCCGGCTTCTTGGAGCCCACGGGCTCGATGATGGTCTCATTCCCCTCGCGGTAGGTCCGGACACCGTTCTTCACGGTACCGGCAGCCTTTGCGTCCCCGTTCTTCTTTCTCTCGTCTCCCTGCTGGTGGGACAGATGGCCCTGCACCTCATCGAGGTAGCGAAGGCTCGTCGTGTTGCTGACGTCAAGCCTGACACACTTGACAAGCTCCCGCTCCGCCTTCTTCCAGTCCTTCCGCTCGATGTAGACGAGGGCAAGCAGCTGCCTCGCCCGAAGGAAATGGGGATTTAATGCGAGGACCTTCTTCAGCTGCAGGGCCGCCACATCGACGTTCCCCGCATTGCAGGAGTCCAGCGCATTGTTGTAGCGGGTCACGGCCTCGGAGACCTGGGTCCTCGTCTGTTTGTCGTTCTGGAACTCCGTGAGATACTTCTCCGCCGGATTGTTCTTCACGTGCAGGCCCTGGTCATTCAGGTTTTTGCTGATGACCCACTCCGCGAGGGCGGACACCGTCTCGCCCACCTCGAAGTAGCACAGTCCCAGGACGTTGCGCGCATCCAGGTTGTACTTGTTGTACCACAGGCTCTGTTTCAGCGATGCGATGGCGCCCGACAGGTCGCGGACCCTGGCCTTGTCCAGCCCCTCGTTGTAGAGAAGGTTGGAGGTGACCATGATTTCCTTGTACTGCCGGACATCGGCTCCGCAGTTCGGACAATGATCCGAAGAGGTCAGCTCGCACCCGCATTGATAGCAGTAAAGCATGCCTTAATCCCTTCTCTTGCCCGGTGCGCTCTCGACACCGTATGCGGTATCCTTTGCCGTCTGCAGCATGATGTCCACAAGATCCCTCATGTCCTGCTCATAGACCTCGGACTCGATCTCGGAGACATCTCTGCTCTTTTTGTATTTCCTGATTTCCTCGTCGAAACTGATCATGAGAAACTTACCCCTTCAGTGCACGCATGGTGGCAAGCTGTGTCTTCACGCCGTCCATCTGCTGCTGATAGTTCTTCTGCTTTTCCTTCTCGGCGTCGACCTTCTCCTTCGGTGCCTTCGAGAGGAATCTCTCATTGGAGAGCATCCCGGCGGAGCGCTTGAGCTCGCCCTCCAGGCGCTTTTCTTCCTTCTCAAGGCGTGCGATCTCCGCGTCAAGATCCATGAGATCCTGCAGCGGCAGGAAGCAGGTCGCAAACGGAAGGACCACGGAGAGTGCTCCCTCCGGGACTGCGCTCTTGTCCTTTGCAAGAGTAAGGTCGCTTGCAGAGGCAAGGCTCTCAAAGAAGAGACGGTTCCTGTCGAAGATGTCAAGAATCTCCTGATCCTCGGAGACAAGGAACACCTTTGCCCTGCGGGAGGGTGCGACATTGTGCTCGTTTCTTACCTGACGGATGCCGCGGACGGCCTCCTTGACCATCGCGATCTCCTTCTCCTCCTCGGGGAACGAGAAGCGATCCTCAAACTTTGGCCAGGAGGAGATCATGATCGACTCCTCCTTGCTCTGAATGGAGGTGAAGATCTCCTCCGTGATAAACGGCATGTACGGATGCAGCATCTTAAGGCAGGCGATGAGGACTGTCTGCAGCGTCCAGAGCGCTGCCTTCTTGCTCTTTTCATCGTCCGTCCGGTACAGACGCGGCTTTACCATCTCGATGTACCAGTCGCAGAACTCATCCCAGATGAAGTCATAGATCTTCTGCGCGGCAACACCGAGTTCATACCGGTTCATGTTGTCGGTGACATCGCGGACCACGTCGTTGCAGCGCGACAGAATCCACTTGTCCTCGGGCTTTAATCCCTCCGGCGTAACGCTCGTATCCGCTTCCTCGTTCTCATCCATGTTCATCATGATGAAACGGGATGCGTTCCAGACCTTGTTGGCAAAGTTGCGGTTTGCCTCGACGCGCTCGTAGTAGAAGCGCATGTCGTTGCCGGGAGCATTCCCCATGATGAGCGTCATGCGCAGGGCATCGGCGCCGTACTTTGAGATGACCTCCAGAGGATCGATGCCGTTGCCAAGAGACTTCGACATCTTCCTTCCCTGTGCATCGCGGACAAGCCCGTGGAAGAGCACCGTGTCAAAGGGCTTCTGTCCCATCTGCTCGTAGCCCGAGAAGATCATGCGGATGACCCAGAAGAACATGATGTCATAGCCGGTGACCAGGACATTCGTGGGATAGAAGTACTTAAGATCCTCCGTCTCATCCGGCCAGCCGAGCGTCTCGAACGGCCAGAGGGCAGACGAGAACCAGGTGTCCAGCGTATCGGGATCCTGCTCCAGATGCGTTCCGCCGCACTTCGGGCAGACCGTGGGAGTTGTTCTCGAGACGATGGTCTCTCCGCAGTCCCTGCAGTACCAGGCAGGAATTCTGTGGCCCCACCAGAGCTGACGGGAGATGCACCAGTCGCGGATGTTGCTGCACCAGTTGAAGTAGGTCTTCTCCATGGACTTCGGGATCAGGCGGATCTCTCCGTCCTGCACCGCCTTGATCGCGGGCTTGATCATCTCGTCCATCTTGACGAACCACTGCTCCTTGACCATCGGCTCGACGGTCGTGCCGCAGCGGTCGTGGGTTCCGACGTTGTGGGTCAGATCCTCGATGGAGACAAGAAGACCCATGGAGTCAAGCTCCTCGACGATCTTCTTTCTCGCCTCATACCGGTCCATGCCGGCGTACTTGCCGCCGTTCTCATTGATCGTGGCGTCATCGTTGAGGATGTTGATGACGGGCAGGTTGTGGCGCTTTCCGACCTCAAAGTCGTTCGGATCGTGGGCCGGCGTGATCTTGACGACACCGGTCCCCTCTTCCATGTCCGCATGCTCATCGGCAACAATCGGGATCTTTCGGTTCACGATGGGAAGCCATGCGTACTGGCCGATGAGATCCTTGTAGCGCGGATCCTCCGCATTCACCGCAAGGGCGGTATCGCCGAGCATGGTCTCCGGACGTGTGGTGGCAAACTCAAGGAAGCGGGTCTTCGACACCGAGCCGTCCGCCTCGACGAGCGGATACTTGATGTGCCAGAAATGGCTCTTCTGCTCCTGATATTCGACCTCGGCATCGGAAATGGATGTCTGGCACTTCGGGCACCAGTTGACGATGCGGTTGCCGCGGTAGATCCAGCCCTTCTCATAGAGACGGCAGAACACCTCGGTCACGGCGCGGTTGCACCCCTCGTCCATCGTGAAGCGCTCGCGGTCCCAGTCGCAGGAACAGCCGAGCTTCTTCAGCTGGTTGACGATGCGGTGACCGTATTCCTCTCTCCACTCCCAGCACTTCTGCACGAAGCCCTCGCGTCCGAGGTCGTGCTTGTTGATGCCCTTCTTCTTTAATTCATTGGTGACCTTCACCTCGGTTGCGATCGAGGCATGGTCCGTGCCCGGCTGCCAGAGCACGTTGTAGCCCTGCATGCGGCGGAACCTGCAGATGATGTCCTGCATGGTCTCGTCGAGGGCATGGCCCATGTGCAGCTGACCCGTGATGTTCGGCGGCGGAATGACAATCGTAAACGGAAGCTTCTCGTGGTCCACTTCCGCATGAAAATACTTCTTCTCTTCCCAGTTCTGATAGATCCTGTCCTCGATTCCCTTGGGATCGTAGGTCTTCGCAAGTTCCTGTCTCATAAAAAGTCTTGAATCTCCTTGCCTTTTTGATTTTGTTACGATAGTACAAACCGCTGCCTGAAGTCAAATCTTCCTCCGTCCTCAGTCGTGGTTTTTCCCCTTTTTCTTATGCTTGTCTTTCTTTTTCTTTCCGTCCTTATGCCTGGAAGAAGACAGCTTCTCCGGCGCATCGCCCTTGAGCTCGTCGTCATCCTCTGCCTCAATCGCGATGACACCCTTTTCCCGAAAGGAGGAAGAAGGCTTCTCTTCCGTCTTTTTCTCCTTCCCGCCATCCTCGGAAAGAAGCCGCTCCCTGCAGGCTTGAAGTTCGTCCTTCTGCACATCCGGCATCGGATAGACGGGGTGGCACTCTTCCATCGCCTTGATCAGGATGTCCGCAAAGAGGTCTCTTGTGTACCACTTGTCATCTGCCGGCAGGGCATACCAGGGGCTTTCCTTCGTGGACGTCTTTGTGATGACGCTCTCGAAGGTCTTTTTGTATTCGTCGAAGAGATCCCTCTCGTCGAGATCTCCCGCGTTGAACTTCCAGTTCTTGTCTTCCCGGTCAATTCTCTCGAGGAAGCGCTTCTTCTGCTCGTCCTTCGAGACGTTGAGGAAGACCTTCACGACGCGGTAGCTGTTCTCGTACAGGTAGGACTCATAGTTCTTTACCTGACGAATCCTCTGGTCGATGAAGTCGTCCTCGGACTGACCGATTACGCGCTCCGCCATCTCATAGGTATCCTTCAGATGATGGACCTTTGCCGTGATGATGTCCTCGTAGTAGCTTCGGTTGAAGATCGCGATCTCTCCCCTTCGCGGCAGGGCGTTGTTCACGCGCCACAGATAGTCGTGGGAGAGCTCCTCGGCGCTCGGTCTCTTGAAGCAGGAGACATGGACCCCCTGCGGGTTCATGCCGCTTGCCACGTGGCGGATCAGCGAATCCTTGCCCGCCGCATCGAGCGCCTGCAGGACGATGATGAGTCCTTCCTTCTTATCTGCATAGAAGACGTTCTGCAGGTCACTGAGTTTCTTCAGTTTCTCCGGGAAGGCGGCAGTGATCTCCTCCCGTCTGTCCTTCTCTTCCCCCGCATCGGTCGGAAGGTCATTCAGCCTGCACTTTTCTTCCCCGTCAAAACGGAACCTGTCTGCTCTCATGATCGCAAAGTACCCCCATGATTTCATTTTTCGCAGTACGCCTGTAAGTATACACCCTGCACAGGGTTTTGAGGGGGCAAAGACAGAGCGGAAAAGACAGATCCGGTGTGGGATTCCGGATCCGGTGAATTTCTATTGATTGTCCAACTTCTTTCAGGTTCGATTTAAGGTGACGCCTTACACTGTCCGCGTAAGGCAGAGGGGCGATGCTCCGGGGCCCTATGAAAGACCCAAAAGCAGGTAAAACATCATTTGGAAAGGACCATGATTTATGAAGAAAAGAACACTTGCAGCGCTTGGCATTCTGGTGGGCACAGCGCTCACCTTCACCGCCTGCGGCTCCGCAGCTACAACAACGACAACAAGCTCCACGGTAGCCGAGAGCACAACAGACGCCGCCAATACGACGGATACCACTGAGGATACCGCATCGGATACAGAAGAGAGCGACACCATCTACGGTGAGGTCGCATCCTATGCGGACGGGGTTCTGACCATCAACGTCGGAACAAAGGACAGCGACACTTCCAATGATCTTACCCTGACTGGTGAGACGAAGGAGATCACGGTGTCCGACAGCACGACCATCACGAAGGGCGGCATGGGCGGACAGCCGGGAGGCGATGCACCCGCACAGCCTTCTGATTCCACCGGCAGTGCTCCGTCCTCCGATGGCAGTACGCCGCCGGAGAAGCCGGATTCGGAGAGCTCGGACAGTTCCGATACAGGCAGCTCCGACGTTCCGGAGAAGCCTGCAGACAGCAGTGATGCGCAGGGATCCTCCGACAGCAGTGCTCCATCCGATGCCCCGGGCAGTGACGGCAGCGCTCCTTCAGACGCCCCGGACGGCGGCAGCGGCGCTCCTGACATGAGCGCCACCACCGATGATCTCACGGAAGGGACAATGGTTGCCATCACCCTTGCAGACGACGGCAGTGCGGAGACGATCACGATTCTGTCCGATGACATGGGAGGCGGCATGGGGGCTCCCGGCGGCTCCACGTCTTCCGATGTCTCCTACTCCTCCGACAACGAGATTTCCGAGGATACGACGCTCTCGGATACCTCCGTCTCCTCGACCGGCACCGATGAGGAGGCAATCCTTGTCGACAACGGCGCGACGGCAGACCTCTCGAATCTGACCATCGACCGCACGTCCTCGGATTCCACGGGCGGTGACAATTCAAGCTTCTACGGCGTCGGCGCAACGGTCCTGACGACCGACGGCACGACGTATCTGTCCGGCTCGACGATCACCTCGGACGCGAAGGGCGCGGCGGGCGTCTTCTCCTACTCGGACAAGGCAACGACCTATGTCGCGGATACGACGATCACCACCAGCCAGGATACCTCCGGCGGCATTCACGTGGCAGGCGGCGGAACGCTCTATGCATATGATGTGACGGCAACGACCTCCGGCGAATCCTCCGCTGCGATCCGCTCCGACCGAGGCTCCGGCACGATGGTCGTTGACGGCGGCACCTATACCTCGAACGGCACCGGATCTCCTGCGGTCTACTCCACCGCGGACATCACGGTGAACAACGCGACGCTCACCGCGAACAGCTCCGAGGCCGCCTGCATCGAGGGCGACAACACGATCCGCCTGTTCGACTGCGACCTTTCCGGCAACATGCCCGACGACAACGAGCAGAATGACTGCCTCTGGAACGTCATCCTCTACCAGAGCATGTCCGGTGACTCCGAGGTCGGCAATTCGACCTTCGAGATGGTCGGCGGGAGCCTGACCGCAAATGCCGGAGGCATGTTCTATACGACGAACACCGACTCCACGTTCATCATCGACAACGTCGACATCACTCCGTCCGCATCGAATGACTTCTTCCTGAAGGTCACCGGCAACGCAAACGGCAGGGGCTGGGGCACGAGCGGTGCCAACGGTGCGAACTGCACCTTTACGGCCATTGACCAGACCTGTGAGGGCGATATCATCTGGGATTCCATCTCGAATCTCGACTTCTATCTGACCGGCTCCTCGACTCTGACGGGCGCTGTCATCGACGATGAGACGGCAGCAGGAGACGGGGGCGACGGCACCTGCAGCCTGTATCTTGGCTCTGATGCCACCTGGGTTGTCACCGGAAACAGCACGCTGACAAACCTCTGCAGCGAGGGCACGATCACAGATGCGGACGGCAACACCGTCTCCATCGTCGGAACCGACGGCACGACCTATGTCGAGGGCACCAGCTCCTACACCATCACGGTGGACAGCTACTCCGATACGGCAGATCTTTCCGGCGCCGGCACGGCAGAGTCCTTCTCCGACTATGCGGTCGAAGAGCCGTCCGAGCTGAACGCATGAAACAGTAACACAGGGGAATCATGAAATGAGGCAGGAGGCCTCCGGCAGTTGCCGGAGGTCTTTTGCTGTTCGCGAAAGATGAATGCCTGTGCTAAGATAGGAACGCACAGAAACAGGGATCAGACCGCATCTGATCGGAAAAGGGGTATCCATGAAAGACTTTACCGGCATCGAGCCGTTTGCATCAAAGGTCTGGCTCTCCTCTCCCACCATGCACGGGGAAGAGCTCACCTACATGAAGGAAGCGTTTGACACCAACTGGATGTCGACCGTCGGAAAGAACATCAATGAGGCGGAGCGCATGATGAGCGGGGTCATCGGCTGCAAGTACGCCGTCGGACTCTCATCCGGAACGGCTGCGCTTCACCTTGCCACCCGCCTTGCCGGGGAGGCGCTCTACGGGCAGCCGAAGATCGGTCAGGGCGTCCTCTACGGCCACAAGGTGTTCTGCGCCGACATGACCTTCGATGCCACGATCAACGCCGTTGCCTATGAGGACGGCGAGGCTGTGTTCATCGACACCGAGCGCGACACCTGGAACATGGACCCCGGGGCTCTCGAGAAGGCCTTCGAGATCTACCCGGACGTGAAGCTCGTCGTCATCGCCCATCTCTACGGGGTTCCCGGAAAGATCGACGAGATCCGGGACATCTGCAGGGCCCACAATGCACTCCTCATCGAGGATGCCGCAGAGTCCGTCGGTGCAACCTACAAGGGAAAGCAGACCGGGACCTTCGGCGACTACGCCGCGATCTCCTTTAACGGCAACAAGATCATCACGGGGTCCTCGGGAGGCATGTTCCTGACGGACAGCAGGGAAGATGCGGACAGAGTCCGCAAGTGGTCCACCCAGAGCCGTGAGGACGCGCCCTGGTATCAGCACGAGGAAATCGGCTACAACTACCGCATGAGCAACGTCATCGCGGGCGTCGTCCGCGGACAGATCCCGTACCTTGAGGAGCACATCTCACAGAAGCGCGCGGTCTATGAGCGCTACAAAGAAGGTCTCAAAGATCTTCCGGTCACGATGAATCCCTATGACGGGAAGAACTCCGTCCCGAACTTCTGGCTCTCCTGCCTTCTCATCGGCAAGGACGCCATGTGCCAGAGCGTTCGCGGAGAGAAAAAGGCGCTGTACCTGTCCGAACCCGGAAAGTCCTGCCCCACCGAGATCCTCGAGGCGCTCTCTTCCTTCAATGCAGAGGGCAGACCCATCTGGAAGCCGATGCACATGCAGCCGATCTACCGGAACAGCCCGTTCATCACAAGAAAGGGGTCCGGCAGAGCGCAGAGCAACGCCTACATCGATGAGGGAGAAGCAGCAGACGTCGGCGCGGACATCTTTGCAAGGGGCCTTTGCCTTCCCTCCGACAACAAGATGACCCCCGCCCAGCAGGACATCATCATCGACATCATTCACCGCTGCTTTGCCTGAACGTAAGGAAACCAAAGACTGCCTCTTTGCGGGAACTCTTTCCCGAAAGAGGCGGTTTTTTCTGTCTTGACAATGGTCTGTTTCGGACTATCTTATCCCCTTGTGCAGGGAGGTCCCATGGAAAAGTTTGCAGAACAGCTGAATCAGATTTTCTACGCGCAGAATGAGGTGTACCACCGCTTTGCGGTGAAGCTCAAAGTGACGGACATGAAGTATTTCATCCTCGACCTGCTCCTGCGGCGCGGGGAGGGGATCTCCCAGACGGACCTTGTCCGGGCGGCCGGTTTTCCGAAGCAGACCGTGAACACCTGCTGCCTTCGCATGGAGGAGGACGGACTTCTCACTCACCGCACCGGTCCCTATCACAGCAAGATCATGGAACTGACCGATAAGGGCCGGGAGTATGGCAAGCAGACCGTCGGCAGGGTGCAGGAGATTGAGGATACGATCTTCGAATCCTGGACGGAAGAGGAGCAGTCCTGCTTCCTTGCCCTCTCGAAGAAGTACCTGTCCGAACTGGAAGAAAAAGAAAGGAGCTTCCCCGATGGCAAAGCATGAAATCCGCCTGTCTGATCATTTCGATTACAAAAGACTTCTGACCTTCGTCTTCCCCTCGATCGTGATGATGATCTTCACCTCGATCTACGGCGTCGTGGACGGCTTCTTCATCTCGAACTTTGTCGGCAAGACACCTTTTGCCGCCGTAAACCTTATCATGCCCCTGCCGATGCTCCTGGCAGCACCGGGATTCATGTTCGGAACAGGCGGCAGTGCCATCGTGGCGCAGCGCCTCGGGGAGAAGCGGGAGCAGAAGGCAAACGAGATCTTCTCGATGCTCACCGCGTCCCTCATCGTCCTTGCCGTGATCCTCACCGTTACCGGAGAGCTGATCCTCAAAGGTGCCGCCAGGGCCATGGGAGCCAGCGATGCGATGCTCCCCTACTGCGTGACCTATGGCAGGATCCTGATCCTCGGCAACATACCGTTCATGCTGCAGTACTACTTCCAGTCCCTGTTCGTGACGGCGGGAAAGCCGCACCTGGGTCTTCTGTTCACGGTCCTTGCAGGCCTTACCAACATGATCGGCGATGCCCTTACAATGGGTGTCTTCCACATGGGCGTTGAGGGCGCCGCCGCGGCAACCGTCGCATCGTATCTTGTCGGAGGATTCCTTCCTCTTCTCTACTTTGCCTCGAAGAACTCGAGCTCCCTTCGCTTCTGCCGCTTTCAGATGGACACGGGGAGCCTTATAAAGGCCATGACGAACGGCTCGTCGGAGCTCATGAGCAACCTGTCGATGTCCATCGTCAACATGCTCTACAACGTCCAGCTCATGTCCTATGTCGGGGAAAACGGCGTCTCCGCCTACGGGACGATCATGTACGTGAACTTCATCTTCGTCTCGTTCTTTGTCGGCTACTCCGTGGGCTCCGCACCGATCACGAGCTACCACTACGGAGCGGGCAACAAGCCGGAGCTCAAAAACCTGCTCCACCGCTCCCTCGTCCTGATCTCCATCTTTGCGGTTGCGATGACGGCTGCGGCGCTTCTGCTTGCGCCCTTCCTCTCGAAGCTCTTTGTCGGATATGATGCCGAATTGTATGCCCTGACGGTCCGGGCGTTTTCGATCTACTCGATTTCGTTCCTGATCCTCGGCTTCAACATCTATGCGTCCTCGTTCTTTACGGCGCTTGGAAACGGCGGGATCTCGGCTCTCATCTCGTTCCTTCGAACGCTCGTCTTCCAGGTCGTGATGGTTCTCCTCCTGCCGAGGCTGTTCGGTGTCGACGGCATCTGGTTTGCGGTCACGGCAGCAGAGCTTCTGGCACTTGTGGTCAGCATCACCTGCCTTATCCGGAACCGGAAGCGGTACGGTTACTGACGTTTTATTTTCTGATCATTTCCCTTCTTTCCCCTCTTCCCCCGCATGGTACAATACTTGAGGCTTGCAAGAGATGATAGAGAGTGCAGTAAACATCACCTTCAAATCTCTTGTAAGCTATGTATTGTACTAAACCGCGTACTTAAGTCTCCGAGGGCAACATTCTATTTATGAAATTGTCTGGCAGAACAGAACAGGATTTTCGTTTATTGTCAGTTTATTCCTTTCTGTGCCGAAATGGTGTTCTGAAGGTGATTTGAAACTCCTTTCCGAACGCC
>Ga0256406_1002021_pt1 | contig 30383 bp, 24 predicted proteins | sample RumenRJG_03DNA_FD_185986 | JGI IMG/M metagenome (GOLD analysis project Ga0256406, IMG submission 185986) | Bovine rumen microbial communities from Lethbridge, Alberta, Canada - RJG_03 | ecosystem: Host-associated > Mammals > Digestive system > Stomach > Rumen | place: Canada: Alberta | collected... | reverse complement strand
CCGCAGCTTATGCGGCACGTTATGTAGCAAAGAATCTTGTCGCTGCCGGTCTTGCAGACCGCTGCGAGATTCAGCTCTCCTATGCGATCGGCGTTGCTGATCCGACGTCCATCAATGTCGATACCTTCGGCACCGGCAGACTTTCTGATGAGGAGCTGGTAAAGATCGTCCGCGAGAATTTTGATCTTCGTCCGGCGGGCATCATCAAGATGCTGGATCTCCGCCGTCCGATCTACAGACAGACCGCGGCTTACGGTCATTTCGGCCGCACCGATGTCGATCTGCCTTGGGAGCACACGGATAAGGCAGAAGCGCTGAAGAAGTATCTGAAGTAACTTCAAAGGCTGATACGGGCTGTGAAGAACGTGAAAACGCTTCTTCACAGCTTTTTTATGTTATGATAGGCAGAAGACGGCAGGAACAGGAGACAGCGATGATTTTTTATATGATGGGCAAAAGCGCCTGCGGAAAAGATCATATCTACCGGGCGGTGGCAGAAGAACCCGGCATTCAGGGAAGGCTTGAGCCGCTGGTGATCTGCACGACGCGGCCGATGCGGCTGGGCGAGGTCAACGGCCGGGAATATTTTTTTACCGATGAAAAGACGCTGGATGATCTGCGTCGCCGGGGAAAAATCATCGAGGAGCGCTGCTATCAGACGGTGAACGGTCCCTGGTACTATTTCACGGCGGATGACGGCAGGATCGATCCGGTAAACCGGCATTATTTCGGCATCGGAACGCTCGTCTCCTATAAGAAACTGCGGGATTATTTCGGAAAGCCATATCTTGTTCCGCTGCTGATCGAGACTGATGATGGCATCCGGCTGGAAAGAGCACTGAAGCGGGAGAAAAAGCAGCAGGTGCCGCAGTATCAGGAGATGTGCCGCAGGTTCCTGGCGGACAGCGAGGATTTTTCCGAGGAGAAAATCAGAGAGGCCGGAATTGAGCGGCGGTTTGAAAACAACGGGGAGCTGAAAGACTGCGTCAGCGAGGTTGCGGCATTTATCAGAAATATGTTAAAATAATTTATTCATCCATTACTTTGTATATGCCATCATTTTTCAGCAATTCTGCGGAACGGCTATGACAGGGAGGCGGATCATACATGCGTGAGCCTGATGAGATCAGGGGATTTTCTGGTATCGTGGGACACCGGGATGTGGTTTCCCATATTCAGAATGCAATTAAAACAGGCAAGGTATCGCATGCCTATATCCTGAGCGGTGAGAAGGGCTCCGGAAAAAGGCTGATCGCGACGCTTTTTGCGATGACGCTGCAGTGCGAGGAGCATGGAACGGATCCCTGCGGGCAGTGCACTTCCTGCCGGAAGGCGCTGTCGGGCAACCATCCGGATATCATCTATGTGACGCACGAGAAGCCGAATTCCATCGGCGTTGACGAGATCCGGGAACAGCTGGTGGACGATGCAGCGATACGGCCCTATGAGAGCCCGTACAAGATCTACATCGTCGAGGAGGCCTCGAAGATGACGCCGCAGGCGCAGAATGCGCTGCTGAAGACGATCGAGGAGCCGCCGGAATACGTGATCATTATTCTGCTGGCGGAAAATACGGAATCCCTGCTGCCGACGGTCAATTCGCGCTGTGTGAACCTGAGTCTCAAGCCCGTGTCGGATGCGGAGATGAAGGAATACCTGATGAAGCAGCTGCACATGCCGGATTACCAGGCGGAGATCGAGGCAGCATTTGCGCAGGGCAATATCGGAAGAGCCAAGAGGATTGCCGAATCTTCTGATTTCATGGAGACGGTGAATAATGCCATCCGGCTGATGAAGCGCTCCCGGGATCTCGAGGTGTCGGATATGATTGACGCGGTCCGGAATCTGACAAAGGACAGGCAGGAGACCTACGACTATCTGGAGATTTTTGACATGTGGTTCCGGGACGTTCTGCTGTTCAAGGCAACAAAGGATGTGGACGGCCTCCTTTTCCGCGAGGAGATCAATGCCATAAGGGAGCGCGCCAGAATCAGTTCCTATGAGGGAATTGAAAAAATCCAGGAGGCGATCCGCACCGCCGGCGAGCGGCTGAGAGCCAACGTCAGTTTTGATCTGACGCTGGAGCTGATGTTTTTGACGATCAAGGAGAATTAAGCAGTTCATGACGAAGATTATCGGAATCCGGTTCAGAAATGCCGGAAAAGTATATTATTTTGATCCGAAGGATCTGGAACTGAGGCACGGGGACACGGTGATCGTGGAGACAGCCTCGGGACCGGAATGCGGGAAGGTCGTTCTCTCGGTGCGCGAGGTGCCTGACGAGAAGGTGATCAAGCCGCTGAGACCGGTGCTCCACAGAGCGGATGAGCAGGATCTGGAGAAAGAGCAGGAGATCCGGGAAAAGGAAAAAGAGGCGTACCGGATCTGCCGCGGGAAAATCCGCGCGCACGGCCTTGATATGAAGCTGGTCAAGGCCGAGTATGCGTTCGACGGAAAGAAAATCACCTTTTATTTTACGGCGGACGGCCGGGTGGATTTCCGTGAGCTTGTCCGCGATCTGGCGTCGGTTTTCAGGACAAGGATCGAGCTTCGGCAGATCGGTGTGCGCGATGAGACCAGGCTTCTCGGCGGCATCGGGATCTGCGGGCGGCAGCTCTGCTGTGCGTCCTATCTCACGGATTTTGTTCCGGTTTCCATCAAGATGGCGAAGGAACAGAATCTTTCCCTGAACCCCGGCAAAATCTCCGGCGTCTGCGGCAGACTGATGTGCTGCCTGAAGAACGAAGAGGAAACCTATGAATATCTGAACAAAAATCTTCCCGGCGTGGGCGATGTGGTTGAGACCCCGGATCAGCGGTCCGGCACGGTTTCTTCCGTCAATGTGCTCCGCCAGAGTGTGCATGTGCTGATTGAAGAGGGCGACGAGAAGGATATGGAAGAGTATCCGGCCTCCGAACTGACGCTGATCGCGAAGAGGAAGAAGGGCGGCAGGCTTCAGCCGGCGAGAAAGCCGGCAGCGGCTTCGGACAGGAAACCGGAGGACGGCGAGGAGCGGAAAGAAGAACGGAAACAGGATACGCCCCCGGAAGAGAAGCCGAACGGGCAGGACCGGAAGCGTGTACCTTCCGACGACAGTGAGGAGCGCGCGCAGGGAGCTTCTGAACCGGAAAAGGAAGAAGGAAAAGCAGGCGGCCGCTCCGGAAGAAGCCGCAGAAGCCGCCGCAGGCGGCAGAATCCGCAGGGTGCGGAGACAGCAGCAGGAAAGAATGAGAATGCGAAGAATCCGGGGAACAGCGGCGCAGCGCGGGGCGATGCAGCACCGCAGGGCGGCAGAGCGCCGCAGAATGACGGAGCATCGCAGCATGACGGAACCGCACAGAGCGGCGGGACGCCGCGGAACAGCGGAGAGGCAGCCGGAGATCCGGAGGCCGGAGCACCGAAGAGAAGACACAGAAGTCACAGAAGAAGGCACAGGTCAAATGCCGCGAATAACGGCGGAAGCGACAGCCGGAATGACGGAGGCAGCGCGAATGCCGGAGATAACGGAAGCGGCGGAGGCTCAGGATCACCTGAAGCTTAAGGAAGACGAGCAGCTGGATGATCTGCAGAACGGATTTTTTATCATCCAGGGCAGAAAAAACTTCCGGTACGGGATGGATGCGGTGCTCCTTGCTGATTTTGCCAGAGCCGGCACGGACGAGAAGGTTCTGGACCTGGGTACGGGCACAGGTATTGTGCCGGTTCTTCTTGCCGCGCGCGGGAAGGGCGCTCACATCACCGGCCTGGAGATTCAGGAGCGTTCTGCCGATATGGCGGAAAGAAGTGTCGCGTATAACCATCTTGAGGAAAAAATCAACATTGTCAGAGGTGACATGAGGGAAGCCGCGTCGATCTTCGGCGCAGCTTCTTTTGATGTCGTGACGTGCAATCCGCCCTATATGATCGGAGGGCACGGCCTGACCAACCCGGATCCCGCGCTGGCGGCGGCCCGCCATGAGATCTGCGGGACGTTCCGGGATTTTGCAGCTGTCACGGAGAAGCTTCTGGTGCCGCACGGGCGGTTTTATCTGATTCACCGGCCGTTCCGGCTGGCGGAGATTATGGATACGCTGCGGGAGTTTCACCTGGAACCCAAGAGGATGCGTCTGGTATATCCTTTTATCGACCGGGAGCCGAATCTGGTGCTGCTGGAGGCGTGCCGCGGCGGAAATGCGCGGCTGACGGTGGAAAAGCCGCTGATCGTGTACCGGGAGGCGGGGATTTTTACCGATGAAATCCGTGCCATTTACGGGGACGGAAGATGAACGGCATGCAACGGAATCAGGCACGGCGGAAAAGAAACCCGGACGGCAGAACCGGATGAAGCGGGAAGCGGAATCCGGTGCAGCGGATGACGGGACAGCGCAAAGAGATAAGAGAGGAACGATATGGCGGGAAAACTGGTGCTCTGTGCGACACCGATCGGCAATCTGGAGGATATGCCGGAGAGAACGGTGAGGGCGCTGAAGGAAGCGGATCTGATCGCCGCGGAGGATACGAGGAACAGCATACGTCTGCTCAGTCATTTTGATATTCATACGCCGATGACGGCTTATCACGAGAACAACCGCTATGACAAGGGCAGAGAACTGCTGGAACGCATGAAAGAAGGCGCTGTGGTGGCACTGATCACGGATGCGGGCACGCCGGGCATATCCGATCCCGGCGAGGCGCTGGTGGCCATGTGCTGCGAAGCCGGGATTGACGTAACCGCCGTTCCGGGGCCCGCGGCATGCATCACGGCACTCATCATTTCCGGGCTGCCGACGAGGAGATTCGTGTTCGAGGCTTTTCTGCCGACGGATAAAAAGGAGCGGCGCGGCATTCTGGACAGTCTGAAGACCGAGACCAGGACCATGATCATCTACGAGGCGCCGCACAGACTCAGGAAAACGCTGCCGGAGCTCCGCGATGTCTTCGGCGGGAGCCGGAGGATCGCCCTCTGCCGGGAACTGACAAAAATCCACGAGGAGGTGCAGCGGACGACGCTGGACGGCGCCTGCCGGATCTATGAGGAGCGAGAGCCGCGCGGCGAGTATGTGCTGGTCATTGAGGGCAGAAATCCGGAAGAAGCCGAAGCCGAGAAAAAACAGGCCTGGGAGGCCCTCTCTGTGGAGGAGCATCTGCAGCGGTACCTTGATCAGGGACTGGACCGTAAGGAGGCCATGAAGGCGGTCGCCCGTGACCGCGGCGTAGGCAAGAGAGAGATCTACCGCTATCTCGTGGATCACGGGGCATAACGCCGGAAAATGACGGGTCATGGGGCAGGATTGCAATCATGACGGCACCGCGATATAATGGTGAAATCACAGTGGGTTTTTATACGCAGGCATCGGTATGATCCGGAAGGGATTTCCGGCGTCGGTTGACCGTATGGAGAAAAGGGCGAACCCACAATAAAAGAGAAAGGACAACTCTTATGAATATTACAATCAGCGGTAAAAACGTAGAGGTAACGGATGCTCTGAGAAACACGATCAATGAGAAGCTTGGAAAGCTGGAACGTTATTTCACACCGGACACCAATGTGATCGTCACACTGAGTGTGGAGAAGGAAAGACAGAAGATTGAGGTTACGATTCCCGTGAAGGGAAGAATCATCCGTTCCGAGCAGGTCAGCAACGACATGTACATCTCCATTGACCTCGTGGAGGAAGTCATTGAGCGTCAGCTCCGCAAGTACAAGAACAAAATTATCGATAAGAAACAGAACGCGGCCAATTTCCAGAAGGCCTATATCGAGAATGACTATATGGAGAATGAGGACATCAAGATTGTCCGCACCAAGAAATTCCCTGTAAAGCCGATGTATCCGGAAGATGCCTGCGTTCAGATGGAACTGCTCGGACATAATTTCTTTGTGTTCATGAATGCGGATACCGATCAGGTCAACGTTGTTTACAAGAGAAAGGGCGGCACATACGGCCTGATTGAGCCCGAAGTCTGATCCGGCTGTCAACGGATGACATCAGTCCGCCCGGAAGTATAGGAGTTTACTGTATATGAAATTATCTGATAAAATTTTCGGCACGCACAGCGAGCGCGAGATCAAGCGCATCATGCCTGTCGTGAAAAAGATCGAGGCACTTCAGCCGACCATGCAGGCGATGTCCGATGATGAACTGAAGGCCCAGACCCCGAAATTTAAGGAGAGACTGGCAAACGGCGAGACACTGGATGACATTCTCCCGGAGGCTTTTGCAACGGTCCGAGAGGCGGCGAAGAGAGTGATCGGTCTGGAGCCCTACGAGGTCCAGATCATCGGCGGCATTATTCTTCATCAGGGCCGTATCGCAGAGATGAAGACCGGTGAAGGAAAAACCCTGGTATCGACCATGCCGGCTTATCTGAATGCACTGACCGGACGCGGTGTTCACATCATCACAGTCAATGATTATCTGGCACAGCGTGACGCGGGATGGATGGGCAAGGTCCATGAATTCCTCGGCCTCACGGTCGGATGCGTACTGAACAGCATGAAGAATGATGAGCGCAGAAAGCAGTATAACTGCGACATCACTTATGTAACGAACAACGAGGACGGTTTCGACTATCTCCGTGACAACATGGTCATCTATAAGGACCGTATGGTACAGAGAGGACTGGTCTATGCCATCATCGATGAGGTCGATTCCGTCCTGATTGATGAGGCGAGAACACCGCTGATCATTTCCGGACAGAGCGGAAAGTCCACCAAACTGTACGAGACCTGCGATATTCTGGCTACTCAGCTTCAGCAGGGCGAGGCGTCGGGTGAAGTGACGAAGATGACCGCGCTGATGGGCGAGGAAATTACCGAGACCGGCGATTTTATCGTCAATGAAAAGGATAAACTGGTTACGCTGACGGATCAGGGCGTGAAGAAGGTAGAGCAGTTCTTCCATATTGAGAACCTGTCCGATCCGGAGAACCTGGAGATCCAGCATCATGTAAACATGGCGCTGCGCGCACATTATCTGATGCACAGGGACCAGGACTACATTGTCAAGGATGATCAGGTCTTCATCGTCGATGAATTTACCGGCCGTGTCCTGCCGGGACGCCGTTATTCGGACGGCCTCCATCAGGCGATCGAGGCAAAGGAGCACGTCAAGGTGAAACGGGAGTCGAAGACCCTCGCTACCATCACCTTCCAGAACTTCTTCAACAAATACGAGAAGAAGGCCGGCATGACCGGTACCGCACTGACAGAGGAACAGGAGTTCCGTGAGATCTACGGCATGGATGTCGTGGAGATTCCCACAAACAGACCGATTGCCCGTATTGATCATGAAGATGCCGTGTACATGACGAAGAAGGAAAAGTACAAGGCGGTTATCGATGAGGTGGTGGCATCTCATGAGAAGGGCCAGCCGGTGCTTGTCGGTACGGTAAATATTGATACCTCGGAACTTCTTTCGAAGATGCTGAACCGCAGGGGCATCCAGCATCAGGTACTGAATGCGAAATACCATGAGCTCGAGGCGGAGATCATCTCGCACGCGGGTGAAGCCGGATCCGTCACGATCGCGACGAACATGGCCGGCCGTGGTACCGATATTAAGCTGGATGATGCGGCGAGAGCCGCCGGCGGCCTGAAGGTCATCGGTACGGAGCGCCATGAATCCAGACGTATCGACAATCAGCTCCGCGGCCGTTCCGGCCGTCAGGGAGATCCCGGTGAGAGCCGTTTCTACATTTCACTGGAAGATGACCTGATGCGTCTGTTCGGTTCTGAGAAGCTGATGAATGTGTTCCGTTCTCTCGGCGTGGCAGAGGGCGAGGAAATTCATCACAAGATGCTTTCCTCCGCCATCCAGAAGGCGCAGGAGAGAATCGAGAGCAACAACTACGGCATCCGTAAGAACCTGCTCGAGTATGACCTGGTCAACAACGAGCAGCGTGAGATCATATACAGAGAGCGCCGCCAGGTGCTTGACGGAGATTCGATGAGAGACTCCATCATGAAGATGATCTCCGATACCGTAGACGCTACCGTTGACCGCGCCATCGGCGAGAATGCGGAGAGCGAGGACTGGGATCTGGATGAGCTGAACCGTCTGCTGCTTCCGACCATTCCGCTGGATCCGGTGACGCAGGACGATGTCAGCGGCATGTCCAGGGAACAGCTGAAGCAGAATATCAAGGAAAAAGCGGTGGCTCTTTACGAGGACAAGGAATCTCAGTTTGAGACACCTGAACAGATCCGTGAGCTTGAGCGCGTCATCCTGCTCCGTGTCATCGATGAACACTGGATGAATCATATCGATGATATGGAACAGCTCCGTCAGGGCATCGGTCTGGTCGGCTACGGCCAGAGAGACCCGAAGGTTGAGTACAAGATGCTGGCCTATGACATGTTCAATGAAATGACGGAGAGCATTCAGCAGGATACAATCCGTCTTCTGTATCACGTGCGTGTGGAGCAGAAGGTTGAGCGTGAGGAAGTGGCGCAGGTGACGGGTACCAACCGCGACGATACCTCAAAGAAGAAACCGGTTGCCCGCAAAGCGAAAAAAATCTATCCGAACGATCCGTGCCCGTGCGGCAGCGGCCTGAAATACAAGCAGTGCCACGGACGCAAGGGAGCGCCGCCGCTTCCGGACAGCGTCGTCTGACGCCAGGACGGAACAGCAGATCCGGACAGAGAAACTCCGGTGCCGTACCGGTCCGGCGCCGGAATGAAAGACAGGAAACTGTCAGACCGGAATAAAATTTTCACGAAAGTGAGCGCCTGACGGCGCGAAAGGTGGTGAAGCTGATGGTTGTTGAACTGGAAAACATGAAACAGGAATTAAAGAACTATGAGCAGCCGTTAGTGGAAGTGAGGGATTCACTTTGACCTCGCTGCAAAGGAACAGCGGATCGAAGAATTAGAGCGCAGAATGGAAGAACCGGATTTCTGGAACAATCCGGATGAAGCGCAGAAGGAAACAAAAGAACTGGGCGATCTGAAAAATGACCGCGACAGCTATAAAAAACTGGTCTCAGCCAGAGAAGATATCGAGACACTGATTGAGATGGGCGAGGAAGAGAACGATGCTTCCGTTGTTCCCGAGGTTCGCGAGATGCTCGATCAGTTCATTGACGATCTGGATGACATGAGGATCAAAACGCTGCTGTCAGAGGAATATGATGACCGCAATGCGATCGTCAAACTGAATTCCGGCGCCGGCGGCACCGAAGCCATGGACTGGTGCAGCATGCTCTACCGCATGTATACGAGATGGGCGGAGCGAAAAGGGTTCCGGATCGAGGTGCTCGATTACCAGGAAGGCGATGAGGCGGGCATCAAGTCCGTTATGTTCCAGGTTAACGGGGAGAATGCCTACGGACTGCTGAAGTCTGAGGCGGGCGTTCACCGTCTTGTACGGATTTCTCCGTTTAATGCTCAGGCCAAGCGGCAGACGTCATTTGTTTCGGCGGATGTCATGCCGGAGCTGGATAATGATATCAACATTGAGGTGCCGGACAAGGATATCCGGGTGGATACCTATCGTTCGAGCGGAGCCGGCGGACAGCATATCAACAAGACGTCTTCCGCCATCCGCATCACCCACCTTCCGACCGGTATTGTGGTTACCTGTCAGAATGAGCGTTCTCAGCATATGAACAAGGACAAGGCCATGCAGGTCCTGAAAGCCAAGCTGTATATGCTGGAACAGCAGAAGCAGGAAGAGGAGGCAGCGGATATCCGCGGAGAAGTGACGGATATTGCCTGGGGTCACCAGATCCGTTCTTATGTACTCCAGCCCTATACCATGGTGAAGGATCTCAGGACCGGAGAGGAACGCGCGCAGGCTGACGCGGTACTTGACGGAGATATAGACCGCTTTATTTTTGCGTACCTGAAATGGAAGGCACTGCAGAAAAAAGAGCGGGCAAAACAGTCCGGGTGAACGGACTGACAGGGGTTAGATTTTGTAGGGCCATATACTACAGGTAGTGCCACATACTACAAGTAGGGCAAATACTACAAGTAGTGCCACATACTGTATTAAGCCCGACTGCTCCATCGCTGCGCGATTCTCGCAGTCGGCACATGTATTCGCATTCTCGCGATGCTTCGCATCGCTCCATGCTCATACATGTTTGCGTCGATCACGCATACAGTTTTCTGTGCATGCTTCGCATGCCCAAAAACTGTCTGCGTGTCGACGGCTTAATACAGTAACTTCAGATGAGAGTGAGGATAAGCAGATGGTCAACGCAGCCGTTCTGGGTTATGGAACTGTCGGTTCCGGCGTTGTGGAAGTGCTCCGGACTAACCGGGACATCATCCGCAGAAACGTCGGAGATGAAGTAAGAGTTAAATATGTACTGGATCTGAGGGATTTTCCCGGAGATCCTGTGGAGGACGTGCTGGTCCATGATTTTGATGTGATCATAAACGATCCGGAAGTGGATATTGTGGTCGAGACCATGGGCGGCCTGAAGCCGGCTTTCGAGTTTACGAAGAAGGCACTGAAGGCAGGGAAGAGCGTCTGCACCTCCAACAAGGAGCTGGTTGCCGCACATGGCACGGAGCTTCTTCAGACGGCGAAGGCAAATCAGGTCAGCTACCTGTTTGAGGCAAGCTGCGGCGGAGGCATCCCGATTATCCGTCCGCTCATCTCGTCACTGACGGCGGATGAGATTGACGGGGTATCGGGCATCCTGAACGGTACGACCAATTATATTCTTACGAAGATGGATACAGACGGCTCCGAATTTTCAGACGCGCTGGCGGAGGCACAGAAGAACGGATTTGCGGAGAGAAATCCATCCGCGGATATCGAGGGCGGCGATGCATGCCGCAAGATTGCGATCCTGTCTTCCATTGCCTATGGCAGGCATATCAGCTGGGACAAAATCTACACCGAGGGCATTTCCGGCATCTCGGCAGCGGACTTCAAGTATGCGCAGGAGATCGGGGCAAAAATCCGTCTGGTTGCAACGAGTGTGAAGAAACCGGAGGGATATTACGCGATGGTTGCTCCGGGCATGGTTAATGAGAGCGATCCGCTGTACGGCGTGAACGGCGTGTTCAACGCGGTTAAGGTTCACGGCAACATGCTCGGCGACGCGATGTTCTACGGCAGCGGTGCGGGAAAGCTTCCGACGGCCAGTGCCGTGGCGGGTGATGTCGTTGATGAGGCAAGGCATCTTCATGAGACCATTACCACGTACTGGAGCGATGAAGAGCTGCCGCTGCAGCCGGTCGGCAATATGGAGAACCGGTTCTTCGTCCGCGTTCAGGGATCGGCTTCCGACAGAGCGGAGGAGATCCGGAAGATTTTCGGAAACGCGGAAACCATCAGCCTTCCTTCCCTTCCCGGAGAATTCGCTTTCATCACGGACAGAATGAAGGAATCTGAATTTGCGGACCGTTCCGGAAAGCTCGGAGGAATGATCAGCAGAATTCGTGTATTATTCGCATAAAAGACAGGCAAGAGTATCGGTACGGAAGATGCTCTTGCTTTCTGTATATAAGAGTTTATGCGACTGGAAGAAACAGACGGACAAGGAGTGAGCACAGATGCAGAAGCACACGGGTGAGAAATATTATATGACGACGGCAATCGCCTACGCGTCAGGCAAGCCGCATATCGGAAATACTTATGAGATTGTACTGGCGGATTCCATCGCGCGGTTCAGGAGAATGCAGGGATATCATGTATTTTTCCAGACCGGAACCGATGAGCACGGCATCAAGATCGAGCAGAAGGCGAAGGACGCCGGCATGACGCCGAAGCAGTATGTGGATCAGGTGTCGGGAGAGATCCGCAGAATCTGGGATCTGATGAATACGTCATATGACAAATTTATCAGAACGACGGACGAATATCATGAAAAACAGGTCCAGAAGATTTTTAAGAAGATGGTGGACAAGGGGGATATCTACCTCGGAGAGTACGAGGGATGGTACTGCACGCCCTGTGAGTCCTTCTGGACGGAAAGTCAGCTGAAGGACGGGAGATGCCCGGACTGCGGCAGACCTGTGCAGAAGGCGCATGAGCCGGCTTATTTCTTCCGTATGAGCAGGTATGCGCCGAAACTGATCGATTATATCAATTCCCATCCGGATTTCATTCAGCCGGTTTCCAGGAAGAATGAGATGATGAACAACTTCCTGCTTCCGGGTCTGCAGGATCTGTGTGTATCCAGAACCTCATTCAGCTGGGGCATTCCGGTGAAGGAAGATCCGAAGCATGTGGTTTATGTATGGCTGGATGCACTGACAAACTATATCACGGGCATCGGCTATGATGCCGACGGCAACAGCAGCGATCTGTTTAAGGAAAACTGGCCGGCAGACCTTCATCTGATCGGCAAGGATATCATCCGTTTCCATACGATCTACTGGCCGATCTTCCTGATGAGCCTGGATCTGCCGCTTCCGAAACAGGTATTCGGTCATCCGTGGCTGCTGCAGGCGGACGGCAAGATGAGCAAGTCAAAGGGCAACGTGATCTATGCGGATGATCTGGTTGATCTGTTCGGCGTGGATGCCGTGCGTTATTTCGTTCTTCACGAGATGCCGTTTGAAAATGACGGTGTCATCAGCTGGGATCTGATGGTGGAGCGCAATAATTCCGATCTCGCCAATACCCTGGGCAACCTGGTGAACCGGACCATTTCGATGAGCAATAAATATTTCGGCGGCGTCGTTGAGAACAGGAAGGCAGCCGGACCGGAGGATGATGACCTGAAGGCGGTTGTCACGGGTACGGCGGCGAAGGTGGAGAACTGCATGAAGACACTTCATGTAGCCGACGCGATCTCGCAGATTTTTGTACTTTTCAAACGCTGCAACAAATATATCGATGAGACGGCGCCGTGGGTGCTGGCGAAGAAGGAAGAGGATCATGACCGGCTGGCCACTGTTCTCTACAACCTGATCGAGAGCATCACCATCGGTGCAAGTCTTCTGGAGCCGTTTATGCCGGAGACGACAGAGAGGATCCTGAAGCAGCTGAATACGGAAAAGCGGGATTATGCGGTGACGGATCAGTTCGGCCTGTATCCTTCCGGCAATAAAGTGACGGATAAGCCTGAGATTCTTTTCGCAAGAAAGGATCTCGCGGAGATTATGGAAAAAGTGAACGCGGAAAAACAGGCGGAAGAGAAGGCGGCCGCCGCACCGGCCGGAGAGGCTTCGAAGACGGAAGGCGCGGCCGGTGAAGAAGGAAAAGACGCGCCGGCAGGTGACATTCATGTGGAAATGAAGGATGAGATTACCTACGATGATTTTGACAGATGTCAGTTCGTGGTAGGTGAGGTTCTTTCCTGTGAAGCTGTGCCGAAGTCGAAGAAGCTGCTGAAGTTCTGGATTAAGACGGGCGATACGACGCGCCAGATTCTTTCGGGTATCCGCAAATGGTACCCGGAGCCGGAAAAGCTTGTCGGGATGAAGGTCATGGCGCTGATCAACCTGGCACCGAGAAAGATGGCCGGTCTGGAATCTCAGGGCATGCTGCTTTCGGCAGAGGATGCTGACGGCAATGTATGTCTGATGAGTCCTTCGAAGGATATGCCGTCCGGATCGGAGATCTGCTGATGATTTTTGACACGCATGCGCATTATGAGGATGAGGCGTTTGACGAAGACCGGGAGGAAGTGCTCCGCTCCCTTCCGGCCGCAGGTGTGACGGATGTCGTGAATGTGGCATCCACGTGGGACAGTCTGGAGAAGACCCGGAAAGTTGTGGAAAGTCACGATCATATGTATGCCGCCTACGGCATTCATCCGGACAATGTGTATGAGCTTTCCGAAGAACGCATGGAGAAACTGAAGGCTTACTGCCGGACACAGCGGTGCGTGGCTGTCGGAGAGATCGGGCTCGATTATCATCACGGGAAGGAAACAAGAGACGGGCAGATTTTCTGGTTTCGGAAACAGCTTGAACTTGCGAGGGAACTGGATCTGCCGGTGATTATTCACAGCCGCGACGCAGCTGAGGACACGATGCGCATCCTCCGGGATGAAAAGACCGGAGAGACGGGAGGCGTGGTGCACTGTTATTCCTATTCCGTCGAGGATGCTCTGCAGTATGTGAAGGCGGGACTTTTTCTCGGCATTGGCGGTGTCGTGACATTTAAAAATGCACGGCGGCTGAAGGAGACGGTGGCAGCGGTGCCGCTGGAAAATCTGGTGCTCGAGACAGACTGCCCTTATCTCGCGCCGGAACCGCACCGGGGCACCAAGAATACTTCGGCCAATCTTCCGTATGTGGTCCGCGCGATCGCAGAGATCCGCCATATTTCTGAAGAAGAGACGGAGGACGCCATGTACCGCAATGCGGAGCGTCTGTACAGACTGACAGGGAGGTAAAAAAATGGCTTCATGGTACCAGGAGGCAAGATTTTATCACATTTACCCGATCGGGCTTCTGGGAGCGCCTGCCAGAAATGAGGGCGGCCCTGTGGAGCATCGTCTTCCGGTTCTGACGGAGCAGTGGCTTCCGCACATTCATGAGATGGGATTTAATGCGATCTATATCGGACCTCTCTTTGAATCGGCGGCACACGGCTATGACACGACAGATTACCGTCTGGTCGACAGGCGGCTCGGAGACAACGACGATTTCAGAGCTTTTGTCCGGAAGGCGCATGAGCTGGGCATTCATGTGATCGTCGACGGCGTCTTTAATCATACCGGAAGAAAATTTTTTGCTTTCCGGGATATTCAGAAAAACCGTGAAGCTTCCCGGTATACAGGCTGGTATAAGGGAATCAGTTTCGGCGGAGATACGCCGTATCATGACGGATTCTCGTATGAGACATGGCGCGGCAGCCAGGATCTGGTGAACCTGAATCTGCAGAATCCTGAGGTGGTGCAGTATCTTCTGGATTCCGTCGACTTCTGGATCGATGAATTTGATATTGACGGTATACGACTTGACTGCGCGGATGTGCTGGATTTTGGCTTCATGAGAACGCTGAGAAGCCATACGGACCGGAAAAAACAGGATTTCTGGCTGATGGGCGAGGTGATCCACGGGGAATACCGCCGGTGGATCGAAGAGGCTCACCTGAACAGCGTCACGAATTACGAGCTCTGGAAGGGGCTGTATTCGGGACACAATTCAAACAATTATTTCGAGATCGCACATACCATCCGTCATCTGTTTGACCCGCAGTGGGGGTCGGCGAGAGGATGTACGCTTTATAATTTCGCCGATAACCATGACGTGGGAAGGATTGCCTCCATGGTGACCGACCGGCGCTGGCTGATCCCGATTTATACGTGCGTATTTACGCTTCCGGGCATTCCGTCCGTTTATTACGGTTCGGAGTTCGGCATCGAGGGACGGAAGGAGGACGGTGATCCTGCACTCCGGCCGGCCATCGATCTGAAGGAGATCACCGAAAAGAATCCGGATTCGCTTCTGACAGCGTGGATCGAGTATCTGAATGCGTTCCGTGAGGTGCACAGGGCATGTGCGCTGGGAAGTTACAGGGAGCTGGTGCTGACGAACCGTCAGTATGCGTTTGAGAGAAGTCTGGATGACGATGTCGTGATCGTTGTCATGAACAATGATGACAAGGATGTGTGGGTGAATGTTCCTGTTCCGCTCGGAACGCAGCTGTATTATGACGCGGTGGAAAAGGCAACGGTTACGCCGGAAAACGGTCATATCGCGGTAAAAATCCCCGCGTGCATGGCCAGGATTTTTACAAGAACGGCGAAGAAATAAGGCGAGAGGCAGAGGTTCCCTGTCCGGTCGAGGCAGGATGATTTCGGGGGAAATGATTATGGCAGACAAAAAGACAAGAAGAGCAAAGATGTCATCAGATCAGGCTGTTCCTGCTGCAGAGAAGACTGTCAAAGAGACGGGACATGCCGCTGCAGAGAAGGCTGCCGTGACTTCCGCGGAGCCGGAGAGAACGGCTGCGGAAGAAATTTCTTCAGGGAATAAAGCCGCGGAAACGCTGGGCAGAATGAAGGAAAGTGCCGCTGAAGCCGTGAAGAATGCGGCGGACAGTGCCAGAAATGCGGCTGCGGCAGCGGCCGGCAGTGCGGTCAGCGCGGCGAACTCCGTGAAAGAGGCCATGGCCGGAAAGCAGGCCGGTCAGCCGGCGAAGAAAGCTAAGAAAGCTTCCGGCAAAAAGCCGGCCGGAAAGACGGAAAAACAGCCCAAGGCTCCATCTAAGGTACCGGAGAGAAAAGATGTGCCTCCGGTGGAAGAGGTGAAGCAGGATCCGCATATTTTTACTGATCTGGACCAGTATCTGTTCGGTCAGGCGACGCACTATGACCTCTATAAGAAGATGGGCGCGCACACCGCGAAGAAGGACGGAAAGGACGGCACCTGGTTTACCGTCTGGGCGCCGGATGCCAGAGAAGTCAGTGTCATCGGAGAGTTCAACAACTGGGACGAGAGTGCCTGCCCGATGGAGAAACTTTCCGATCAGGGCGTCTGGGAGACCTTTGTCGAAGGCGCCTGCACGGGACAGCTGTACAAATATCTGATCATTTCCCCGAAGGGTGAAAAACTCTACAAGGCTGACCCTTATGCGAGCCAGTCGGAGAAGCGCCCGGGGACGGCATCGAGAATCGCAGATCTCTCATACCGCTGGGGCGATGCGGCCTGGCTGAAAGCCCGCCGCCGCTTCAAACCGAAGACATCCGCGCTTTCCATCTATGAGGTTCATCCGGGTTCATGGATGAAGCATCCCTACAGCGAGGAGAATCCGGAAGGATTTTATTCCTACCGCGAATTTGCCAGAAGAATCGTTGAGTATGTAAAGGATATGGGCTATACGCATGTGGAGCTGATGGGTATCGCCGAGCATCCGCTGGACGCCTCATGGGGCTATCAGGTCACCGGCTACTATGCCCCGACATCCCGCTACGGTTCTCCGCAGGATTTCAAGTATCTGGTGGATTATCTGCATAAAAACAAAATCGGCGTGATTCTGGACTGGGTTCCGGCCCATTTCCCGAAGGATGCGCAGGGACTTGCGAATTTTGACGGCGAGGCGGTCTATGAGCATGCAGACCCGAGACAGGGAGAGCATCCGGACTGGGGCACAAAAATCTTCAACTACGGACGGCCTGAAGTGAAGAATTTTCTTCTTGCCAATGCGCTTTACTGGATCGAGGAGTTCCACGTGGACGGACTTCGCGTAGACGCCGTGGCCTCCATGCTGTATCTGGATTACGGACGCAAGGACGGGGAGTGGATCCCCAACAAGTACGGCGGCAGGGAGAACCTTGATGCCATTGAATTCTTCAGACATCTGAATTCTCTCGTTCTGGGCAGAAATCCGGGAACGATGATGATCGCGGAGGAATCCACCGCGTGGCCGAAGGTTACCGGCAGCGTGGAAGACGGCGGACTGGGCTTTACCTACAAGTGGAACATGGGCTGGATGCATGACTTCCTGGAATACATGAAGCTTGACCCGTATTTCCGCAAGTTCAATCATAACAAAATGACATTCGCGATGACGTATGCCTTTTCGGAGAATTACATCCTGGTGCTGTCTCACGATGAGGTCGTTCATCTGAAGTGCTCGATGATCAACAAAATGCCGGGACTGGAGGATGACAAGTTCCAGAACCTGAAAGCCGGCTATACCTTTATGTTCGGTCATCCCGGCAAGAAGCTTCTGTTCATGGGACAGGATATCGGCCAGTACCGTGAGTGGAGCGAGGAGCGGGAAATCGACTGGTTCCTGCTCAGGGATAAGAAGAATGAGCATCTGCAGGCCTATGTGCGGGATCTTCTGATGATGTACAGGAAGTATCCTGCCCTTTATGCGAATGATGTGGATTATAATGGCTTTGAGTGGATCAACGCCGACGATGCCGACCGGTCGATCTTCAGCTTTATCCGCTGGTCGCCGACGGGCAGGAACAATCTGATCTTCGTGATCAACTTCACGCCGATTGAGCGGAAAGATTATGCGTGTGGTGTGCCGAAACTGACGACCTATACGCAGATTCTCGACAGCCGCGATGTCAAATACGGCGGATGGAGGAATAAGCCCGGAAAATTCACCGCCGTCGAAGGCGAGTGCGACACGCAGCCTTATCACATTGCGTATGAGCTTCCGGCGTACGGAGCGGCTGTTTTCAGGTTTGACTGAACTTCAGAAGCGGTCAGCAGACAACATACAGGCAGCCTGTTCATACGCTGACAGCATAAGAATATCAGAACAGTAACATGAGGGAAAACGCCCGCGGCAGAACTGCCGCGGGCGTTTTCTGTATAAGCTCTTCGAATCGCAGACAGACTCGTCACACGCGAAGCGTGTGTAAGAGGCTGTATGCGATTTCGAAGGCAACAGGTATGAGCACGAAGTGACGCGTAAGCGGAACGAAAGTGCTCATACCTGTAGGATTGCGGGAGTGCGAAGCATGGAGCAATCCGTAGCTTATACAGTATGTGGCACGATTTATCGTATGGGGTTTACTTTCTCAGACCGGTTTCTCCGGTTTCAGGTGGTCCTGATCAGGCCGGCCAGAAGCGCAAGCACGGCGAGATGTGCCGGATAGAAAAGATAGAAGCCGATCTGTTCTGTCCGGGAGCCGGTTCCGCCGCGCCGGCCGCTGTACATGGCGACCGGTATCATGGAAAGAAAGGCCCCGGCATCACCGAACAGGTTCAGGTTCAGCGAGAGACATCCCCAGAAACAGGCATCGACGCGCTTTTTCATCATACCGCCGTCAAAGTAGTAAAAGCAGGCAAGGCACAGGATCCCCATGAATCCGTAATCCAGTCGAAGGAAATATGCTGCCGCGGCGAAACCGGCGATGGCCGAAAGCTGAAGAACCGCGGAACGGACAGCGGAAAAAGGCCGGGCGCTTACGGCCGTCAGCACCCGGAAAAGGATCAGGCCCAGGGCAAGGGTAAACATGGTGTTCTGATGCCCGGGAAAAGATGCGTGTCCGTACATCAGATTAAAGGGAATCTCGGAGATCAGGGCAAAAATCAGCACGCGGCCGACATATTTTTTCCAGCTGCGGGTATGGAAATATCCCTCGGTCAGCAGAAAGCAGAACAGAGGAAAAGCGATTCTTCCCAGAATGCCGCTCAGGATGAGTGACAGGACTCCCTTAAAGTGAAAAAATTTAACCGTGTGGTCGCACACCATCGAGAGGCAGGCGATCAGTTTCAGCGCATGTCCGCTCAGACGTCTGCTGCCGGTGTGTGCGGCGGCCGGAAAGCTCATATCAGCATGGTTCATGTCAGCATGTTTCATTTCTGTCTTATCTTCTTTCATTTCTTCATTTGTTTTCACTTCTGTGAACCCAAAACAAAATGGGCGCAATTGATGGTCTGTTTTTTGTAGAATACTTTGAATGGACAATAAAATCGTGAAAGTATATACTTGAATTACACTTCTGAAGAACAGGTGCCGGTCGGCTCCGTGTATTATCCACCAGACTTTACTTATTATTCCACCGCTTCCTGAAATGTACCTTAAACAGGAAAAGGAAGGACTTTACAGATGAATATTTTATAACATACCTGCGGATCCTGCCAGCATCCGGTCCGGGATCCGGAGGAGCCGGGAAGGAGCGTTCTGATGAGAACTGTTTTTGCGGTCTGCGATACGGAGCAGACCTATGCCTTTAACCTTATGGAATACCTGAACTCGCGTCTGCGTGTACCGTTTGAGATCCAGATGTTTACCGCCCCGGAAGCGCTGGTCTCTTTCGCCAGCGTGCGGCATGTCGATCTGCTCCTGGTTTCGGAGCGGGCCGCCACAGAAGAGGTAAGAAATCTGCCGGTCGGAAAACTGATGATTCTGTCCGAGGGAAGTGTGCCGGAATCTCTCGCCGCCTACCCGGCGGTCAGCAAATATCAGTCCGCCGACCAGGTGGTGCGTGAGGTCATGGATTTTTACAGTGCACAGCAGTCGGCGGCGGAGCCGGCAAGAATTCTCCGCCCCGACTGCAGAAAAATCGGCGTCATCAGCACATGGGAACCGGGTCTCAGGACCGCGTTTGCCATTGCGCTCGGAGAGATTCTCGCGGAAAGACGGAATGTTCTGTATGTTTCACTGGATCCCTGGGACGGGACGGCATCGCTGTTTGATGATCATCCGGACCGGACGATCAGCGACCTCCTTTATTATTACCGTCAGGGGAAAAACGGGCTGATCTACTGCGCGGAGTCGATGATCAGAACTGTTCGCGGCATGCATTATATCCCGCCCGCCGCGCATCCGGGTGACCTGCTGCTGATGAATGCGGAGCAGTGGAGCGGCCTGTTCAATGAACTCACAGAAACCGGTGCCTGCGATACGCTGATCCTCGATATGGGAAGCCGCATGACGGATCCCGAGGGTATTCTCTCCTTCTGCAGTGAAATTTATCTGCCGGTTTCCGCCGATCTGCTGGCCGAAAGATCTGTGGACACGTGGCTGCTCTGGGCGGAGGACAATCATGCCGAGTGGAGCGGCCGGGTGGAGACCGTGCCGCTGGACAGAAATACTGTGGAGGAAATCCGTGCGGTTTTCGATACCGGGGATGCGGGAAACACTTCAGACGTAAAGATGAGACTGGAGGCTCTGAACCGCGGTCTGCTCGGAAGAAAGATCCGTGAGGCAGAGGATAAACGACAGCAGGAAAAGAGGCGACAGGAAAAGCGGCGGCAGGCAGAGAGGCCGGAGTGCGACCCGGAAGGCCTGCTGAAGACAGGTGCCATATGAAAAAAGAAGAGCAGAAACGCGAGGAGGAGCTGCGTCAGGAGCTTCTGGACGGGCTGGACAGCATGGCAGAGACAACGGACGGCGAGATTCTGGACCTGATTGACGATATGGTCATGAGAGAAGGGAAGCAGCGTGGCCTGACGCTCTCATCCATGGAGCAGCTCAGGCGCGGGCTGTTCTGTTCCGTCCGGCGTCTCGACGTACTGCAGGATCTGCTGGATGATCCGGATATCACGGAAATTATGGTCAACGGCTATCAGAATATTTTTTATGAAAAGAACGGGAGGATCCGCCGGTGGAGCAGGAGCTTTCCTTCCCGGACGAGACTGGAAGATGTCATCCAGCAGATCGCCGGGTGGTGCAACAGAGTCGTCAACGAACAGCGTCCGATCGTGGATGCGCGGCTGCCGGATGGTTCGAGAGTCAACGTTGTGCTGAATCCGGTGTCCATTGACGGTCCGGCAGTGACGATCCGTCGCTTTCCGGAAGAGCCGATTACCATGGACCGGCTGGTGAAGTTCGGAAGTCTGACGAATGAAGCCGCGTCATTTCTGAAGGAACTGGTGGAAGCCAGGTATTCGATTCTGGTCGGCGGAGGCACTTCCACCGGCAAGACAACCTTTCTGAATGCACTCTCTTCTTTTATCCCGTCGACGGAGCGGGTGGTCACCATCGAGGATAATGCGGAGCTTCAGATTCAGGGCGTGGATAATCTGGTGCGCCTTGAGGCAAGAAGCGCAAATCTGGAAGGCAGTCACGAGATTACGATCAGGGATCTGATCATCACGGCGCTGCGTATGAGGCCGGATCGTATTGTGATCGGCGAAGTGAGAGGCGCCGAGGCAGGGGATTTTCTGGTCAGCCTGAATACCGGACACGACGGAAGTCTCGGCACGGCTCATGCCAACAGTGTCCGGGACATGATCGGAAGGCTGGAAATGATGGTACTGATGGGGGCTTCTGAACTGCCGGTCCCGGTCATACGCAGGCAGATTGCTTCAGGGGTGGAGATCATGATCCACCTGAGCAGAGATGCCGGCGGCCGCCGGCGTCTTCAGGAAATTGCGGAGATTACCGGAATGAAGGGAGATGAGGTGGAAATGGTGACATTATTCCGGCGGGGTCAGGATGAGGTGCTCCGGCAGGTCAGTCCGCTTGTTCACACGGAGAAGATGGAGAAGCTTCATGAGAGAAAGAAAAAAGAAGGCAGGTGGAAAAATCCGCTATGACGTCTGTCATCTCAGCGGCCGTGAGGCCGTGAAAACGGTGATGACAGGCGCAGGGCTCGGGATTTTTGCCGCATGGATCTGCTATCACTCGATACTGGCGCTGCCTGTGGCAGCGGCCATCGCCTGGTGGTATGTCTCTTCAGGCAAAAAGCAGCAGATCATCCGGCAGAAAAATCTTCTGAATTATCATTTCCGCGATTTTCTGGCCTCGCTTCACACGGCCATGCTCGCCGGCTATTCACTGGAAAACGGTGTGAAAACCGCGGCCTCGGACCTGGAGAAACTGTACGGAAGTGAGGATACGCTGGTGCGGGAGCTGAAAAATATTGTCCGCGAGATGAATTACCAGATTCCCGTGGAGAAGCTTTTCAGCGATCTGGGCATGAGGAGCGGTGTGGAGGATATCCGCACCTTCAGCGAGGTGATTACGGTGGCGAAAAGGACAGGCGGAAACATGGGTCAGGTGCTGCAGAATACCTGGCAGACGCTCGGCGAGAAGATCGATACCCGCCGGGAAATTGACACCATGCTGACCTCAAGGCGCTATGAGCAGAAAATCATGAGTCTCATGCCGGCGGGCATCATCCTGTATCTGAGCGTCTCTTTTGACGGCTTTATGGATGTCCTGTATGGCAATGCGGCAGGGGCCGCGGTTATGACAGGGTGTCTGGCTGTATATCTTTCGGCGCTGTGGCTCGGCCGGAAAATGATGGATATCAGAGTGTAGATGTCGTTACAGCCGGAACCGGAGAGCACGACGCCGGACGGGATATTCTTATGGAAAAACCGGAGAGCCTGACGCCGGGCGGAATATTTTTATGGAAAAACCGGTGTGTGCCGCGAAGGGAGGTGAGGAAATATCATGAACAGGCTGCTGTCCATGATCCTGCTGCCGGCGCTGACGGCAGGTGTTCTGATCTGGCTGTTCCGCCAGAAAAAAATCCGGAAGAAGATTTTTATCATCTGCCTTGCCGGAACGCTGGCCGGAGCCGGCATGATGGTCCGGGAACAGCTGGCAGGAGACAGCCGGGAGGTAAAAGAAGTGGCTGCCGGCGGCAGCAGGATGGCATCTGCCGAGCTGGAGGTGCGCACAGACAGCGGTGACAGGCACAGGGTAACGATTGCCATGCCGGAGAAAAAGTATACCGCTGAAGAAGCGGAGAAAATCCTCCGGCAGGAAGCCGGGGAACTCGACAGCATGATCCTCGGAAAAAACAGATCCCCTGACCATGTGGAGTGGAATCTTACCCTGCCTTCCGTTTTTGAGGATACAGGGACCGAGGTGTCCTGGTCGTCAGACCGTCCGGACCTTGTGAGCTGGGACGGCACGCTGTCTGCGGATATTACGGAAGGGACGGAGGTGACACTGTTTGCGGCACTCTCGCTTGAGGATGAAACGTATACGTACAGTAAGAAGCTGGTGCTCTACCCTTCCCGGGAAGATGAGGCGTGGAACAGAGCACTTCAGGACAGGACGGATGAACTGAATGAATACAGCGATGACAGAAGCAGGATTGTTCTTCCGGATTCTCTGGATGGACAGCACCTGACCTGGTATGAGAAAACAAAAAAATCCGGGGCGCTCCTGTGTCTTCTGATTCTTGCCGGGGCATTCGCCATGGTATTTGCCGAGAGGGAGAAAAAAGAGTTTGTTTCACAGAAGCAGAAGGAGGAGCTGACGAGGCTCTATCCGGAACTGGTGTGTAAGATCCTTCTGCTCACTTCAGCCGGTCTCAGCCTGAGGCAGTGCATGCGCAGGCTTTCCGGCGATCATCCCGAATTCGCCAGGTGCTGCAGGGAAATTGAGAACGGCACACCGGAGACAGAAGCTTATGCGCACATGGGCGAACGGATCGGGACGCCGGAATACCGCCGGCTGGCGCTGCTTCTGGCACAGAGTACCAGAAGGGGAGGAAGGCAGTTCGCCCTGCAGCTCGAAGAGGAGTCACAGACAGCCTTTGAAACGCGGAAAAGAAATGCCCGGAGTGCGGCGGAAAAGATGTCTGTGCGCATGGCGCTTCCGCTCATGCTGATGCTGAGTGTCGTTATGATTATCATTATGGTCCCGGCCATGATGTCATTCTGAGCATGGATTTATGCTGAGCCGGGATAAGTGTTAATGCGCCGCGGAAGAAGGTGCGGCGCGGAAAGGAGATCAATGAACAGACTGAACAGACTCATGATCAGAGCAGGAGCAAAACTCAGAGATAAAAGCGGCGTATCTACTGTGGAAATCATTTTAATACTAGTGGTGCTGATCGCCCTTGTCATTATTTTCCGTGATCAGCTGAAAAGTCTGGTGACATCGATTCTTGGAAAGATCACATCACAGGCCAACGGTGTTTAATCGGATTTAATGGTGCCGGAAAAACGGGATGCAGACCGGGCGGGAGGGATGATCCCGTGCTGACCGTAAATCCGGTTACCTGATCGGGAGGAGGGAATATGCTGTGAAACGGAGAGCAGAAGGCAGCATAACCGTATATCTCTGTCTGATCCTGCTGGTGATGCTCTCCCTGATTTTTGCCGGGATCTCCTCTGCCCGGTCTGCGGCGAGACGTGTCACCCTGGCAGCGGGAACGGAAGAAGGGCTTTTCAGCGCTTTTTCGCAGTATGACAGGACACTTTCTGACACCTGGGGACTGTATTTTCTTGATGCGTCCCTTGGTACGGACGAACCTCAGTACGGGAAGATTCTGAAGTCCATCAGGGAGGATGCGGATTATATCATTGATCCCCGGCGGGAGAATCCCGTCGGCAAAAATCTGCTGGGACTTGAAACCTGTCCGGAACAGTGTGCGCTCACAGGGTATGTGCTGGCTACGGACTGCGGCGGACAGCCATTTGCGAGGCAGGTGTGCCGGCAGATGACACAGCAGCTCGGTACAGCCGCGCTTGAAGCATTGAAAAAGAGACTTTCGGAGGAGTCCGTAAAGGCCGGAGAAGGAAAGGAAAGGCGGGGCAGAATCAACAGCGGTACGGCCGGAGAACTGTATGATGAAAGTCATCCGGAAGGCAACACCGTTGAACCTGATTCGGAAATTGAGGTCACCAACCCGGGTGAGTCCGTCACATCTGCTAAAAAAAGAGGCATTCTGGCGCTCACTGTTCCGTCATCAAAGCATGTTTCGGCCGGGAAAGCGGATATCCGGGACTTTGTCAGTCACAGGCAGCTGGAGAGCGGCATGGCCATGGTTCCGACTGGCTATTCAGGTGATGCGGAAAAAATCCTGCTTCTTGAATATCTGATGCAGAATTTCTCTTCGTTTACGGATGAAGAGGACGGTGACGGTCTGCGGTATCAGGTGGAGTATGCGATTGGCGGAAAAGATACGGATGAAGAAAACCTGCGGGCGGTTGTCCGAAAACTGCTGTGGTTCAGGGAAGGATTTAACATGATCCACATTATGAGCAGCCCGGGAAAGAGGGCACAGTGTGAGGCCACCGCAGATCTTGTGGCAGCGGCCATTTTGCTTCCGGCAGCGGCACCTGCCATCGCCTGGACCATCGAGCTTGCCTGGGCCTATGCCGAGAGCGTAATGGACGTGCAGGAACTTCTTGACGGAGGACGGATTGCGCTTTTTAAGGATGATGCATCCTGGCAGGTTTCATATTCCGGTCTGGGCTCCTTTCTCAGCGGAAGCGAACGCCACAGCAGCAGCAACGGACTGGATTATGAGGAATATCTGCGGCTGCTTCTGATAGCACAGTCCGCACAGGCGCTGACCCTGTCTCTGATGGATCTGACGGAGTACGTCATCCGTGAAGAGGAGAGAAGAGAGTCCTTCAGGCTGGATCACTGCGTGGAAGTGCTGCGTGTGCAGATGGCAGCCAGAGCCGGGACAACCGTGTATACCTGTGAGCGGAGTTACGGCTACGACATGGAATATTAAGACAGGCAGAATGAAGTTTTCCGGTGGCACAGGGGACTGCTTCTTACTCATGCGGGTCATGATGAACATGCGGTGCTTATTGTTCCGTAAATCTGAAAGAAAGGAAGGGCTGATCATTTGAGATTCAGAGAGCGAAAGTCAGGGGTGAGTTTCGACAGGAACTGTCATGGCGGAAAGAAAAAAGGAACAGTCCCCTGTGCGCCCGGCAGCCTGACCGTCGAAGCATCAGCCGCTGTGCCGCTGTTTTTTCTCTGTATGGTTACGCTGATCTGTCTGATGGATCTGTACGGAATGATCGCAGTACAGACAACAACGCTGATGACCAGGGCAGAGAGACTGGCGGCAGCGGCGGGCATGACCGGAGAATCGGCCGTTTCCGTTATTGATCTGAGAGATCCGGTGATTTACAGACCGCGGTGGTTTCCGGCAGGCGGAGCCACGGTAACAGCGGCCTGCCGCGGCAGAGTCCGTGTCTGGTGCGGCAGAGATCCGGATGAACCGGCAGGAGACGGGGAAGATCCCGGGGATGAGATGGTTTATGTCACGGAATATGGCAGTGTGTATCATACGGATGCCTGCTGTTCACATCTGAATCTGTCTGTTCAGTGTGTGTCTGCTGCGGAAGCATCCGGAAGAAGGAATGCGTCAGGACATAAATATCATCAGTGTGAGAAATGTGCGGCATATGCAAAACAGAACGGCATGGTTTATCTGACGGAATACGGTGACAGATATCACTGTTCTCCGGACTGCAGCGGGCTGACAAGAAACGTAAAGCTGGTGCCCCTCTCTGAAGCCGGCGGCATGCGGCAGTGCAGCAAATGCGCTGCGAAAGAAGCGAAGAAAAAGGCGGCCGGTTAGAAGCGGCAGGCGTTTTTTAACGGCGGGAGGAAACACAGGATGACGGGAGCAGAAATGGCAGAGGCCGGTGTTCCGCTGGTGATTATGGCAATCAGTGTTCCGACAGATCTGCTGCGGCGGGAGATTCTTCTGATACCGACGGTGGCGGGCGTGACTGCCGGCGTGATATTCAGAATATGGTCCGGCAGAGAAGCGGGTATGGGACAGACGGTGCTTCTGCTGCTGGTTTCGGCTGTACCCGGTGTATTCATGCTGGCGGCAGCTTTTCTGTCAGAACAGAAAATAGGAGCAGGTGACGGACTGATGATTCTCATGACGGGTATCTGGTGCGGTTTCATGGCTGCGCAGCTGGTGCTTGCGGTGTCCCTTCTTCTGTGTATGCTGATCGGACTGGCCATGAGGAAACGGGAGCTTCCGTTTGTGCCTTTTCTGGCTGCCGGGTATGCCGTCGTATGGCTTCTCGGCGTCTTCTGATCTTCTGATCAGCCGGCATGCGCGGAATCAGAGCAGCACGTCGGCAGCAGCAGAGGGACGCGGGCAGCATATCGGTATGAGAAAAGGTCTGTGGGATCCGGTAACGGCAGCCGGAACAGGCGCATCTGTGCAGGAACAGGTGCATCTGTGCAGGAACCGGTGCATCTGTGCAGGAGCCGGTAAGGAGAAGAGGAGGAAAAATGGCAGCTTATGGTGAGAACAGGATCCGGCGGTGGAAAAAGGGAGTGATGACAGTTGAGGCATCCGTGATTGTTCCCTGCATCGTCCTCGTGACGGCAGCGCTCATGATTCTGACGTTTTTTGTTCATAACCGGAACTGGTACCGCTCAGCAGCTCTTGAATCGGCAATGCTGGCCAATTCCCGCTTTACGGAATTCAGCAATGTAAATACCGTTTCACCGGATGCGGCAGTGAAGGCAGCAGAAGAACGGGCCGGGCAGCGGGCAGAAGAACAGACCATGCCCGGCACAAAACCGACATTTTCGGTAACCGGCAGCAGAAGCGGCACGACCGTCTCCTTTTCCGGCCAGGAATATGCCATGTACGGAAAGATTTTTGATCATCATCCGCTGGAAGAGACGGTCGACCGCGTCTGGCCAGTCGAGGGAATCAGGACGGCCCGTAATCTGCGCGCGGCAGTGTCAGGGCTGACAGACGGACAGATGGCAGGTAAGACCGAAGACAGCGCAGGAGACTGAGAAATCCAGTGCTTACGGTACGGATATGGAAAAGAAGAAGGGAGGGATCTGCTTGGAGGTTACGTTCAGACAGGATATATATAACAGCTATATGATCCTTTCCGGTGGTGAGGTGGATCGCACCGCCTATCCGATTCATATGATCACGAGAAACGATATCCCGGGATTTCTGTGCTGTCACACGGAGGAAATGGACGGCCGGCTGTACTTTTACTACGACGTCACCTCCATGAGATCACTGAAAACGGTGCTGGAAACAAGACCCGTCAGCTCAGGGCTGCTGAGACTGCTTCTTCAGGCGCTGCCCTCTGCCATGGAAATCCTGTCCGCCTATCTTCTGAAGCCGGACGGTATTCAGCTTTCTGCCGCCATGATCTATACGGACGAGGAACAGAAAAAACTCTGGTTCTGCTATTACCCGGATAAAATGTCACATTTTGCGGAGGCGCTTGTAAGTCTTGGAGAGGATATTCTTTCAGGGCTGGATCACGGGGACAGGGAAGCTGTTGCGCTCGGCTATGCCTTTTATCAGGAGTGCTGCGGACTTAAAGGAGAGGTGCCGGCAGATTTCTTCAGCCGTTTTCTGAAGAGCAGGGAGCCGTCCGTGGGGACGGAGGAGGAAGCGTGCCGGGAAGAAGAGGAAAAGCAGAAAAATCTGGCGTCCGTATTTTTTGATGAGGACGATGATGACAGTGACCGGCGTGAGGATAAGCAAAGACGAAGAAAAAAGAAAAAGGAAAGGAATGGGAAAAAAGACAGGAAGAAGAAAAGCGGATGGCGTGGATTTTTCCGGCGGCGCGCCACCGGCCTGATGCCGGAAGACCGGGAAATAACGCCGGGTATTTCAGAACGGGTGTCGGAAAGCAGGGAACGGAAGTCTTATGAAACAGAACAAATGTCTTATGAAACAGAACGGACGTCTTATGAAGCAGATCGGATGTCTTCTTCTGTTTCAGCGGAATCAGAGGAGGAAGAGAAAACCATATTACTGAGGAGGAAGAAAGAAGGGCGTGCACCGGTGAGAGCAAGGCTCATTGCGGTCGCGGATACGGCAGAAGTCGCCGGTGATGCCGAAGCCCCGGATTTTTCTGATGAAGCTGTGTTCTGTCTTACGGCGCCTGTCTATATTGTCGGCCGCAGCCGCAGGTCGGCGACGCTGATCCTGTCTTCTCCGGCTGTGAGCCGGGTTCATGCGGAACTGGTCTGGCAGGATCTGTCGAATCGCTCATACGATGGCAGGCCGGCGGGCTGCCGGCCGAAAAGCCGTTCAGATGAACAAAGCCGGGGCACAGGAGCACCGGAACCGGGCACTGAAGCACCGGCAGCCGGAGATCCTGTGTCAGGACCCGGTGCAGGCGCACCGACCGGAGATCATGTATCAGGCTTTGACACAGGCGCACCGACCGGAGATCATGTATCAGGCTTTGACACAGGCACACCGACCGGAAATCCTCTGCCAGGTTCCGGCGCGGGTGCACCGATGTGCGGCACGTATGTTCTGAAGGATCTGAATTCCAGAAATGCTACACTGGTAAACGGGAAGCACCTGAGTCCGAAAGAAGCGTACCGGCTGTGCAGCGGTGATCTGGTCACCTTTGCAGACCGTCTGTACAGGTATGAGGACGGGAGATCCCCGGTGTACTGATGTTTTGTCTCACATGTGCCGGCTGCGGGAATCGCACAGCGACGGAGCAGCCGGGCTTAATACAGTACTGTGGCATCTTGTATGATATCGATGTTTACTGTCTTGTGTATTCCCGGATCAGTTTCATAATCACATCGATACTGTCAGTGTGCTGTGAATGCTTCATGGCTGAAATGTACTGGTCTCTGTTTTCATACAGCTGGTTTACTTTATCCACCAGCGCTTTTTCCGTCAGGCCGGATTCTTCCAGTACCATGCTGAATCCCTGTTTTTCAAAAGAACGGGCATTCAGAATCTGGTCTCCGCGGCTGGCGTCAGAACCAAGCGGAATCAGAAGGTTTGGAATGGCCAGGGTGCTGATTTCGCAGATGGCATTGGCGCCGGCACGGCTGATCATCAGGGAGCACATGGCATAGAGATCCGGGAGCTCTTCTCTGATGTATTCATACTGGCGGTATCCTTCTGTATCCTTCAGGGATTCGTCCAGGTGACCTTTGCCGCACAGATGGACAACCTGATATTTTTTCAGAAGCTCCGGAAGTGCTGCCCGCACGCAGTTGTTGACGCGGACGGCGCCCTGACTGCCGCCCATGACCAGGATAACCGGCTTATTGCTGTCCAGACCGGTAAAAGCAAATCCTTTCGCGGCACTTCCCTTTTTCAGTTCATCTCTGATCGGGGTGCCGGTCACGACGCCGGTGCCTTCCGGGACGTGAGAGAGAGTTTCCGGGAAATTACAGCATATTTTTCTGGCATATTTCAGACAGATCCTGTTGGCGAGGCCCGGTGTCATATCTGATTCATGAATAATGACAGGAACATGACATTTATTTGCCGCCAGAACCACAGGGACCGCGACAAAACCGCCCTTGGAGAAAAGAATATCAGGATCGATTTTTCTGATGATCTTTCGGGCTTCACCGATCCCCTTAAGA
>Ga0256406_1002020_pt1 | contig 30398 bp, 26 predicted proteins | sample RumenRJG_03DNA_FD_185986 | JGI IMG/M metagenome (GOLD analysis project Ga0256406, IMG submission 185986) | Bovine rumen microbial communities from Lethbridge, Alberta, Canada - RJG_03 | ecosystem: Host-associated > Mammals > Digestive system > Stomach > Rumen | place: Canada: Alberta | collected... | reverse complement strand
AGTGCCCACGTAGTGGTGGATACCCTCACATTCGTCGGTTCCGTCAAACGACATGCCCAGCACTTCTATCCGGTCGGCATTGGCCACCTGCTTGTCGATGCTCTTCTCCTGCCAGGTGTAGAGGCCGATGAGCATCACGAACATCAGCGACACGCTGAGGCCAAAGAAGTTGATAAGGGTGTAGCCCTTGTAACGGGAAAGGAAAACGAAATAGCTCTTCATCATTTTATCTTCAGTTCTTTGTAATCCTTGTAACTCTCATATCCACTCACAATGACGCGCTCGCCGGGCTCCAGCCCTTCCAACACCTCATAGTACTGCGGGTTCTGCCGTCCGATGCGAATGTTGCGGCGGTAGGCTTTGTGGCCGGAAGCGTCGAGCACGAAGATCCAGGAGCCTCCGGTGGTGCTGTAGAACGTACCCTTGGGGATAATGATGGCCTTCTTCGACTCGCCAAGCTGCAAGTCGATGTAGTAGGTCTGTCCCGTGCGGATGTTCTGTGGACGGGTGCCACGGAAAACGAAGTCGATCTTGAAGCGGCCGTCGTGCACCTCAGGATAGACCTTGCGTACCTCCAAGCGGTAGGTCCTGCCGTTCTGTGTGAACGTGGCGGCGAGCCCGCTGTGCACGCGGTCGATGTAGTGCTCATCCACTTGTGCCTCCACCTTATAGTCGCTAAGGTCGTTGATGACGCCAATCTTCTGTCCCGGCGTGATGCTCTGTCCCAGTTCACAGTCGAGCATTCCAACCTCTCCGTCAATAGCCGAGCGCACATCGAGCTTTGACTTGCGCTCTCTGACAAGCTGCACATTGCGCTGCATGGAGGCGAGATTGTCGCTCATCTGGTCCATCTGTGCTTGCCGGAGTTGCTTGCTCTTCTTGAGTCTCTGACTGACGAGCCTGTATTTCTCCTGTGCCAGCTCGTAGTTCTCCTTGGCCTTGAGATAATCGTCGCGCGAGTTGAGCTGCTCCTTCAGTAAAGCTGTCTGATGCGCGAACTCTCGCTTCTTGGCCACCACATCCTGGCTGAGCTGGGCCTCCTCGGTCTGATTGTTGAGCTGGTCCTGGGCCATGGAGAGCTGCGTGTTGCGCAGCATGTCCTGCTTCTCGGCGAGCTCACTCTCTGCATTGAGAATCTGAAGGTCGAGGTTGCTGTTGCTCAGACGGACGATGATGTCGCCTTTGTGCACCCGTGTTCCTTCGTCGGTCACCTTCTCTGTGACGATGCCTCCCTCTTCGGGAGAAATCTGTACCACCTGAATGGGAACCACATTTCCGTTGACGCTCACGTAGTCGTTGAACTGCGCGTCCTCGACGGTGGCGATACTCAGACCGGCATTCCCCACGGTGAGCGAGCTTGCGAAGTTCGACGTAGCCAGCATCACGAGCAGAGCCACGAACAGCACACCGCCGCCTATCCACGGCCAGTACTTGCGCGGAATGAGATACTTCTTTTGTTTGATTTCTATATCCATAGTTTCAATATTTCTAACCGTTGGGCGTCTTGCCTTTTTAGTCAACTCTGAGAGCAGCCGACTCTCTGGAGGTCACTTCGCTGTCCATAGGGGCTCACCCTTGTAATAGTCCACCAGCCGTTGTTTCATCACCAGCATGAGCTGCATCTGCAGGAGCTTGATGCGGCTCTCGAGCAGGGTTTGCGTGGTCTGCTGCAGGTCGAAGACTGAGAGCATCCCCTCTTCATACTTCCGGCGTGCGAGATGCCAGGCCAGCGAGTCGGCTTCCACCTTGGCCTTCATTTGTTCCACCTCGCGGGCATAGCCATTGCGGTCGAGCAGGGCCTGCATGCGGTCGTCGTGGAGCCTGCGTCGGGCTGCTGCGAGGTCGAAGGCTGCCGCGTCGCAGTCGGCCTTGGCTTTGCGTAGGTTGCGCAGACTGCCGGCGTCGAAGACAGGTATTGAGAGCGTCAGTGAGAGATACTCGCCCAGGTTGTTGTTCAGCTGACTGCCTAAGGACGGGTAGACCGCAGACTGCTGCGAGAAGTTCTTATAGTAGCTGGTGTAGAGGCCGGCGCCCAACGAGAGACGTGGGAGCAGCTGTGCGCGGCTGTCCTTCCACTGCAGACGGGCCTTGTTGACCTCCATCTGTGCGATGCGCACCTCGGCGTCGCCACCGGTCATACCGACTGAGTCTGTCTCCTGACGGGTACCCGCACGGAATGTGGGGTCGAGTTCGAGAGTATCACCCTCATTGAAGTTCATCGAAGAACACAGGGCGAGCATCGCTTTGCGATATTCGTTCTGCTGATGCAGTAGGTTGTAGTCGTCGGTGGCCACCTGACTTTGCACCTGGGCCACGTCGGGCTTGCTCTTGCTGCCCAACTCGAAGAGCCGCTGTGTCTTGTGGAGCAGAGCCTGCGAGTCGCCGAGCTTCTCCTCGGCCAGACGGATGCTCTTCTGTGCATAGACGGCATCGATGAAGCGCGCCATCACCTCTAAAGCTTTGTCGTCGCGGGCTTTCTCAAGGGCCGTGGCCGACTGCTCCCGGTTGAGACGGGCCAGCTTGAAGGCTCTGAGGGTCTGACCGCCGTCGAAGAGCGTCAGCGAGGCTTGCAGCTGGTAATAGTTATTGAATGTGGTCACATTGTCGTAGGTGTTGGTCTCCGGGTCGATGTTGCGGCCCCACGAGTACTGGGCAGCCACGGCTCCTTCGAGCGTGGGAAGCAGCGACAGACGGATCAGACGGGCATCGTCGCGCCGATGTTCGGCTGTAACTTCGGCCTTGCGCACTGTCGTGGCGTGGGCCACAGCATAGCTGACGCAGTCGTCAAGCGTCCAACGCTGCTGTGCCGTGGCCGCGGTCACGCAGAGAGAGAGAGTTATTATGGAAAAAATCTTATTCATACACCTTACATAGTGCCAAAGGTGTGCCAAAATAATCAAGTGCTTGTATTTCAATGCTATAGCTTTCGAGCAACGAGTTCAAGGTGTCTAATTATTAGACACTGGGGTGTCAACTTCTTAGACACCTAAGGGGGCATAGGGTATCTTCAGAGGCGAGCTGGCTCTCCACGAATTCGGCCTCCGCTGACAGTGCCGCCCTTATGTCTGCACGCCGTACGCCAAGGGTGCCGGATGTTACGCCAATTGGCGGAGCTATGTACGCCATAAGGCGGAGCTATGTACGCCAATTGGCGGAGACATCTACGCCATATGCCGTAAGCATGCTGACCACATGGCCGAAACGCTCTGCGAGGCCTACCGTCGAAGGGCAAAGCCGCTGACTTCAGGGAGAGCGGAGAGGGAGTAGAGGAGGGAAACATAAGGAACCTCAGAAAACGGCACTTCAGACTTCGTAATGCGTCACCCCAAATTAGCCAAAAGATGTTTATTACTGATTGGTGTATCAAAAAAGACTGAGACGAGCGGGGCGCAGCTTCACAGAGCGTATTGCTGGCTGAAGCACCGTCGGTTACCCCACGAGAGGAGCTGGCTGTCAGCTTAAAGATGTTGGCAGAGTGTTGCTCGTCTCGTGGTTCAAAAGCAATGGAGAATAATGATTGGGCCGCTAAGTGGCTCCATCAGAGAAGAGCTGGCGGTTGCCGTCAAGAGCACTTACTCCTCGGGATTGAGTTCAAACTCATCCATATACTCGTGCAGCATTCGCTCAATGAGAGGCACATAGTAGAGGCGCACCTCCTCGGTTGTGGGCGTGTGGCCACCGGGGAAATGGAAGCTGTGGGTGAAATGCTCGAGAAAGAGAGGCTCAAAGTGGGCCAGGGTGTCGTGCTCGCCAAAGAGTCCCCACACTTCATCACGCACCTGAAAGGAAAGACTGAACTGATGCTGTTCCATCCGTGCGAACTCGTCAATGAGCTGCTGGTCAATGACGAAGTTCTGATGGCCATCACGACGTCGGGCCTTGTACGTCTGAGGTCCGATACGTGGTGTCAGAAATTCGGTCATCTTGAAGTAAGGATTACCCAACAAGGCCGGTTTTCCTATGTCTGTGGCCGCCATTTGACCATAGAAAGAGCCACAGCTGTTGCCCACTATGAGGTCGATATACTCGTTGCCGCAAATACTGAACACCTTGTCGAGTGCCTCCTCAGGATGCAGCGGAAGGTCGGGAGTGAGTACCCGGTAACGGCCTTCGAAACTCTTGCGAAGTTGTCGGGCCATGTCACAGCTGCCACTGGCGAAGAAACCGTGAAGAAAGAGAATGGTTATCATAACTTTTGACTGACTTCACCCGGCGCTCAGCGCTTCAGCAGATGCCGCGAGGGGCTCCGGGAGATTACGGTGACAAAGTTACACAATTCCTGGGGTTCGACGATGGACTGATGCCTTGTTTCTTTCGCCGGTCGTGAAGGGGTCCACTGACAGCGGGCAGTGGAAGGGCAGCGTCCCCGGACTATTGCAAACGTAAGCCAAAGCATTCGCAATCAGCGACCTGTGGCCGAACCAATTATCACTCCCCCTATCCTATCTTCCCATCCTATCTCTCCTTCTGCTCCCCTGCTACATGCCAATGGCCTTACCTTCGGTTCCGTGGGCGCAGGAACCAAGATTGACCATATCCAAGTGAGCTACTCCAATGACGACTCCTACGAATGGTTCGGGGGTACGGTGAATTGCAAGTATCTCATCGCCTACAAGGGATGGGACGACGATTTCGACACCGACAACGGCTTCTCAGGCAAGGTGCAATTCGGCTTCAGCCTCAGAGACTCCCGCATTGCCGACAAATCGCAAAGCAACGGATTCGAGAGCGACAACAACGCTGGTGGCAGTGCTGCTGAGCCCCTCACCAAGGCCACATTCTCTAACACTACCGACAACACAAAGCCTTCCTTCTCAAGCTCATTCTTCAAGGAGGCCACCAATGGCAATCACATCTTCGACGATTGGGCTGCGATGAAGCTCTCCGACCTGGCCTCCATCATTGCCGCCGGATTGAAGGATGCCACGCTGAGTGCCGACTTCACAGGACTGTCCGGCTTCGATGTAGTGAACTATGTAGGCTGCTTCTCGGGCACCAATGATAGTTGGGCATCCGGATGGACCAACTTCGACCCTGAAAACACCCAGTACTAATCTGTAAGGCCTTCGGGACGGTGACGCTGCCGGAGGCGCAACCTGAGATAAGAAGGGAAACAAGGCTCCGCGCCTTGCTTCCCTTCTGCTGTAACTTCCCTATACCTATTATATATATAGGGACAAAGGGACTTCCACGGATGGAGCGACAAGCCGACTGACAAAGATTGACCCAGGTCAAAAGTCTCTTTGGGAAAAGCTGTCAATCTTTGACGTCAGTCAATAAAAAGGCGGATTTTGAGCCTGAGACTGTCAATTGTTTGCGCACACAGCCGAAAGGTATTACCTTTGCAGTGTCAATTAGAGAGAAAGAATAGAAACAAGCTCCAAAAGCTCACTGCTTACCCGCAAGGGTGGCAGGAAGGCTTGAGGAAGCAACCGTAAGTTTAACATTTAAAAGAAAGGAAAAGTTATGGTAGTATCAATGTTGTTAATGGTTGTTGCCGCAGCAGTAGTCTACTCGGTAGTGAAGACCAACGAAATCATCACGGAGAACAAGTAACACCTGTTCCCCCTTTATCTGAAAGGGAAAGTATTTTTAATTACTGCATACAAGTGGTGGCGGACCGAAGAAATTCGGTTCGCCACCACTTTCGTTTCAGAGATAATGATTACCTTTGTAGCGTCAAGACATCATGCATATGAAGACTGTAAAGCCAAAGAAGAATCTCGGACAGCATTTCCTTACCGACCTCGGTATAGCACATCGCATAGCCGACACCGTGGATGCCTGCCCCGGACTGCCCATATTGGAGATAGGACCGGGCATGGGGGTGCTCACCCAGTTTCTCGCCCAGAAGCCACGCGAGCTGAAAGCTGTGGAAATCGACAGAGAGAGTGTGGTCTATCTAAATGAGCACTTTCCGAAGTTGCGCGACAACATCCTGGGCGACGACTTCCTGCGCATGGACCTAACCAAGGTCTTCGGTGGGCGTCCTTTCGTGCTCACAGGCAACTATCCCTACGACATCTCCTCGCAGATATTCTTCAAGATGCTCGACTACCGGGAACTCATCCCCTGCTGCACCGGCATGATTCAGCGCGAGGTGGCCCAGCGCCTGGCCTCGCCTCCCGGCAATAAAGCCTACGGCATCCTCTCGGTAATGATTCAGGCCTGGTACAACGTGGAGTATCTCTTCACAGTCGACGAGAACGTCTTCAATCCACCACCCAAAGTAAAGAGCGCTGTCATCCGCATGTCGCGCAACGAGCGCACCGACCTTGGCTGCGACGAAGCCCTCTTCCGACGGATTGTAAAGACAGTGTTCAACCAGCGCAGGAAGATGCTGCGCGTGAGTCTTCGCCAGCTCTTCACAGCCGCCACACAGCCACCACAGGACTTCTTTCAACAGGAGATGATGACCCTCAGGCCCGAGCAGCTGAGCGTGGACGACTTCATCTCGCTGACCAACAGCGTAAAAAAAATATGGGCAAAAGGTTGTCCCTCTCAAGGAGAATAAGTAAATTTGCCAAACACTACAAATACCCGATATTATGATCGACGTCAAATCAACTTTAAAGAATGCCGAGGAACGCATGCAGATGGCTACCATGTACCTCGAAGAGTCGTTGGCCCGCATACGCGCCGGAAGAGCCAACATAGCCATACTCGATTCCGTACGTGTCAACTCTTATGGAGCAAAGGTGCCGCTCAACCAAGTGGCCACGGTGACACTGCCCGACGCACGTACCATAGCCATTCGCCCCTGGGACCGAAAGACCATTAAGGAAATAGAAAAAGGTATTATGGACAGCGATGTGGGTATCACGCCGGAGAATAACGGAGAGATAATTCGACTGGCTCTGCCACAGCCCACTGAGGAGCGCCGACGTGAACTCGTGAAGCAGTGCAACAAGCTCGGCGAAAAGACCAAGGTGGAAGTGCGCAATGCCCGCACCGAGACCAAAGAGAAGCTGAAAAAGGCTATCAAGGACGGACTGTCGGAAGACAGCGAGAAGGATGCCGAGGAAGAGCTCCAGAAGATTCACGACAAGTATATCCGCCAAGTAGATCAGCTGCTCGAAGCCAAGCAGAAGGAAATCATGACCGTATAAATGGGCAACGTCGAATGGTGAAGACAAAACGGCCACCGCCGGCCCCTTCACCATTCGCGCCTGACTGATAGCTATGCATGGATTGGTAATCAAGAACACAGGAAGCTGGTACACGGTAAAGACCGATGACGGAAGACAGATAGAATCGAAGGTTAAAGGTAACTTCCGTCTCAAAGGCATACGGAGCACCAACCCGGTGGCAGTGGGCGATTATGTCGACATCACCGTTAATCCGGAAGGCACGGCGCTGATTACTGCTATCGACGACCGCAAGAACTACATCGTGAGGAAAAGCCAGAATCTCTCGAAGCAGAGCCACATCCTTGCAGCCAATCTCGACCAGGCCTTCCTCATGGTGACCGTGGCTCATCCTGAGACTGCCACTCAGTTCATCGACCGTTTCCTGGCTACGGCCGAAGCCTATAGCATACCGGCCGCGTTGCTGTTCAACAAGACCGACCTGCTCACCCCCGAGGAGAGGCATTACCAGGAGCTGATGGTGAATCTATACACCACCGTGGGCTATCCCTGCCTGCAAATATCAGCTCTCGATGCCGATGCCACGCGACGCGAGTTGGAGCCTCTGCTGGCCGGAAAAGTGACGCTGGTGAGCGGCAACAGCGGCGTGGGTAAGTCGACACTTATCAATTCACTCCTGCCCGGCGTACATCTGCGCACAGCGGATATCAGCAATGCCCACGACACAGGTATGCATACCACGACCTTCAGTGAGATGCTGCCACTGCCACAAGGTGGCTACATCATCGACACCCCGGGAATCAAGGGGTTCGGCTCTTTTGATATGGAGCCATCGGAGATATCAAGCTATTTCAAGGAAATCTTCCACTTCTCTAATCAATGCCGCTTCAGCAACTGCACCCATACCCACGAGCCGGGCTGTGCTGTGCGCAAGGCTGTGGAAGACCACTACATAGCCGAGAGCCGATATGCTTCCTACCTTTCCATGCTTGAAGACAAGGGAGAGGGAAAATACAGAGAAGCCTTCTAAGAAGCGGGCAGGCGGCACATCAATCCTTCAACCCCAATATCAGAATTGAGACATCCTCGCAATTACTGCATGTGTGAATTGCGGGCTACCCTAACATTGCATTCCTATTCTTCATACGTTCGCCTTTAAGGTAACAGCACTCATCAGCGAGACCCGTTGACATCACCTGTCCTCGATTTGGGCAGCTGAAGTCTTGCACCTGAACAGCGAGAAGTTCACACTGCCATAAGCACGATGCTCTACGAAGCTGGGCTCTTGGGCAAAATCGTTCTTGTGGCCATGCTCAAACACCAGCAGTCCGCCATCCTTAAGCAGTCCGCTGGAGAGAATCAGACCCGGCAACTCGGGCAGTTCGGGCAATGCATAAGGTGGGTCGGCGAAGACAAGGTCGAAGCGCTCGTGGCATTTTTTGATAAACCTGAAAGCGTCGCCCCGCACCAGCACATGGTTGTCAGCTCCAATCTTACTGACACACTGGCGGATGAAGGCCGCGTGGTCGCGGTCGGCCTCTACGCTGACCACACTTCCACACCCCCTTGACAGCAACTCCAACGAGATGGAGCCGGTGCCCGAGAAAAGGTCAAGGGCCTTGATGCCGTCGAAGTCGATGTAGCCGTTGAGCACGTTAAAGATGTTTTCCTTCGCGAAGTCTGTTGTAGGCCTCGCCTTGAACGTATGCGGGATGTCAAAGTGCCTGCCCTTATAGATACCAGTAATGATGCGCATAAAGAATCAGCTTTTTACAAATCGGGTAATGAGGTCGAAGGTGATGCCTTTGACATGGGTGACCGGAGCCCTCAGAAACTCCGCACTCGCATGGATACGCTGCACATTCGGCAGATAGCGCTGCAGGAGCCGCATGAGCTCGTCCTCGTCGGGGATGTTGCCCGAGAGACAGAGCGCGTCGTGCCGAACCTGGAACGACAGCTGCTTCCACACATAGAGCAGGAAGAACACAGCGTCGTGGGGATTGCCCACCTCGAAGCGGTTATAGAAGCGAAAGCGGTTCTGGAGAAAGCAGAACACCTCAAGCACATTTTCATGAAAGTAGGCATAGAGCTTTCGCCCTGCACCCGAGAAGCTGCGCCGATGAAGGTAGGTCCAGACAGGAAGCATGAGCGGCTCCACGCGCAGGTCGCTGAAATGGTCGGCGAACACCTGATGCAAGTCCTTATTGAAGGCAAACACAGCCACCGTGTTGAGATCGGGCAGCACCGTGTGAACCAGCATCTCGTTTTCCTTCTTAGTGAAGGCGTACTCATAGAGCGTAGCCACATCGTCATCAGCATACTCGTCAACAGGCAGCATCATGGGCTTAGCGTCGGTCATCACCAGCGCACGCTGATATCCCCGCTGAAGCAGCACCGAAGAGGTGAAGGCATCACGGAGGTTGGCGGCTACCGAGATGCCGCTCTTCATAACATAAGGCTCAAAGAGCAGCTGCCCTTTGGCCGAAGGATCGGGCACGGCAAAAGCCAAGGTGCCCTGACTGACGCGAACGACCAGCCTCTGATGGATGTTGACGCTTTGGTTATTCCCAGTTTCCTGCATTGTTGTTAGGTGTTGTTATGTCGCCAAACTTTAGCCCGGGGAAGCTCCCCGAAGCATTGGCTTGCTGAATGAAATCGGCGACGCGGCCCGGATTGAGTCCGCGCAGATAGTCGCTGGCCATGGCACTGCACTCCATAAGGGGAATGGGGCGGTCACCATTCTCCGACACAGTGGTAGAGATACTGAACTTGCGTCCGCCCGACCAGGGAACATACTGCATGGAGTCTGCCAGCCAACCTTCGCCGACCAGCTGCTGCAACTCACCGCAGTAGGTGCCGTGCGCACGGAGATAAGCCGTCTCGGCCCGCCGTATGGCCCTAAGGTGCTCCTTGACAAGGGCCTCGCGCTGCTGCCGCTGATGGTTGAAATAGAGTGGCGTCGACACACTGGCAACGCAAAGCACGACCAGTACGGCCACGCAGAGCGCCAGCAGATGATTATTTCCGACTTTCATTTGTCCCAGTGGAATAATATTCTTACTTTTGCACGCCCACGGCTTAGCCTTAGGGCGCCGATCAGGTGCAAAAATACAAAAAAATCCCCTTTACAGCATGATAAATGACGAAATAATCTTTCAACTCCGCAATCAATTGGCCTTCGAGCCCACGGCAGGACAGCAGGAAGCCATGGCTGTGTTCGCCGACTTCCTGACCTCACGCCACGGCCAGCCCACAATGATTCTGCGCGGCACTGCTGGCAGCGGGAAGACAAGTCTGGCTGCGGCCATCGTGAAATCGATGACCGCCATGAAGCGTCAAGTGATGCTGCTGGCTCCCACAGGGCGCGCGGCCAAGGTGTTCGCCCAGACCAGCGGGCATGCCGCATGGACCATTCACCGCCGCATCTACCGCGAGCAGAGCTACCAGGGACTCGACGGCAACTTCAATCTGGCTGCCAACCTCTGGCCCGGCACTCTCTTCATTGTCGACGAGGCTTCCATGATAAGCAATGAGGGCCGCCAAGGCTCGGCATTCGGTTCTGGCAGGCTGCTCGACGACCTCATCCACTTTATCTTCTCGGCCTCTGGCTGCCGGCTGTTGCTGCTCGGCGACAGTGCTCAGCTGCCCCCGGTGGGTGAGACCGAATCGCCGGCACTCTCGGCCGACGTGCTCTCGCAATACGGGTTGCAGGTATTCGAGGCCGACCTCACCGAGGTGGTGAGGCAGGGAGCCCACAGTGGCATACTCTATAATGCATCGCTCATCCGCTCCATGATCGACAGTCACGCTGAGGGACTGGCGCCCCGGCTAAGGCTGCGAGACTTCGACGACATTAAGGTGGTGCCGGGCAACGAGCTCATTGAACAATTGGCCTCGAGCTACACGGAATCGGGTACCGACGGCACTATCGTCATCACCCGGAGCAACAAGCGCGCCAACATCTATAACCAAGGCATCAGGGGCAGGGTGCTCGACCGCGAGGAGGGGCTCTCGCGCGGCGACATGGTGATGATCGTGAAGAACAATTATTTCTGGACTGAGACCGAGCGGCAGCGCCGCAAGCAGCAAGGCGAAGATGCCTCGAAGGTGCCACCCTTCCTGGCCAACGGCGACCGCGCCCTGGTTACAGCGCTGCACAACTGCAGGGAAATCTATGGTTTCCACTTTGCCGACGCCTCACTCGCCTTCCCCGACTACGACGGCTGCGAGATGGAGGCCACCGTGCTCCTCGATACCCTCGGTGCCGAGGCCCCCGCCCTCACCCGTGAGCAACAAGAGCAACTCTATCAGGGCGTAATGGCCGACTATGCCGACCTCACGCGCAAGGCCGAGCGCTTGGGAGCCCTGCGCAGCGATGTCTATTTCAATGCTCTGCAGATAAAATATGCCTACGCCGTGACCTGCCACAAGGCACAGGGCGGACAATGGCAGGACGTCTATGTCGACCAAGGATACGTCACAGCCGAAATGATGGGCGCCGACTACTACCATTGGCTCTACACGGCCCTCACCCGCTCTGACAGCCGCCTCTTCCTCGTCAACTGGCCCGACACCTGTATTGGCGACTGACAGCAGCGACACCCTATTCAAAAGATAAAGCTCAAGAACAATATGCAAATCGACCGTCAATGGATGAACCGGTGGTTCGACGTCTTCAACCACACCTACTTTGACTCCGAGCTGCCACGCCCCAAATTTTCTGTGGGCCACTCACAGACACGTTTAGGCTCCATGAGCTGCAAATGCCGCCGCCGAATGCTGAAGACGGAGTACTATGACTTTGCCATCCGGATGAGCAACTACTATGAGCAGGACGAAAAGCAGTTCCAGACTGTGCTGCTCCATGAGATGATTCATCTCAGAATCGCCGCCATGGGTCTGCGCGACAACTCGCCCCACGGACTGCTGTTTCAGAGTTTGGCCCTGAGCATCAACAGGCGCGGAGGCTGGCGAATCTCTATCACCTCATCGAAGAGTAAGCTCAAGCCGCACTGTTCCACCCCGCAACGCAATGTGATGCTGGCCCTGGAGAACACGAGCGGCGCCACCTTCCTCACTGTGGTCAATCCTGCCTACGTGACCCTGCTGGAGCGGCAACTGCGCACGATTGCCAGCATCAGTCATCACCAATGGCTCATCACTACCGACAGTCGTTTTGGCACCTTTCCCAAGGTGCGCACGCTCAGGGCAAGGGCGGTGAGCCGCAACGACTACAACGACGCTATAAGCCGTGGCGAGCCCTTCACCCCCCGCCCGTAAGTGTTCATTCCGGTTTCACCTTATTCTAATTTCGCGCCCCACTAGGTTTCAGCTCCGACCCCTACAGGAAGACTCTCATTCTCAGCCACTTCGGGCGCCGAGACCTCCTATCGGCAGCATTTACGCCAATTGGCGGAGATAGTTACGCCAAATGCCGGAGATAGTTACGCCAATTGGCGGAGATAGTTACACCAATTGGCGGACAACGGCTCTTCCAAGGGCACAGAGCCAACAACCCCTTGAGTCAGACCCTGATACGCCAGTGCCTCCAGTCCCGCTGCCGGCAAAGAGAGAAAAAAAGAGCTTTTTCCTTTGCCATTCCCCATGTTTACATTATCTTTGCATTAATTAGCGCTTTAACAATTCATGGACAAGAAGCAATTCTCCCTATTGAGCAAGATAGACTACCCCTCCGACCTGCGCAGGCTCAAGGTGGAGCAGCTGCCGGAAGTGTGCCAGGAGCTCCGGCAGGACATCATCAACGAAGTGTCGGTCAATCCCGGTCACTTCGCCTCCTCATTGGGTGTAGTGGAGCTCACGGTGGCCTTGCACTACGTCTACAACACTCCCGACGACCGCATCGTTTGGGACGTGGGACATCAGGCTTACGGCCATAAGATTCTCACCGGCCGCCGCGACCGGTTCTGCACCAACCGCAAGCTGCACGGCCTGCGCCCCTTTCCGTCGCCCTTGGAGAGCGAATACGACACCTTCACGTGCGGACATGCCTCCAACTCCATATCGGCTGCCCTGGGCATGGCCGTGGCCGCACGGCTGGAAGGCAAGCAGCGCCATGTGGTGGCCGTCATCGGCGATGGTGCCATGAGCGGAGGCCTCGCCTTCGAAGGGCTCAATAATGTATCGTCCACGCCCAACGACCTGCTCATCATCCTCAACGACAACGACATGAGCATTGACAGAGCCGTAGGCGGCATGGAGAAGTATCTCATCAACCTCGACACCAACGCCACCTACAACAAGCTGCGCTTCAAGGCTTCGCAATGGCTACATGCCAAAGGACTGCTCAACGACGACCGCCGGAAAGGCATCATCAGGCTGAACAATGCCATCAAGTCGGCTATCAGCCATCAGCAGAACATCTTTGAGGGCATGAACGTGCGCTACTTCGGTCCCTTCGATGGTCACGACGTGAAGAACATCGTGCGCATACTCCAGCAGCTCAAGGACATGAAAGGCCCGAAACTGCTCCATCTGCACACCGTGAAGGGCAAAGGCTACAAACCCGCTGAGAAGAGCGCCACCATCTGGCATGCCCCGGGACGGTTTGATGCCGCGACGGGCGAGCGCTTCGTCAACGACGACTCAGGGCTGCCCCCCAAGTTCCAGGACGTTTTCGGTCAGACCCTGCTCGAACTGGCCCAGCAGAATCCCCGCATCGTAGGCGTGACCCCCGCCATGCCTACGGGCTGCTCCATGAACATCATGATGAAAGCCTTGCCCTCGCGCACCTTCGACGTGGGCATTGCCGAAGGTCATGCCGTAACCTTCTCGGCAGGCATGGCCAAGGACGGTCTGATGCCCTTCTGCAATATCTATAGTGCCTTTGCACAGCGGGCCTACGACAACATCATCCACGACGCCGCCCTGCTCAATCTGCCCATGGTGCTCTGCCTCGACAGAGCCGGCCTCGTGGGCGAGGACGGTCCCACCCATCACGGCGCCTTCGACATGGCAGCCCTGCGCCCTATTCCCCATCTCACCATTGCCTCGCCGATGGATGAGCACGAGCTGCGCCGGCTCATGTACACAGCCCAACTGCCCGGTAAGGGCACCTTCGTCATCCGCTATCCGAGAGGCCGCGGCACCAAAGTGGATTGGCACTGCCCGCTGACCGAAATCGAGGTAGGCACCGGCCGCTGTCTGCGCCAAGGCCAGGACGTGGCTGTGCTGACCATCGGTCCCGTGGGCAACACGGCCGAAGAGGCCATCAGCCAGTTGGGCCCCGACTATCAGGTGGCTCACTACGACATGCGCTTCCTGAAGCCGCTCGACGAGAAGCTACTCTACGAAGTGGGCCGACGCTTCGGACGCATCATCACCGTGGAAGACGGAGTGCGCAACGGAGGCATGGGGTCGGCAGTGCTCGAATGGATGGACGACCACGGCTACCATCCACAGGTGGTGCGACTCGGACTGCCCGACGAATTCGTGGAACACGGTCCGGTGGCCGACCTGCAGCGGCTGTGCGGCATTGACGCCGAGTCCATAAAGCAAGCTATCCTCTCCCTGCTTCAGTCAGATAAGTAAAGATAAGACAACATGAAAATTATCATCACGGGGGCCTATGCCATAGGTACCCACCTGGCCAAACTGCTGACGAGAAACAATGAAGACATCACCCTCATCGATCAGGACGAGGACCGTCTGGTGGGCATCAGCAATGAGTACGACCTGCTCACCATGCAGGCTTTCCCGGGCAGCGTGAAGTCGCTGCGAGAGGCCGGAGCCGACTCAGCAGACCTCTTCATCGCTGTGACTCCCGACCAAAGCCTCAACCTGAACAGCTGCATGATAGCCAAGGAGCTCGGAGCCCGCAAGACAGTGGCTAAGGTCGACAATGCCGAATACATGGAGCCCGAGATTCTCGACTTCTTCGGCCGCATCGGCGTGAGCTCCATCATCTATCCCGAGATGCTCGCGGCCAAAGACATCAACAACGGCATCAAGATGTCGTGGGTGAGACAGCGCTGGGACGTGCACGACGGCGCTCTCGTCATGCTCGGCATCAAGCTGCGCGAAGGCTGCGAAATACTCAACACACCGCTCAAGGAGCTCTGCGGCCCCGATGACCCCTACCATATCGTGGCCATCAAGCGGGGAGGCGAGACCATCATCCCGGGCGGCAACGATGTGCTGAAATGCTTCGACATGGCCTACTTCATGACCACCCGCCAATACATCCCCTACATCCGGAAGATTGTGGGTAAAGAACATTATGTCGACGTGAAGAACGTGATGATCATGGGAGGTGGCGACACGGCCGTACGCGCCGTGAAAACCATGCCCGACTACCTCGGCATCAAAATCATAGAGCCCAGTGCGGAGCGCTGCGAAGAGCTCAACCGACTGCTCGACGACCGCGTGCTCGTCATCAATGGCGACGGCCGCGACATCCATCTGCTCATGGAGGAGGGCATCAAGAACACACAGGCTTTCGTGGCACTTACAGGCAATGCCGAAACCAACATCCTGGCCTGCCTCACGGCCAAGCGGCTGGGGGTACGCAAGACCGTGGCATCGGTGGAGAACATCGACTATGCCAGTATGGCCGAAGGTCTCGACATCGGCACCATCATCAATAAAAAGACCATCACGGCCAGCTACATCTACCAGATGATGCTCGATGCCGACGTGATGAACGTGAGGTTCATCAACTCCATCAACGCTGATGTGGCGGAGTTCATACCCAAAGAAGGCTCGAAGGTGACCAAGCGCGACGTCAAGGACCTCGGACTGCCCTCGGGCATCACGATCGGCGGACTCGTGAGAAATGGAGAGGGACACCTCGTATCGGGCAACACCCGCATCGAGGTGGGCGACTCCGTCGTGGTGTTCTGTCACGACATCGACCTCAAGCGCGTTGAGAAGTTCTTCATCTGATTGTCAGGCAATGCTCAACTATAAGACAATATATAAGGTATTAGGAGCCCTGCTCTATATCGAGGCCTCACTCATGGGCTGGTGCCTCATCATGGCCATCGGCTATAAGGAAGACGACATGCCGTCGCTCCTTGTGTCGGTGGTCGTCACACTCTTCTTCGGCTTCGTGCTGAGGTGGATGGGGCGCAAGGCCGACAACCGGCTCTCCCGGCGTGACTCCTACTTCGTGGTAACGCTGTCGTGGACGCTCTTCAGTCTCTTCGGCACGCTGCCCTTCCTGCTCAGCGGCTATATCACCAGCTTCACCGATGCCTATTTCGAGACCATGTCGGGCTTCACCACTACCGGCGCCACCATCCTGAAAGATGTAGAACTGCTACCCCATGGTCTGCTGTTCTGGCGCTCGCTCACTCAGTGGATAGGGGGCCTGGGCATCGTGTTCTTCACCATTGCCCTCCTGCCCTCCATGGGCAACGGCTCGGTAAAGGTGTTTGCAGCCGAAGCCACCGGTCCCTTCAGGTCGAAACTGCACCCACGCCTCTCTACAAGCGCCAAGTGGATATGGACCGTCTATCTGGTGCTCACACTGGCCTGCATGGGCTGCTATATGCTGTTCGGCATGGACTGGTTCGATGCCATCAACTTCTCAATGACTTCCACGGCCACGGGAGGTTTCGGCACCTACAACGACAGCATCGCCCACTTCCACTCCGCCCCCATCGAGTACACCAGCACCCTGTTCTGCTTCCTCTCGGGAGTCAGCTTCACGCTGCTCTACACCTGCGTGGCCCGACTGCGCCTGCGTGCCCTCTTCAAGAGCTCGGAGTTCAAGTTCTACTTCTTAGTTGTGGCGGGCTTCACGGCCTTCATCATGGCCGAGCTCATCATACGCAACCACTACGCGCTGGAGCGCGCTTTCCGCTGCGCCATCTTCCAGGTGGTGTCGTTCATCACCACGACGGGCCTGTTCAACGACGACGCCGCCAAGTGGCCGCATGTCACCTGGGTGATACTGGCCACCTGCATGTTCATCGGAGGCTGTTCAGGCTCCACGGGCGGTGGCTTCAAGTGCATCCGCCTGGTGATGATACTCAAGGTGATAAGGAACGAGTTCCGCCAAATCCTGCACCCCAATGCCGTGCTGCCCTTGAAAGTGGATGGCCACGACGTACCCTATCAGAACCGGGTCACGCTGCTGGCCTTCCTGGCCACCTATCTGGCAATCTGCCTCGTGGCCTCCTTCATCGTCATCTCGGCAGGCGTTGACAACACGAATGCCATCACCATTATACTGAGCTCCATCGGTAATGTGGGACCGACCTTGGGCATCGAGATAGGTCCGACGATGGACTGGGGCATGCTGCCGGCCTACGTGAAGTGGATGAGCGCGTTCCTCATGCTGGTGGGACGTCTGGAAATATTCTCCGTGCTTGTCATCTTTACGCCGACCTTCTGGAGAGAAAACTGATTCTACATAAAGCTAAAAGAAATGAAACCATTAAAGTTCAGACCGCTGCTCAAGCAGACACTGTGGGGCGGCGACAAGATTATCCCGTTCAAGCACCTTGACCTGCAACTCGACAATGTTGGAGAGAGCTGGGAGATATCGGGGGTGAAGAACAACGAAAGTATTGTGAGTGATGGGCCTTACGCCGGAAAAAGCCTCAACGACGTGGTGGCAGAGCTCAAGGGGACACTCGTCGGCCAGGCCAACTACGAACGCTTCGGCAACGAGTTCCCGCTGCTCATCAAGTTTATCGACGCACGCCAGCAACTCTCCATCCAGGTGCATCCCTCCGACGAGATAGCCCACAAGCAGGGTAAAGAGCGTGGCAAGACGGAGATGTGGTATATCATGGACTCCGCTCCCGACGCATCATTGCGCAGCGGCTTGAAGAAAGCCATCACGCCCGAACAGTACAAGGAGATGGTGGAGAACGACACCATCACCGACGCCATTGCCGAATACAAGGTAAAGGAGGGCGACTGCTTCTTCCTCCCTGCCGGACGTATCCACAGTATCGGCGCAGGATGCTTCCTGGCCGAAATCCAGCAGACTTCCGACGTGACCTACCGTATCTACGACTTCAAGCGTAAGGATAAGGACGGCAATTACAGACAGCTGCACACCAAGGAGGCTGCCGAGTGCATCGACTATCATGTGGAGAGCAGCTACCGTACCGAGTACAGGCCGGCAAAGAACGAAGGCGTGAGCCTGGTGCGCTGCCCCTATTTCAACACGGCCGTATACGACTTGACAGAGCCTATGACGCTCGACTATTCGGAGCTCGACAGCTTCGTGATTCTCATTGCCACCAAGGGCAGTGCCCACGTTGCCGACAACGAGGGCAACGAGTTCGAGCTCCGCGCCGGCGAGTCGGTGCTCATTCCTGCCACCACAGCCGAGCTGAAAGTGGAAGGCACGATAAAGTTCCTGGAAACATTTGTATAGACGGTTCCCCAAACGTGGGACCGCCACAACACACCAAGCCCCCCTGTCGGCTGCCTGAATACGGCTGCGGCAAGGGGCTTGCTTTATGACATTCGGCTGCTGTGTTTGTCGGCCATGAACCTACTCACGTCAGCCTGGATGCGCTTGAAGGGCTCCGACTCTTCGTAGCCAAGATTCTTCTTCAACATCTGTTCTACGTCACCCAGACTGTTCATATAGCAGGACAACTCATTGCGTGCCTGCGTGGCATGCACACTCTGACGGCTAATCTCATCCTGCCTTTCCTTCACAAGTTCATCGCAGATTCGTCCGAGCAAAGGCACAACCACCTTGTCGAAGAGATGGTGTCCCTGTATATATAAATAGGTATTGTCTGGACGTACCCCCAGTTCCTTGAGTTCCTCACGCAAGGCCAGCCAGCTCTGCTTGGCCATGGGCTTGCGGTGACGCAGCTCATCAGTCTTCCGGCTCACTCTATGACGCAGACGCTCCAACACCGAAGGAATCTCATGCAGTCTCACATTGCCTATCTCTATGGCATGCAGGAAGTCGGTCATGGTAAACTCACTATAGTTGGGTGTACGGTAGAACCAAATGTTCCACACAAAGAGAGGATAGATGATTTCGGAGAAGCTGCGCAGGAAAGAGGCAATGTCGAAGATGTTGTGGTCGTTGAGTGACACCGCCACACACACATCGTGCAGTGACGACGCGTAGCACTGCAGATTCTCGATGGCGTAGGCATAGGTATGGAAGATGTAGGGGCTGCTGATAATCTCTTTGGACACTGCTGTCCGTCCCTGTATAAGGTAGTCGTAGTCGGCGTCAACGCAGGCTATCATGCTGCCGCCCACCTTACCCTTCAACAGACTCATGAGCACCGCCTTCTTGCCGCGCTCGAGGTGCGGCGATCGGGAGGGCAGCGTCACTTGGAAATACCAACGGTCGGTTTCGAACTTCGACAGTACCGTCCGCCAGAAGAACACGTCGTCGTAGCTCTCCACATAGGCCACAATCTTCTGCCTGGCACTCTTGGAATTAAGCTTGTTGGCAGCCTCAAAGAAGCCTGAGCTCAGGTTGTCTTTCAGTCGTTTAGCCATGAAAGTCCTCCTCTGTTAGTCATCAACGGTGATATCGGTCACCTCGGTCACCTTGTCCATCCACCCATTCATGATAACGGCAGGCGAGTGAGTGGTAAGGATAATCTGCACATTGGGGTTTAGCTGTAGAATCAGGTCGATGAGCTGTTGCTGCCATTCCACATGCAGACTCACTTCCGGCTCGTCCATGAACAGCACATAATTGCGTCCGTCTTCGATGAGCACCGTGAGGAGAATGGCCAGCATCTGCTTCTCACCGCTTGACAGCTGGTAGGGTTCGAGCACCTCGCCTATCTGCGAGAACTTTATCTCGTTCTCGGTTCTGATGATTGTCTTGCCGGTGTCGGAAAACAGACGGTCAACCATGTCCTGGAACATCTTCTTAGGCTTGGAAATCTCCTGTGCCTGCTCTGCCGCATCGGGTCCACCCTTTTGCAGCACCTCTATGATACGATTGCCGATATTCACCTGGTAGTCAAGATACTTTCGCTGCAACTGGAAGAGCTGCCAGTCGAGCTCTGTAACGAGACTCGCATTCATCTTCGCCACCACGTCGTGGTTGATAAGAGGACGGTCGAAAGACCGAATCAGGTCGAACCTTATCCAACGGGCATCATCGGGCGAAACCTTCAGGTGCACTCCCTTGATAAGATGACTGGGGAACTCGCCACCCGCCGACAATCCTCTCACGACCTTATTGATGATGGTACTCTTGCCCACACCGTTGATACCACTTAGGATGTTCACCCTGCGGTCGAGGTTCCAACGGATGTGCTTGCGCCCGCTCCAAAGAGAGTCAATCTCTATCTGGACGATATAGTCAGCAAATCTTTGCATAGTCTTACGATTTAATGTCTGTACAAAGATAGTGAAAGGCAAGGGAAAGACAAAGCGAATCGGCAAGTTTTTTTGCATCAGCTCTCCCCTACGCAATGCTCTCACGCAAGTAGCCGCCAGCAGAGGGCCGGTCGAAAGGCTAATCCATGAACACCGCCCATAGTGCGCCTCCCTCTCACCCTGCAAGTACCGTACAGAGAGATTTAAAAAGCAAAGCCGGCAAACCGACAAGGCAGTGTCCAAAGACTCTTATGCATAAGACCCTTGATTTTCGTCCTTAAGAATTTGCCCTTTTCGGGGAATATGCTTATTTTTGCAACGTATGAAACAAGGCTGCTTACTCATTGCCGATGACAACCGCAACATTCTCACCACCGTGAAGTTGCTGGCCGAAGGCGTATTTGCCCGCATTGTCACTACGGCAAGTCCTGACAGCATTCCGGCCAGGCTACGCGAAGACCGCCCCGACGTGGTGCTTCTCGACATGAACTTCCACAGTGGTATCAACAATGGGAACGAGGGGCTCTACTGGCTTCGCACTATTCGCCATCAACGCCCCCAGACACAAGTTGTGCTCTTTACGGCCTACGCCGACATCCAGTTGGCCGTCAACGGTCTGAAGGAAGGGGCAGCCGACTTCATCGTCAAGCCCTTCGACAACGACCAGATGGTGGAGACGCTGCGCAACGCCTACCTAAAGACGCAGCCCTGCAAGGCAGGGAACAAGAATGAAAGCGGCATGTTCTGGGGCAGCAGTCCGGCTATGATCACGCTGCGCGCCATGGTTGAGAAAGTGGCTGCAACATCGGCCAACATTCTCATCACGGGAGAGAATGGCACCGGCAAGGAGGTGCTGGCCAACGAGATTCACCGGCTCTCGCAACGTGCGACAGGGCCTATGGTGGCCATTGATTTGGGCGCTGTGAGCGAGTCGCTCTTCGAGAGTGAGCTGTTCGGACATGTCAAGGGTGCTTTCACCGATGCCAAAACCGACAAGCCCGGAAAGATGGAACTTGCAGAGGGAGGCACCCTCTTCCTCGACGAAATCGGCAACCTTAGCTATTCGCTGCAAGCCAAGCTGCTCACAGCACTCCAAAGTCATCGTATCACGCGCGTGGGCGGACAGCGCCAGATCGACATCAACGTCCGGCTCGTCTGCGCCACCAACCGCGACCTCGCACAGATGGTGAGTCAAGGCCAATTCCGGGAAGACCTGCTCTACCGCATCAACACCATCCATTTGAAACTGCCTCCGCTGCGCGAGCGCCAAGGCGACATCGTGCCGCTGGCCCAACATTTCCTCGACCGCTACGCCAGCATGTACGGCAAGCAGAAAATGACCTTCGCAGAAGAAGCCAAGAAGAAGATTGAAGCTCTGCCTTGGTACGGCAACATCCGTGAGCTCCAGCACGCCATCGAGAAGGCAGTGATTCTCTGCGACGCCAATGAGATAAGCGATGAGTTGATAGAAGGTTCGCCCATCCATACCGACTCGCAGGCTCAAGCAGTACAGACGCTCGACGAGATGGAAAAGCAGATGATAGCCAAGGCCATACAGGAATGCTGCGGCAATCTCTCACAGGTGGCACAGCGCCTCGGCATCACGCGGCAAACCCTATATAACAAGATCAAGAAGTACAATCTCTAAGTATGGTGAAAGCCATCGCCTCTTTGTTCACAGCCACAATACAGCTGCCCCTATGGCTGGTGTTGCTGACAGCCGGCTTACTGCTTATGCTGGCAGGGAGAGCATACGTGCTCTACCGTCGCAACCGCCTCAACGTAAGCAAGGTGAGATTTCTATTCGATGCCATCGACAACGGTGACTATACCTTCCACTTCTCTGAAGACGCAAAGAAGGACAGCGATGCCGCCCTCAACTCACTGCTCAACCGGACAAAGTCGGTATTGCAGCACGCGCGCGACGAGCAGAAAGAACGCGAGAAGTACTTTGAGCTCATCCTCGACGCTGTCGACACGGGTATCCTCGTAGTAGAGACGCAGAGAGGCATTGTGCTACGCTTCAACCGGGCAGCACTTCAACTGCTTCAGCGCAGCGACGTGAGTTATATCAGCCAGGTGGAGAAGCAACTGTCGGCATTCTCCGTCCGCGAGACGCACACCATGCTTCGCGGCAAGCAGGTGCGCATTATCGGATTCAACGACATCCGCGGAGAACTGGCCAATAAGGAGACCGAGAGCTGGGTGAAGCTCATCAGAGTGCTCCCCCATGAGATAATGAACACGCTCACTCCCATCATCTCACTCTCACAGACGCTACTGCCGAAAGCCAAAGGCGAGGAGCGAGAGGGTCTGGAGGTGATTCACCGCACATCGAGCGAGCTCATCGGCTTCGTGGAGAACTATCGCAAGTTCACCCACCTGCCTCAGCCTCAGCCCAAGATTTTCTATGCGAAGCCTTTCCTGGAGCGCATGATCAAGCTCTCAGGACGCCATGTGAACCTCTCCGTAGAACCGGCCGGCCTGCTAGTCTATACCGACGAGGGACTGCTCTCGCGCGTAGTGACCAACCTGCTGAAGAATGCCATGCAGGCCACCCCCGACGACGGCCGGCTCCTGATACGGGCCTACACCGGTGAGAGCGACAAGATAATCATAGAGATTGCCGACAACGGATCGAAGATAGATGCCGAGACAGCCGAGCACATCTTCGTGCCCTTCTTCACCACCAAGCAGGACGGCAGCGGCATTGGCCTCTCCATATCGCGGCAAATCATGCATCTGCTGGGAGGCACCATCGAGCTGCTTCCCTATGACAACCAGGGTCTCACCACCTTCAGGCTCACCCTCAATTAGTCATTTTCCTTGTGCTTATGCGACATGATGTCGAGCACCATCTTGTCGGTCACGTCCATGGCTTCCTTACCAATGCTCGTAAGGTTGCTGATGCTCAAATCCACATCTTCATCGATGATGCCCTCAGCCGAGCTGACATACTTGCCCTCATGGGCCAGCACTGCCGACAGCACTGCCGTCGACACACCGGAGCATATCTTCAGCGAGCAGCTGGGCTTGGCTCCATCACAAATCATGCCCGTGAGATTGGCAATCATATTCTTAACCGCATGACACACCTGCACATAGTCGCCCCCCATGAGATAGGTGATGCCGCAACTCGAACCGATACTGGCCACCACACATCCGCAGAGTGCGCTGAGCACCCCGAGCCGCTGCTTGATATAGATGGCCGTGAGATGGCTCAGCGTGAGGGCTCGGATGAGCTCCTCCTCGGTGTTCTCGTTCTCCTGAGCATAGACGGCCACGGGGTTCGTGGCGCAGATACCTTGATTACCCGAGCCGCTATTGCTCATCACTGGTATCAGCGCACCACCCATACGGGCGTCGCAAGCTGAGGCCGTCTTCGAGAGAATGTGGGAGAACATGGTATTGCCGAAGATGCCGTGACTCAGCGGCCGGTCCATCGTCTTGCCCAGGCAGTGGCCATAGTTGCCCTTCAGACTCTCGCGGGCAGCCCGCATATTGTAATCGCGCGTAGAAAGGATGAACCGCAGTTCTTCGAGCGGTGTGGTGGTGGCGAATTCGTAGACCGTACGCAGGTTGAGCCGGATGCCGGTATGAGCGCTCTGCGAAGTCGGCTCCTTACGGTCATCCAGGATGACCCTTCCGTTGCGCTCCTCAAGCACAAAGTGGGTATGTGACTCCGAGATGACCGCTGTAGCCGTGTCATCACCATCGGTACACAGCACCTCTACATAAAGCTTGTCGCACTTGCCTTCCTTGAGACCAATCGTGATGTCGTGGGTGCGGAGATACTCCTTGCTTGCCTCAAGCGAGTCGGGAGTGAGGTCCTTAATCACCTCCAGTCCATATTCCGACTTTCCGATGACGGCCCCCAGGGCAACGGCGATGGGTAGTCCCACCATGCCGGTGCCGGGGATACCCACACCCATGGCATTCTTGAGCATGTTTCCACTGAGCAGCACGCTGATGCGGTCGGGACACCGGCCAAGGATTTCTTTGGCCCGGGCCACACACAAGGCCACAGCCATGGGCTCAGTGCAGCCCACTGCGGGCACCACCTGCTCATGAATAAGCCGCAGGATGGCATTGATAGTCTCTTTATCTAACATAATGCATTGGATATTATTATTTCACAACACTCAGTGTCGTCTCTCGCCGATGGCTTCTCCATCCATAGATGCACACGATGACGAAGCACAGCAAAGGCAGCACGTAGCTTACGTTCACGGCCGGGAAGCCCAGGATGGACTTCTCGTCAATGATGAGTCCCTGCAGAGGAGGCATGATGGCGCCGCCCACAATGGCCATCACGAGGAAGGCTGCCCCCAGGGAGGCGTCCTGATGGTCGACGCGCTGCAAGGCTATGCCGTAGATAGTGGGGAACATGAGCGACATGAAGGCACTGATGCCTATCAGACAGCAGAGGCCGGTATAGCCCACAAAGCAGATGGCTCCCACGGCGCAGAGACCGGCACCGATGCTGAAGATGAACAGCATCTTGGGGCCACTGACATACTTCATGACCATGGTGGAGATGAAACGGCCACAGAGGAAGAGCACCATGGCCACAATATTGTACATTTGCGCTGTGGCCTTGTTGATGCCCAAATTGTCGGCATACTGGATGATGAAGGTCCAGGTCATAATCTGGGCAGCCACATAGAACATCTGGGCCACTACACCCTCACGATAACTGTGATTGTGCCACAGATGACGCATCGAAACTCCGAAGCTGTTCTTCGGCTCGTCGGTCATCTTAGTCTTGGGCACCTTTGTGAGGGCAATGATGACGAACATGAGCACCACGATGCAGCCAATAGCCACATAGGGATCGCGGATAACGTTGAGGTCGTGCAGCCGGATAGAGGCTCTCTGGGCAGCAGGCAGCGAGGAGAAGATGATTTCGCCCGCAGCATCGCGACGGTCGGAGATGAGATTGGGCAGCACCACTAATGAGGCCACCGACATGCCGATGAGCGAGCCCATGGGATTGAAGGCCTGGGCGAGGTTGAGTCGGCGAGTGGCATTCTCCTTCGCACCCAGCGAGAGGATGAAGGGATTGGCCGTGGTCTCGAGAAAAGCCAGACCGAAGGTAAGGATATAGAGCGAGAGGCAGAAAAAGGTGAAGTTCTCGAAGGCTGCCGCGGGAATGAATAGAAAGGCGCCGACGGCATAAAGGGCAAGCCCGAGCAGAATGCCACTTTTGTAACTGTAGCGGCGGATAAACAGGGCCGCGGGAATGGCCATGGTGGCATAGCCGCCATAGAAGGCAAACTGCACGAAGGAGGCCTTGGTGGCCGATATCTCCATGACCGTCTGGAAGGCTGCCACCATGGGGTTGGTAATATCGTTGGCAAAGCCCCACAGCGCAAAGAGTGTGGTGATAAGGATGAAGATTGCAAGATACTTCTTTTCTACCAGTTTCATAGTTATTTTCAGTTTATTCGATTGTTGCGCGTTCAAGGCCCGGCCTCAGGTGAGGGCGCCCGAAAGGCCGAAGAGCAAGAAAGCATGCACCAGCAGGGAACAGCCCGCAAACTGAGCGCCATTCGCGAAATATGCTTGAGCAGTTATCGGGTCGCACGCCTGTCATTGCCCTGACCCAGGCAGGGGTAAGCGAGGGTGCTCACTTTTGATTCATTCGACAGCAAAGTTACGAAGATAATTTTGAAATCTCCTGCATCACCTTGTAAAAAACGTTATTTGTGGCCTCCTTACCCTGATTTGCAGCTACAGTCGCCCGCACCGATAAGGGAATCCGCTCCCCACTGACACCACTCGCCACCGCGCACCGGAGGATGCCCGCACCCCGTAGCGGAGAAAGCTACGCCATATGCCGGAGATAGCTACGCCAATTGGCGTACATATCTACGCCATATGCCGTAAATGTCTACGCCAATTGGCGTAAACATCATCAACCATGGACAAACGAACAGACTGACAATGGGTTACACAAGCTGTAGGCATTAGCCTCCGACATTTCCGTAATCTCATCATTAAAGCCGGAAACAAAAGAAAAGCCCCCACTGACGGAGAACCGGAGTGAGGGCAAAAATGCAGAAAAGACGGCTTACCTGATTCGTATGCTTACATCATTCCCATGGACGAGCAACTCTTCGAAGCCGATTCGGGGTCGAACTTCACCTTTTCGCCCTTTTTCAGCACGCGGGCCGAATAGCCAAATTTCTTGAACCCTGCAGCCAGCTTATCCTTGTTGGTCTTACGGGCATCATAGGTCACCGTGACCGTCTGGTCGGCTACACTGGTGTTGATAGCCTTCACGCCGCGCTCGAAACGCAGGTTGTTCTTTATTTTGGTTTCACAACTGGAGCAGTGCATCTGAGGTTGGGTGGTGAACACCACCGTGCTGTCGTTCTTGTTGCCTGCTGCCATGGCGGCCATGCTGAGCACGGCGAGTGCCATCGTCATAAACATCTTCTTCATAATTCCTGTTGATTATTGACTATAACTTGATAAATCTATTAGTTTTTACCCCCAAGCTCAAATCTTGCCCAAATTGAGCCTAATGCCGACATAACCCATGGCACCGCGCACCGGACCGTAAATCATGTTGGGATCGAAGTTGGTTCCCCAGGGGTCATCGTAGCCAATGATGGGATGCTTCTGTTTGAAGTTGGTGAGGTTCTCGCCTCCGATATACACCGAGAAATGACGGAACCAGCGTGTCACCTGGGCACTAAGCTGGGGATAGCCGTTGAAATGAGTGTTCCACGACATGGTGCCGTCGGCCAGCTCATAAGGCTTCGGCATGCGGCCGCCACCGTTGAGCTGCAGCGTGGCATCGAACTGCCAGAGGCCCAGTGGAGTCTTGTAGGAGGCTGCTATCAGCCCCTTATAGCGGCTGGTGAGCGGCTTATCGAGGAGTTCGCCTCCATAGGTGGTCTTTACGATGTGACGGCGATAAGCGGCAGTGAGGGTGAGGCCACGCAGGGGCTCATAACTGGCATCTGCCTGGAACGTGTGCGAATAGCTCTTGCCATGCAGGTTGCCGATGTGGATAGCATGAGGGTCGGTGTCGAAATCTACGACGGCCTGGTTGCTGAAGTCGGAGTAGAAGTACTCGGCATTCAGTTTGAGCGTCCGGCCGAACAGGGGCAGATAGAGCGAGGTGCTAAAACCATAGGTCCATGCCTCCTCTTGCTCCAGGTCAGGGTCGACGGTCAGCGTGCGGCCGCTGGCCATCAGATAGCTGTTCTCGGCCATAGCGTGGACCGAGCGGTAGCCCTTGCCGGCCGAAAGCCGGAATCCGAAAATATCGTTCACCTGCCACTTGAGATGGAGGCGCGGGGTGACGAAGGTGCCATAGAGATTGCTATGGTCGACTCTCAGTCCGGCCATGGCGATGAGGCGCTCGTGAAGGTTGTAGGTGTACTGTGCATAGGCACCGACGGTGTTTTCCTTTTCGGTGCTCCGGGTGGGCGTCAGTCCGGCTACTTGCTGCAAACGGTATTGCTGACCGAAGAAGTCGTGGTTGAAGCTCAGGCCGGCAGCGAGATTATGCTCATGGCTGAAGTTCGTCTCGAAGAGCAGCTGCGAATAGAGGTTCTTTTCGTTCACATCGTAGGTCTTCCATCCGAATCCGGCATCCTGCAGATGCATGGTGGCCGTGGTCATCCAGGCGATGTTGGTGCCATGGTCGGCATCCAGTATGAAGGCATGCTTCATGTAGCCCGAGTAGCGCTCAGTGCTGATGTCGGTGGTGAACCGGGTGGCCGGGCCGTCCATGTGATGGGTCCGCTGGCCTCCCATACGCTCCTCGTTGAGCAGGGAGAGACCGCCGTGGAAGATGTACTTCTGACCGAGATACACCCAGTGGTTGGCAAAATTGTACTGCCGCATGTTGGGCTCGTCGAGGAATCCGTCGGCATTGCCGTCGTGCTTGTCCCAGCTGTTCTGGAAGTGGCCCATGAAGACGGTGCTCAGCTTCTTGTTGAAATGGTGGTTGGCCGTGAGATTGGCCTCCATCTTGCGCATGGTGTTGCCATAGAGGTTGAGCGTGGTCTCCTCGGGGTCTTCGGGTTGAAGATACTGCACGTTAATCTGTCCGGCAAGCGACTCAAAACCGTTGCGCACGGAGGCGCTGCCCTTGCTCACCTGGATGCTCTTCATCCAGGTGCCCGGCACGTAGTCAAGTGCGTAGGGTGTGGCCGCTCCCCGGAAGGCGGGCAAGTTCTCGGTGAGCATCTGCACATAGGTTCCGGCCAGTCCGAGCAGACGTATCTGCTTGGCACCCGTCGTGGCATCACTGTAGTTGACATCGACAGAAGGATTATTGACAAAGCTCTCGCCGAGATTGCAGCAGGCGGCCTTGAAAAGCTCGCCCTTGCCCATCAGGTCGCCGATGCCGGCACCTTTCATCCGGCGGATGCCCGAGGATGCCACAACGTTGACTTCGGAGATAGTCTGGTCAGCAATGGTGTCGGGACGCGAAGGCGACTGCTCTTTGGACACTTGTGCCCAGCCGGCAGCGGGCACGGCGAGGAGCACAGAAAGGGGGATATACTTAAAGTTCATCTGATTCATTCTTATTCGTTAATACTTTATTCCTTTCGGCATGCATCAGGGATACACGCCATTGGCACCGCACCCAAAAGATACGGCACGAAGCATCACAGACTGCCGGCAATGGCAGCCTACGGAATAAGAATCAAAGAATAAGAATGCGAAGGAGGCTTAGATAGGCTCGTGGTGGGGAGTGCCACACATAAGGCAGCACTTCGGGCAGCGCACGGCTCACTGAAGCAAAGCCTAAGGATAGGGCCTTCGGCAGCACTGCCACCAAAGGCTGAAAGGCATGGAAATCGAACGAAAAGGAGGGAGCCTGCTGCGCCGAGAGTTTGTGCACCTGCAGCTGCATGCAGTGGGCCGGCATCTTCATGGGCCCATCGCAATGAGTGGGAGCCGACATCTCGGAAACCGCCATGACGCGCCCCGTATGCATGCAATGCACTACGGCCACGCCCACTCCCATCCAGACAATCATGAACGAGAGCAGCGATGCTACTATGATATGGGCTATCCTTTTCATTTGCGACAAAGTTAAGGCCTTTTACTGAAAAGGCCTCATCCGACGGCCATAATTAATGTTAAGCGATGGAAAGTCTTGACCTCAGGCAACTTCACAGCCCTCACTGCCAGCATATCTCGCCCGAACCGTAGCACTTGTGGTGGGCTGCATCGTAGACGACACAGAATTGTCCGGGAGCCACTCCGTGGATGGGGTCGTCGGAATGCACCATGAAACGTCCGTCTCCGAGAGAACCTATGGTGGCCTTATGATAGTCAGGGGTGTGACGGATTTTGAACGTCACTTTCTCAGGCAGTGTGCTGACACCCTCTGTGAGAAAGTCGAAGGCGTGAATGGGGAAATCACTTTTGTAGGCATCCTGCGGATCGTAACCATGACTCACATAGAGAATATTGTGCTCCACATCCTTGCGCACGACAAACCAGGGGCCTCCGCCCAGACCAAGCCCCTTACGCTGCCCGATGGTGTGGAACCACAGTCCCCGGTGCTGCCCAATCTTCCGGCCCGTCTCGACCTCTATGATGTCGCCGGTCTGCTCGCCGAGATAGCGGCGCACATACTCGTTGTAGTCGATGTTACCCAGAAAGCAGATGCCCTGCGAGTCCTTGCGGCGCGCATTTACCAGATGCTCCCGCTCGGCAATGGCTCTCACCTCGTGCTTCTGCAGGTGGCCGATGGGAAAGAGTGCCTTGCGCAACTGCCAGGGGAACAGCTGTGCCAGAAAGTCGGTCTGGTCCTTCACGGGGTCGGGACTGGTGGTGAGCCACTTCCTGCCGTCAATCCATTCGGTGCAGGCATAATGCCCCGTGGCAATCAGGTCGTAGTCGTGGCCCGCCTTCTCGTCGAACGCACCGAACTTGATGAGCCGGTTGCACATCACGTCGGGGTTGGGAGTGAGGCCCGCCTTCACTTTCTCCATGGTGTAGCGTGTCACCTGACTCCAGTATTCCTTATGGCAGTCGACAACC
>Ga0256406_1002019_pt1 | contig 30404 bp, 23 predicted proteins | sample RumenRJG_03DNA_FD_185986 | JGI IMG/M metagenome (GOLD analysis project Ga0256406, IMG submission 185986) | Bovine rumen microbial communities from Lethbridge, Alberta, Canada - RJG_03 | ecosystem: Host-associated > Mammals > Digestive system > Stomach > Rumen | place: Canada: Alberta | collected... | reverse complement strand
AAGTCCCAGCGCTTTCGTCACATCCTTCCGCTCCGTCCGGCTGATCCGGACGGACGCGTCGCGGCCGTCCGGCCGCAGCACCCTGAGCCGCTCTCCCGGGAATTCCGGGTCCGCAGCCCAGCCGAGAATATGGATCGCGTCCGGTGCGGGCTTCCGGCGGTCCACCGTGAGGTAAATGCCCGCGCCGTTGGCCACATCGGGGCGGATGGAGGCAAACGGATCGCTTTTCCCGAGGCGGGCGCGTGCGGCGCGGTACGCGCGGACGCCCCGCGTCGCCTCGGCGGCGCGCAGCGCGTCCGTCATCCGGTCCACGGTCCGATACGCGCTGTCAAGACGCGCCTCCAGCTCCCGCGTCTCTCTCCGCTGCGCGGCGAGCACTTCGGCGGCACCCTTCGTCACCTGTTCGCGTCCGGCTCTGATCTCCGCCTCCACGACGAGGCGCGCCGCCCCGTCCGGGACGGAAAAGAGAAGCTGGGGATCCGGCGCGGGGAAGACATAGAAGCCGCCGTCTGCCATGAACCCGTTCGACCCGATCTGATCCGGACGAACCGTCCGGCCGTCAATCCAGACGCCGCGGAGCGCGACGCAGACCGGCAACTCCGTCGGATCCAGCCGGACCGCCCGAATTCCCGAAAGCGAAACATCCGCCCTGATCCGTCCCGCTTCATCCGCGGTGAGAGCGGCGGTATCCGCCTCTGTAAAGCCCGCCCCGTGATCGAAGTAAAGGACAGCGCGCGCCCCGCAGCTCCCCCGGCCTGCGTCGCCGCCGGTCAGTTCCGCGAGCGTCGCCGCGCCCTTTGTCACTTCCGGATAGAGCTTCCAGAGCGGCGTGCCGCCCTGGCTGATCCACGCCTGAAACGACTCCTCCATCGTCTGAAAAAGAGTCAGATCGGCCGGATCAACTCCGACGGCGCGGTACAGACGGTCCGCCGGCAGATCCCGCCGGGCAGAGCTGCCCTCCGCATAGTAATGCACCAGCCGCCACTTGATGAAGGCGGCCGGAACCGGAAAAGGCATCGTCCACTCATAGTCGATCACATGGTACAGGCCGTCCCTCAGAATGACGTTGCCGGCAACCAGATCGAGGTCCGAGACAGCCGGCGCCATCCATTCTTTCTCACGGAGTTTCTCCGGAAAAACCGCGCGGAACGCGTCCGTCACGGCAAACGGCCGGTCCGCCGTCCGGTCGATCTCGGCGGCGAAGTCCGCCAGATCCTGAAGCAGGCCGTCGAGGTCATCCGGAAGCCGGCGGTCCAGCTTCTGCTCCAGCGTCTCCCCCTCGAGGAACTCGAAGACAGCCGCTCCCTCCTCAAGGCGCACCCGGTTCGCTCTGAGGCGCGTGCCCGCAAAGAGACGGTCCAGCTCGCGTCCGATCCGTTCCTGCGCCCCGATATGCGCCTCCGACTCCGGCCGAAGCGCCCGCTTCCGGACGGATCTGGTCCCGTTTTCCTCGGAAATCTCGGTCACGATCTGAAACGCGGGCCCGCGGTCATTGGAAAATTTTGAGAAGAGGATCATGCCTTCCCTCCCGTGAGATCCACCAGAAACGAGTTGGAGAACAGCGGAAAGAGCCCGTCCCCGATCAGCGCGTCCCACGCCCGCGTCTCGTCGAAGAGCACCATCCGCTGCCGGTCGTAATTGACCAGATTATTCCGAAGCTCCCCCTTCTTCGGCAGCCATCCGTCAGAATAGACCGCCATCGGAAGCTTGTAGTCCGGATAGGGATAATAGAATGTCCAGTCCGCCGCTCCTGTCTCCCGGAAGAGACGGACCAGAGCGGGCTTCGAGAAGGTATGGGCATACTTCGTCTCCGGATAGTTCTCGATTCCGTCGAAGAAGCGGCCGGAATGATCCTCCCGGCATCCCGCGAAATACTTGAGGCCCAGCCGGTTCTCGATCGCGATCAGAAGATGGCCGCCGGGGCGCAGATGCCCCAGCACGATCCGGAGAAAATCCGCATAAGGCTGATCCGAATGAATGTAGCTGCTCCCGTACTCGAAAACGCCGATCAGCGTGATCACGTCATAATCCCGGGGCAGCTTCTTCTCCACGTCCTCGAAGTTGCCGAGCCGGATCTCGAGATTGCCCGCGTTCCGGTTCCGGTACGCATTGACAAGACTTCTCTTCTTCGAGAGATCGACGCAGGTGACCGATCCGGCCGCCCGCACGAGGGCCGGCGTCACCGCGCCGCAGCCCGACCCGATCTCCAGCACCCGGTCCGTTTTCCGGAACGGGTACCAGCTGACAATGTTCTGACGCACCGACGAGAAGTGATACATCACCGGCCATGATTTCCGCTCCGCGCAGACGATGTCGAAGCGGGACGGGTTCTCGTTCCGCGCGATCTCAAGCAGCTCGTCCTCCACCGCGCCGTCCGAGTAAAGGTCCCGGCCCGGATAATCGTCCTCGTTGATGCGCACCGATCCGATGATCTGATCCATCGCATTCCCTCACTTCTCCGCCGTCAGCTTCTTCAGCGTCACCTCGGAATTCATGTCGTAGAAGCCCACCGTGTTCTTCGCCGAAATCACCGTCACGTTCAGCACATCATAAAGGCGGTGAAACACCCGGAAGGATCCGGCCTGATAGCCGGTACAGCCGAAGCTCAGGAGATACTCGCCGCCCTGTAGATTCATCTCCTGACGGAAGGAGACCTCGATTTCGTCCCCCGCCTCCATGCTCTCAACAGGCGCCTTCTCGAACATCGTATTGGTTCCGGTGATCTCGGTGCCCTGGAGATTCTTGACTGTATAGGCGAAGATCGGATTCTCCACGCGCTGTGTAAAATGCACCCGCATCCGGATCGTAAACGGCTCTCCCTTGTTGAGCGCGTTGGTCTCCCGTCCGTCCTGATCGAAGGTCAGGACCTGCAGGATCCTGGCCTGACCCTCGCCGTATTCAAGCGTGTCGGGGTTCATCGGAAGGTGTCCGGTGAGCGGAACATCCTTCGCCACCGCCCGGGCGCCCTCCGGTTCGTTCTTCTTCCCGTCCTGCTCCCCGTCGCCCAGATGGACCAGCAGCTTCTTGTAGAGATCGACCATCTCCTTCGGTCCGCCCTCCGCGACCCTGACGCCCTTGTTGAGCAGGACCACCCGGTCGCAGTACTTCGAGACGGAGCTTAAATCATGGCTCACGAACAGGATCGTCTTGCCTTCCTTCTTGAACTCCTCGAATTTATGGTAGCATTTGGCCTGAAAGAAGACGTCGCCCACCGAGAGCGCCTCGTCCACGATGAGAATCTCAGGGTCGATGTTGATCGCCACCGCGAACGCGAGCCGGACGAACATGCCGGAGGAATAGGTCTTGCAGGGCTGGTAGACGAAGTCGCCGATGTCCGCGAAATCGAGGATGTCCTCGAGCTTCGCGTCGATCTCCTCCTTCGAGAAGCCGATCATCGTGCCGTTCAGGTATACGTTCTCGATCCCGGTGTACTCCATATTGAAGCCGGCGCCCAGCTCAAGCAGAGCGGAGATCCGGCCGTTCACCCTCACCTCTCCGGATGTGGGCGTCAGCACGCCGGTGATGATCTTCAGGATGGTGGATTTTCCCGAGCCGTTCGTCCCGATGATGCCCACCGTCTCACCCTTCCGGACGCTGAAGCTCACGTCGTCGAGCGCCCTGATCTCCTTCGAGTACCGGTGCTTCTTCCGGCCGATGCCGAACTCCTCCCTCAGACGGTCCGAGGGCTTCCGGTACAGCCGGTATGCCTTTGTCAGATGCGATACCTCGATTGCGTTTTCTGCTTCCATCCGGCCTCCCTCCGGTTCCGGCGAACCGGTTCACCGCCTTTCCGTTTTGTTTTACAGCACGTCCGCGAAATGCCGTCTCAGCTTCTGGAACACATGAGTGCCGAACAGCAGCAGCGCCGCGGTCCAGGTCCAGAAATAGAGATTGTACCATCCGTGCTCCCAGAACCAGGTACGGCCGTAGATCGCGTCGCGGTAGCCGGTCACGACATAATTGAAAGGATTGATCCGGAACAGGAACGCCCAGGACCGTGTCTCGAAGGACTTCAGCACGAACATGATCGGCATCGACCAGACCGCCACCTGCATGAAAATGCTGATGATCTGAGAGAGGTCCCTGAAAAAGACCACGACCGCGCACGTCCCGTAGACGATGCCCAGGCAGAAAAGGAACATGGCGAAAAAATAATACGGCAGCTGCAGCAGCGTCAGCGAGGGACGGATGCCGTAGCAGAGCGCGATCACCATCGCCACCAGCACAAAGAATACATGCACAAATAAAGCGGAGACCGCCTTCACCATCGGCAGGACGCCGATCTCGAAGACGACCTTCTTCACAAGATAACTGTATTCGAGAAGCACATTGGTGCCCGAGACCATCAGCTCCTGGCAGTAGAACCAGGGGACAATGCCGCAGGTCAGATAGAGCACGAAGGGTACGCTCGTCTGGGTCTGAGTCCGGAAACCGAGTCCGAAGACCAGCCAGTAGACCAGTACGGTCACAACCGGCTGGACAAACGCCCAGATAATGCCGAGATAGGACCCGGCATAGCGGGTCCGGAAATCATTTTTCGCCAGCTTTACGATCAGCCTCCGGTTCCTGTGGATCTCGGAAGGAAGGCTGATCAGAAACGGTTTCTTTTTTTCTGTCATGCAGTCAGGCTCCGAACCGCGCCCGCGTGTATTCCCGGAAGGATCCCCACTTCGTATCCTTGTCGGAGAGGTTGAGCGGAACATTCTCCAGCAGCGGCCACTTCACGTCCAGATCCGGATCGTTCCACGCGAGGCCGCCCTCGTCGTTGGGATGATAGAAATCCGTGCACTTGTAGCAGAACTCCGCCTCGTCCGACAGGACGTAGAAGCCGTGCGCGAAATTCTTCGGGATGAAGAACTGCTTCTTGTTCTCCTCGCTCAGCAGCACGCCGTACCATTTGCCGTAGGTATCCGATCCTTCCCGCAGATCGACGGCCACATCGAAGACCTCGCCCCGGACGACCCGGACCAGCTTGTCCTGCGGATAGTGAATCTGGAAATGCAGTCCGCGGAGAACGCCTCTCGTGGAGCTCGACTGGTTGTCCTGCACAAAAGTCTGCGGGATGCCGGCTTCCCTGAAGTCGTTGTAATTGTAGGTCTCCATGAAATAACCCCGGCGGTCGCCGAAGACGGTCGGCGTGATCACCTTCAGTCCCTCGATGCCGCAGGTCTCAACCTGAATCTTTCCCATCTCTCATCCGTCCTTTCCGAACCGGCCGCATCCTGACGGCGCACCGGCCCGCTCTTCGCGGCGTCCGCCCGGACGCCGCGTCCCCCTTCTCCCTGTGTTTTGTTCAGGACTCCGGCCGCTGTTTCTTCAGCGGACCCCGGAGCCGAGTCCCTCCGCGATATCCATCAGATACTGGCCGTAGGCGGTCTTCATCAGCGGCTGCGCCAGCTTCACCAGCTGATCACGGTCAATGAAGCCCCGCTTGTAGGCGATCTCCTCGATGCAGGAGATATACAGGCCCTGTCTCTTTTCAAAAGCCGCGACAAAATCCGCCGCATCAAGCAGCATGTCGTGATTGCCGGTATCGAGCCAGGCAAATCCCCGGCCCAGCGTCTCCACGAAGAGATCGCCCCGGCGGAGATACTCGTTGTTGACACTGGTGATCTCGAGCTCGCCCCGCGCGGAAGGCTTCACGTTTCTCGCGATCTCCACGACGTCGTTGTCGTAGAAATAAAGCCCCGGCACCGCGTAGTTGGACTTCGGGCGCTCCGGCTTCTCCTCGATGGAGATCGCCCGCCCGTCCTTGTCGAATTCAACGACGCCGTACTCTCTCGGATCTTTCACGTAGTAGCCGAAGATCGTCGCGCCCTTCTCCCGCTCCGCCGCCGCCCGAAGCACCCGGGAGAAGCTCTGGCCGTAGAAGATATTGTCGCCCAGCACCAGCGCGACCCGGTCGTTTCCGATGAAATCGGCGCCGAGAATGAAGGCTTCCGCCAGTCCGTTGGGCTTCGGCTGGACCTTGTATGTGAAATGCATGCCGAGCTGGCTTCCATCTCCGAAGAGTTCCTCGAAGGCCGGAAGATCCCGCGGCGTCGAGATGATCAGAATATCCCGGATCCCCGCCAGCATCAGCGTGGACAGCGGATAATAGATCATCGGCTTGTCATAGACCGGCATCAGCTGCTTGCTGACCGCTTTTGTCAGCGGGTAAAGACGCGTACCGCTGCCTCCCGCCAGAATGATTCCCTTCATCGCGCTCACCTCTGTCCGTACATGCTCTGATAGTAGTTCTGATAGGCGCCGGAGGTCACATGGTCCATCCAGTCGGTATGCTCAAGATACCAGGCCACGGTCTTCCGGATGCCGTCCTCGAAATTTGTCTCGGGGTACCAGCCCACCTCCGCCCGGATCTTGTCCGGCGCGATGGCGTAGCGGCGGTCATGACCCTTCCGGTCGGTCACATATGTGATCAGGTCGTCGGAGACAAGGGCCTTTCTCGGATCGCTGTCCGGCAGCAGCTCCTTCAGCGTATTCAGCACGGTATGTACGATCTGAATGTTCTGCCGCTCGTTATGGCCGCCGATGTTGTAGGTCTCGAAGAGCCTGCCCTTCTCCTGCACCATGTCGATTCCCTTGCAGTGATCCTCCACATACAGCCAGTCGCGGATATTCTTTCCGTCGCCGTACACCGGCAGCGCGCGCCCGTGAAGCGCGTTGTTGATGAGAAGCGGGATCAGCTTTTCCGGGAACTGATACGGTCCGTAGTTGTTGCTGCAGTTGGTGATGTTCGCCGGGAAATGATAGGTGTCCATAAACGCCTTGACCATAAAGTCAGAGGACGCCTTCGAAGCCGAGTAGGGGCTGTGGGGATCGTACTTCGTCGTCTCATGGAAATACTCGTTCGGATCCGAGAGAGAGCCGTACACTTCGTCCGTGGAAACATGAAGGAACTTGTGATCCTCCGGATAGCTTCCGTCCTCCCGCTCCCATGCCGCCCGCGCCGCGTTCAGCATCGTCAGCGTGCCCAGCACGTTGGTGCGGACGAACAGGGTGGGATCCTTGATGCTCCGGTCCACATGGCTCTCGGCCGCGAAATGGACCACCCGGTTGATGTCGTTCTCCCGGAACAGCCGGCCGATCGTCTCCGCATCGCAGACATCCGCCTTCACAAAGGTGTAGTTGTCCCGCTTCTCCACATCTCTCAGGTTTTCCAGATTTCCCGCGTATGTCAGCTTGTCCACATTGATGATCCGGATCGAGCCGCCATACTTCCGGAACATGTAATGAATGTAATTGGATCCGATAAAGCCGGCTCCGCCGGTCACGAGATACGTGCGCATAATCCCCTCTTCTTTCCTTTCAGACGCTTCGCTTTCCTTCTGTTCTTCTCCGGCCGCCCGCTTTCCGGGCCTGACGGCCGTCCGGCCCCCGCTTTCCGTCTCCGGGCCGTTTTCCGGCCCGCGCTTCCTGTTCGCAGAGCCGTTCTGCTGCCGATGTCTTTCCTTTTATGGATCACGCTCACAGCATAGCGACGCTATTATAGCATCGCGGAAAGGCATTTGCAAATGGACTTCGGCTTGCCCTTACGGACCGGCGCGATGTACAATTTCACCTGTAAATAATAAGATACGGATCCGGAGGAAGCGAGTTATGAATCAGTCAGTTGTACGGAACGGAACGGGGAAGCGGCGCATCCTGCTCTCCTGCGCCTTCGGGGGGCTTGTATTTCTTCTCTGGCTGGCCTTCTGGAACGCCGGCCTCTTTCCGTCGGACGAGGAGGAGATCTTCGTCAAGGGCTACGCGATGGCTCACGGCAAGGTGCTTTACCGGGACCTGATCTCCCAGCATATGCCTCTTCCCTACCAGTTTGCGGCTCTCTTCGCCGCGGCGGGCGCGCACTCCGTTACCGGCTTCCGGATCGGCTTCTATCTGCTCTTCGGCCTGCTGGCCGGCCTCTGCTTCTTCCGCTGCGCGCCGCGCTTCGGCGCCCGGACGGTCGCCGCCGCCCAGCTTATCTATCTTTCGGTGATCGCCTCCCTCGAGAACGGGACGGTGATCCTCGCCGACCAGCTGGAAGCGGCCGGGCTAGCCCTTCTGTTCTTCGAGCTGCTTCTGTTTTTCCGGGAACGCCGCCTCACGGGCGTCTCCGCCGTCTTCATCAGTCTCGCTTCCTCACTGGCCTTTCTCAGTTCCTTCGCCGCGGTCTTTCCTGTCTTCGCCTGCTTTCTGGGCGTCCTCGCCGTGGAGATCCGGGACACGGCCGCCGCGAAGGAAAACCCCGGCCGCTGTATCCTGCGTCTTCTCCGACGGTATGTGCCGCTGATGTTTCTCATGCTCCTTCCGCTGACGCTGGAGGCAGCGTATCTCGCCTCCTCCGGCACCCTCCGGGCCTGCTTCGATGAGGCCTACCGCTTCAACACTGAGGTTTATCCGAAATACTATCCGGGCGGCTACGGCGGCAGCGTGCCGGCGTCGCTCCTGGGCGGGCTCACGAAGCTGGGTGCCGCCTTCCAGTTCAGCAGACTTTCCTTCACAGTCCTGCTGCAGATCGGCGTGCTGGGCCTCGCCCTCCTCTTCCTTGTCGACCGGGTGAAACGGGAAGCCGGATCGGGCCGGGGCCGGTGGGAAGCGGCGGCCGCCGCCTTCTATCTCGTCGCCTGCGCGACCCGGGGCTGCTTCGATTATCACGGTCTGCCCGCGGTGGCGGTGCTCTCCGTGATGGCCGCCTTCGTCCTTGAATCCAGGCGAGTCCACATCCGGGCGTGGGCCGGTCATACCCGTCTGCGGGCAGCCGCGGTTCTCCTGGTCCTCTGCGCCGCTTTTTCGCCGTATCTGGTCCGTTTCCCGAACCTGTTCCGGGTAGCGGCTCCGGAAACCGTACGGACGGATTCTCTCGCCTGGGCGCTGGACCAGCTGACGGAGCCGCTTGAAGAAATCGGCTTCACCAGCTATCAGCAGGATCTGCTTCTGGACGCCGGCGTGCTCGTCGCGACGAGGTACACCGGCTCCACGCCCTGGTACTGGGAGTGGGGCCGCACCGACTGTCTGAGCCAGCTCGAAGCCGATCCGCCGAAAATCTACGTCTACGACAGCACGCTCAACGTCTGGGGCTACGCGGTATCCCAGTACGCACCGGAAATCGGCGCGTTTCTTGACCGAAACTACCGCAGCCTCTCCGATCTCGGCTTCCCGTCCCTCTATGTCCGCAATGACTGCTACACGGAGGCCCACGCAAAGCTCGACCCGACGGTGCTCTACGGTTCCACGGAGGAAGGCCCGGACGCGGAGCCCCTCCGCGCAGGGCAGTCAGTCGGGGAAGTGTTTCACTGCCCGCTGACAACCGATATCGCGAATATCGAGGTCCGGGTCAACGGGGTGGAGCACCCCGAAAGTCTGCGTCTCCGCCTTGAACTGGAGGATGAAACGGCAGTCACCCGCCGGACGCTGACCGTCACCGATTTAAGCGGCTGGAGCGCCGGATCCGTCCGGACCGTCGCCTTCGATCCTGTCCGGCTTAAGAAAGATCATTCCTACCGTCTGCTTCTTTCACTCTCCGGTGACGGCTCGGTCACCTTCGCCCGAGGCAGAGAAACCGGCACCGCCGCCGTCGGCACGCAACGGGACGGGAAAACAGAGCCCTGGCTTCTGAGTCTGAGAATCGTGAAGGCTCAGACCGGTGTCGTGATGGTGGTCAGAAAATAAGACAGGAGAAAAATCGACGATGAAACGTACCACACCTGCCCGCGCGGCAGCCCGGGAGACGCTGCCGGTCCTCCTTGGCGGCAATCTGGTCTTTTTTGTGCTGTACAGCCGGTTTCTTACCGGCCGTGCCGTCTATCTGTACACGGATATCGGCTCCGATTCCGTCGCCTCCTCTCTCCCTCTGATCACCCTGCTGGAGCGTATGTTCCGCGCCGGACGCTTCGGGGGCTATGAACTCACCGCCGGCCTCGGGAGCGACACGACAGCAACCTTTATGAAGTACCTGAACCCGGTCAAGACGCCTCTGCTCTTTTTCACTCCCGGAACGCTCCCCGCCGGTCTGATGCTGACTCTCTTTCTTGAGATCAACTGCCTTCTCTTCTTCAGCTGGCTGTTCTTCCGTCGTCTTCTGGGGCATAAAACCGCCGCGGCGGCCGCCTCTCTGATCTGGACCTTCTCGGGGTATGTGACGCTGTGGAGTCAGAATCTGACCGCCGGGGCCGCGCTTGCGGCTTTCACCGTCATGATGGCCGCCCTGCTTCCGGTTCTCTTCGACCCGACGCCCCGCCGGGGTCTTATGCTCGCGCTGGCGATCGCGCTGCTTCTCCTCACGGATTACTACTATGCCTACATGTCGGCCTGGTTCGTGCTCGTCTTTGTTCTTTTCTTCGCCCTGAGACGCCGGATGCCGCTCCGCCGGACGGGGAACCGGATGCTGCTGATCCTCATGGCGGCCGCCGGAGCCTGCGGGCTGGCAGCCGCCTCCCTTGTCCCGGCCCTTTCCTCCTTCACCGGATCGGTCCGCACCGGAGCGGCGTCCGGCGTATTCCGCGGCATCGAGTGGAACAGTCCCGCCTCGCTCCTTACGTCTCTCGGCCGTCTGTTCTCCGTCAATCTCTTCGGCGCCGGATCGGATTACCGCGGAGCGGGCAACTACTATGAGCAGGCGGCTCTTTCCGTCTCCTGCCTCGCTCTTCCGTCTCTTTCAGACCGTCTTCTCAGCCGGAAGAGCCGCCCTTCGGCCATCGCCGCGCTGGCGCTGGGGCTTCTCGCCCTTTGCAGCAAAAATGCCGCCGCGCTGCTTCAGTTCAACCGGATGGTCCAGCGGTATTCCTTTCTGATCACCTTCGCGCTGACATGCGCCGTCGGATTCTTTCTGAAAGATCTGCTGACAGGAGCGGACCGGCGCCGCTGCCGCCGCTCCGCGGCGGCCGGCGCCGCGATCACGCTGGCCGCGCTGGCCGTCCTCCGAAAGCTGGACGGCCGCTTCGGCCTTGAGACCGATATCCGGGCGATGGGCCAGACCGCGGTCTTCGCGCTGCTCTTCTGCCTGCTGATCTTTCTGATCACCCGTACGGACCGTCCCGCTCCGGCCTGTCTCAGCCTTCTGCTTCCGCTCCTCATGGCAGAGCTGATCGTGACGAACCGTCCGACGCTCTACGACCGTGACTATGTGACACCTTCAGCCTATGCTTCGGTTCTCTCCTCCGGAGAGACGGGAAAGGCGGTGAAGGAGATCCGGAGCCGCGACAGCGGTCTCTTCCGGGTCGGGGCGACAGAGGATCCGACGGACGCCAATGTCGGCACGCGGCTCGGTTTTCCGGCTGCTTCCGTCTACAGCAGCACCAACCCGGCTTCTCTCGGTACGTTGAAGCAGGAGATGGGGCTGGGCCAGATCAGCGCGAACCACTTTGTCTCAGGCGGATCGGAATTCGGCGCCTTCCCGCTGCTGGGGGGCCGCTATCTGATCCGGAACCGCACGGAGCGTCTCTCGGACACACTGCCGGAAGCACTGTTCGAAACGATCCGTACCGACGAAGGCGCGCTCCGTGTAAGCCGGGTGCGGAATGCCCTGCCTTTCGGCTATCTCTACACACGGACCGTCTCCTCCGGTGCGCTCGCCTCACTTGCCTTCCCCCAGCGAATGCTGGCACTTTTTGGCGCCTGCCATCTGACGGGCGGCGGAACAGAAGAAGCCGGAGAAACGGCGGCGGACGGCATCAGCGGGCTTCCCGCCCTCAGCGGGTCGGAGATCAGCGCCCTTTCGGCCCGTCTCAGCTCCCGTGACCTTCTGGACAGCGGCACGGAAGCCAATCAGCTGACCGTCTCGGATGCCTCCGACTCCATCAGTGCGATGAAGGTTTTCAGGCCTTCCGGCTCCGATCCCTATCTCTACTACGATCTCGGCGGCGTCACGGCGAAAGGTTCGGTCCGCCTGCTCTCGATCCACGTTCGGGGTACCCGTTCGATGAGCAGCATCCGCCGGATGGAGGTCTTCTGTCTCCGCAAAGGGCAGACGGATCCGGATCCGGAGGACCGGCTGCCCTTCAGCATCGAACCGGGTATGCCGGATCTCCTGCTTCTCCTTCCGGACGAGGCGGCACGGATCCGGCTGGATTTCCCATCGGACGGCGGCACGACCCGGCTGAGCCGTCTCTCCGTCCTCACACTTGAAGACGCCGGCTCGCTTCTTGAGCCGCTCGCTTCCACCGATGTGTCCGGGATCCAGATGGACGGCGGCACCTACCGCGCATCCCTCCGCAGCGATAAAGACGGAATCTTCTGCGTTCCCGTCCTCTGGAATGCGAACTGGAGGGCGAAGGTCAACGGCCGGTCCGCAAAGGTTCTGAACATCAACGGCGGCCTCGTCGGGATCCCGGTTTCAGGCGGCAAATCCGACATCCGTCTCGTGTACCGGTCTTCGGAAAACCGGGCCGCGCTGCGGCTCTCCGGTTCTCTGCTCCTTCTCTGGCTGGCCGCGTACATCGCCGCCGCAAGACGGGAAAAGGCGCGGGGGCAATGAATCCCGCAATCCCTGCGCTTCCCCTTCCCCGGACGTCCGCAGGTTCTTCCCCCGCAGAAGACGCCCCGCCCGCGCTTCAAAGCGCGGACGGGGCGTCTTCATACCGGTCCGGCGGTTACTCCACCACCGGCGTATTGTCATCAAAATTGATCCGCTCCTCCTCCACTACCAGAGGACGGTCGAGCACTCTCTGGTTGATCGAAAGGATGTACTCGCCCAGAAGGCCGATGAAGAAGAGCTCCACGCCGCCGAGGAAGAACATGCCGATCACGAGCGGCGCCATGCCGGCCGGGAACCAGCTCCAGTGCAGCAGTTTTAAAATCAGGTACAGGATCGCCAGCACGAAGCTCACTGCCCCGATGAGAAAGCCGATGAAGGTGGCCAGTCGGAGAACGACCTTCGAGTAGGACGTAATCCCCACCATCGCCACATCGTAGAGGCTGTAGAAATTATTCTTGCTCTTTCCCGCGCGGCGCTTCGGCCGCTCATAGGGCACCGTCTGGTAATCATAGCCGAATTCGGCGATCATGCCGCGAAGGTAAGGCATCGGGTCGTGAATCTTCCGGACCACATCCACGAACGCCTTGTCATAGAGACCGAAGCCCGTGAAATTCTCGATGTGGCCGATGTCCGTGATCTTCCGCAGCAGACGGTAGTAACAGCGGCGCACCCAAGCCATGAACCGCCCCTCGTCAGTCTTCGACTTGATGCCGATGACGATCTTATGCCCCTTCTCCCACTCGTGAACCAGCGTCGGAATCAGCTCCGGCGGATCCTGGAAATCCGCGTTCAGCCGAACCACGCAGTCGCCGTATGCCTGACGGAGTCCGTGCACCGGGGAGCGCATCTGGCCGAAGTTTCTCGCGTTGAAGATGGCCCTGACATGGCGGTCCTTCTCACAGATTGAGCGGAGGATCGCCCGGGTGCGGTCCTTCGAATGATTATCGATGTAGATGATCTCATAGTCGTACGCCGGCAGCTGCTCCGTGAACACCTTCGTCAGCGTATCCGTCATCGGTCCCACGTTGTCTTCCTCATTGTAGGTCGGGATCACCACGGAAATCCGTTTTTTCTTCTCTTCCATCTTCTCCCCTGTCTATCTGCGCCGCTCGTTCTCCGTCAGCGGCACCTCCACGTTCTCCGCCAGCTCCTCCCGCGGAAGGAACGGCGCCATATCCTCGATGGGCGAGGACACCATCCGGCCGTCAGGAAGCTTCCGGGACGCGATCTTCGGCTCCGTCTTCTGAAGCGGCGAAACTTCAACCTCGATCAGCGCCGGCGCCTCCAGCTCCAGCGCGCTCCGCAAATCCGCCGATATCGTCTCGTTTCGCACGCACCGGGCAAAGCGGAATCCGAACAGGGATGCCAGCCCCGCGGGATCCGGGAATCCGAGATCGCCGCTTTCCGGTCCGATCCCGATCAGCGGGTCACGGAAATACGCGTGCTGTGTCTGACGGATCGAGTGATAGCCTCCGTTGCAGATCAGGAAAATCCGCACGGGCAGACGGTTCGTCGCGATGGTCTGCATTTCCTGAAGATTCATCATCAGAGATCCTTCTCCGGTGACCAGCGTCACCTCTCCGCCATCCGTGGCGCGGACAAGCCCGATGGCAGCCGGCAGTCCATAGCCCATCGAGGCTGTGGCGGAATTGGTGATAAACCGCTGTCCCTCCTTCACACGGAAGACCTGCGTTCCGGCCACCCGCGACGTTCCGCAGGAAGCCAGCACCATCGCGCCTTCCGGAAGCTGATCGGACAGCGCGTCGTAGAACCGGTAAATATTGGCGAGTCCGTCCGGCTGAGGGCCGCGCTCCGCCTCCGTCACCATCGGATAGCGCCGTTTCCTCTCCATGCAGCGGCGGAGCCAGGGCTGCGCCTTTGCGCAGAAGGGACGGGACGGCGAGGCGCCCTCCTCCTCGAGCGTCTCCGTCAGGCGAAGGATCAGCTCCTTCGCGTCCCCGATCACCGGGAGATCGACGCGGACATTCGGCTTCTTCAGTTCGTTCGGGTCCAGCTCGTTCAGAATCACAAAGGCGCCCCGCGCCCATTCCGTGTAATCAAAGCCGGTCTGAAGAAAGCTCAGACGGCTTCCGATGGAAAGATAAAGATCGCATCCGGCGACCGCGAAATTGCCGGACCGGCTTCCCGTCATGCCGGTGCGGCCGGCGAACAGCGGATGGTCTTCCGGCATCAGATCGACGGAGGACATGCCGCCGAGCGTCGGGATTCCGAGAAGCTCCGCGAGACGGCGGAACTCCCGCGCGGCCCCAGCCGAACGGACGCCGAAGCCGCCGAACAGAACCGGCCGCTCCGCCTCTCTGAGCTTTCTTATGATCTCCGCCACAGCCGCATCGCTGACCGGGGGAACCTGCTCATCCGGATCCTCCGCCGGATCATAGCCTTTCAGAGAAGCCGGATCAATCTCCGCCGCCTGCACGTCAAGCGGCACATCCAGCCAGACCGGCCCTCTGCGGCGGCTCATCATCAGATAAAGCGCCCGCTCGGCGCAGTACCGGACGTCCTCCGGACGCGTAATCATGACCGCGTACTTCGTCATCGCCTCCGCGCTCCGGGTGATGTCGAATTCCTGGATCCCCATGGACCGGAGCGGAAGTCCCGTGCTGCGCACGGTCGTCTCGTAGCGTGCCTGGCCGGAGATGATCAGCTGCGGGATCGACTCCATGTAGGCGCAGAGCACGCCGGTCATCGCGTTGGTCGCGCCCGGACCGGAGGTCACCAGCACGCAGGCCGGCCTCATCTCCGCTCTCGCGTAGGCCTCCGCCGCCATCGCGGCCGCCTGCTCATTGTGATGATAGGTGCAGCGCATCCTCGGACTGTGTCCGAAGGAATCGTCCAGATGCATCGCCCCGCCGCCGGTCACGAGGAAAACGTCCCGGATCCCCGCCTCCGCGGCCTTCTCAACCAGATAATCAGATACTTTCATCTCCGCCTCACAGATAGTCAGGGCAGCGCTGCTCGCATACCATCGTCTTGCCGGACTGCTGAACCGGAATCTCGTCAACGTACTCGACCTCGATCTCCGCGTCGTCCCCCAGATACTTCCGGTAGGAGGCCACGACCTCCGGCTCCTTCACCTTCGCGCCGATTTCCGCGTTGAGAAGGAGGCGGTACGAGGTGCGGGTCAGCTGAATGCAGCGGGCCTGGCGCAGCACGCCCTCGAAATTCAGCAGATTGTTCATGAAGACATGAATCGACAGCGGCTCCCCCTTTGTGTTCCGGATCAGAGAGCCGCGACGCCCGTAGATGTCTGTGAACACTTCCCTCACCCGTCCGTCCGCGTCCGGAATCCGGTTCAGAATGCCGGTATCGCCGGTATCGTACCGGATCATCGGAAAGGCCCGGTTGTAGAAATCCGTGACGACGATCCGTCCCGGTTCGCCCTCGTCCGCCGGCTCATCCGAATCCAGCTTCAGAATCTCCACATAGAAATTGTAGAGATCCACCGTATAGCCCTTCTGCCCCGGCAGCGAAACCGCGATGAAACCGTTCTCGTTGTTTCCGTATGAAAGCACAGGCCGGATGCCGAACAGTTCCTCCGCCTTCTCCCGTGTCGAATCCGGAAGCGCCTCGCCCATCGTGAAGATCATCTCGACGCTCCAGCCGCTGATATCGAGGGAGCTTCGCCCGATGTAATCCGTCAGTGCCGTGATCGCGCTTGAGTAGGCTACCAGCACCTGGATCCGCTCGTCGATGATCCGTTCGACGATGGCTCTCATGGCGGTGTCTCCCATATTCGAGATGTCGATCATCAGCAGGTTGTTGGTGAAGGAACGGAGGTTCGAGATCGTATTCTTTCCCCGGATCCAGGCCCGGAACTCGCCGCGCTTCATACCGAGACGGAACCCGTTCAGCTCCATCACCGCCATGAAATTCATATTGACCCGGTCCTGCTTCCCGTCGTCCGCCAGCACGGTGAACGGCGTCCCGGTGGAGCCGCTGGTGGAAAAGCGGTGCAGCTTCTCCCGGCGGTCCCTGTACTCATCGCTCAGCACTTCATCGAAATGCTCCACATAGTCCCGCTTCGTCATCACCGGAAAATCGCGGAGTGTCGGATGGTCCGGCAGCGACCGGTAGTAAGGCGAGCAGAGGGACGCGTAATCCATGACGGCCTGGAGGCGCCTTCTCCGATATTCCTCCGTTACCCCCCGGACGATCTCCGCCTTGTTGACGGCCAGCATCTTCTCCAGTCTGCCGCCCTGCACGCGGTCAAGCGCGGTCCAGGCGGTCCGCCGCAGCACTTCTCCTGCCTGCTTATGCATGATATTCGTCTCCTTTTCTCCTGAGTATATCCGTCCGGCCGTCAGCCGGATCCGCTTCCTTCATACAGACGGCGCCCGTTACGCGTCTCCCGCCTCCGGATTCTTCTCCGCCCGGACCACACCGAGCGCCAGCACCACCGCGACGCGGGCAAGATTGGCGAGCAGCACGCCGGCCGAAAAGCCCGTCAGTCCGCCGCGCTTTGTCATCACGCTGATCAGCACCAGCACCAGTCCGAGATGACAGCACTGCAGAATCAGCTGCCATATCTCGCCGGTGAACGTCAGCACCACGATGAAGAGGTAGGCCGACAGCATCGCGAGGATCTGGGACAGCGTGACAACCGTGAGAATCGGCTGTGTCCGCTCCGCCAGAGACGGATAGAACAGCCGGATAAACACCGGCGTCACCGCTTCGCAGAGCGCAAAGAATACCGCCGATACGGCCAGCCCGATTCCGGCAAACTTCATGAACCGCTTCTTCGTGATCCTGACCCGGTCCTTCGTAAGATAAGAGATCACGATGGTGTTGACCGGCGCGATGAAGAGTACCAGCGTCTTCCCGATCAGAGACGCCGCATAGTATACCGAAACGGCCTCTCCGCCGAGCGCCGGCTTGAGAAACAGCCGGTCGATGTTGAGCGTGAGGTTCGTGACGAAATAGGACAGCACCAGAAGTCCGCCGCGCTCCATGACCAGACGGAAGCTGGCCGACCGGACCGTGACATTTCTGAAAATGCATCCGGTGGCCGCCACATAAAGGAGAGCCGCCGCTTCGCCGGCAAGAAAGATCAGATACCAGTTCCCGGTCACCCGGTACAGACAGAAGCCGGCCGCATATCCGGCCGAGCAGACCGCGTAGTAGAGGAAGTACCGCCTGTAATTGAGAGACAGGCGGTATTCCACATCACCGTAGTAGCGGAAATCCGTGAGCAGTATGAGAAGCGCCGTGAGCAGCGCCCCCGCCGCGCCTCCCAGCGAGCTGCGCGCGAACAGGAGCGCGCCCGCGATCCCGATGAGAGAATACAGGAAGACCGCCGCGCTGTAGTCTCCGTTGGTCACCGAACGGCCCCGCCGCAGCACCAGCCGGCTGTTGTTGAGAGCCTGCCCGACCGAAGGCCCGAGCGTGTTGACCAGCGCCATCAGATAGAGCATCGTGCCGTTCTGCTCCGCTCCGAGCCGCGCGGCCAGCTGCGGATAGATCAGCAGCTGAAGCACGCCGTTCAGCACGAGGGCGCCGCCGATGGTATACAGCGTGTTGCGGGCGATCTTCCCGCTGGAATCAGTTCTTTTCATGGATCAGCTCCGGACAGAGATTTTCAATGTATTTCCGTTTGCCTGATGCCAGCACGGGGATCTCGTCGACATAGGTAACCGTGATGTCGGCATCCTCTCCCAGCGCCGGCCGGATCCGCCTCAGCATGTCCTCCGCGTTCATCCGGCTCCGGTCGCCGTTAAGCCTCAGCTCGTAGGTCTTCCTTCCGGTCTGGAGGAAGCGGTACTGACGGACGCCCTCCACATCCCAGAAATTGTTCGTGATGACGTACGGCGTGACGGGACGCCCCTTCGTGTCGTAGAGAAGGTCGCTCCGGCGCCCGTACAGCTTCGTCAGCATGAGACGGAACCGGCCGTTCTTCATCACCTTTCTGGCAGCCGCGCTGTCGCCGTTGTCGTACCGGATCACGGGAAACGCCTCGTTCGTCAGATCCGTGAGCACGATCCGCCCCAGTTCTCCCTCGCCGGCCGGCTCGTCGCGGTCAAACTTCAGAATTTCGAAATAATAGCTCTCCGAATTGATGTAGTAGGAATCATCCGTTTCGCTCTCGATCCCCATAATCCCGTTCTCCTCGTTGGAGTAATAGGACCGGACCGGACAGCCGAACTGACGCGAAAGCTGCGCCCGCACGGGATCCGGCATCGTCTCGGAGATCGGGAGGATCGCATGCACCGAAAAACCGCTCATATCCACGCCGTGCCGCTCGATGTAACGGCTGATTTCCCCGAGCGCGGACGCGTATCCGGTCAGCACCTTCACCCTCTCGCGGCGGATCGTCTCCAGCATGCCCGCGATCGACTCGTCGGACAGCGAGGAGCTCTCCATCATGATGGTGTTTTCCGCGAACAGCGCCAGCCGGCTTTTCTTCACGTTGTTGACCCATACACGGATGAAGGCGGTTTTCTCACCGATCCGGTAGCCGCCGAGCTGACTGAGAAAGATGCTGTCCGCCGTATTCATCAGCGCCTTTCCGCGGTTCTGAATCATGGAAAAAGGCGTACCGGTGGATCCGCTCGTCGTCATCACGCGGTTGTCCTTCGCGTCAAGGTAGGCCCTCGAACGGAATGAATCATAATGCTCCCGGAACGTATCCTTGTTGACCACCGGAAACGCGGAGAGCGGCGCGCCGCTCTCCGTATGGCGGTAGTACGGCACTGTCCGGACAGCGTGATCCAGAATGTGACGAAGCCGCCGCTCCGTCTCCTCCACGGACGTGCCTTGATGAAACGCGGCCGCGTCGCTCTCCACCCGTTTCCGCACGGCTCCGCCCCGGAGGCCGTCCAACGCAAAATAGGCGCCGTAACGCGCCTTTTCCATCAGGGTATCATGACCGGGCCACTCCCGGCCTCTCTCCTTTTCACTCATCTCGGACTCCCCGGCAGTACACAGGCGCCGCACTCGGCGGCGCCCGTACATGGCTGCTGCATTGATCTCAGTTGCGCCGTCTTCTCAGAATCACGGTGATGATGATCGCGATGATGCCGATCAGAATCATCGAGGACAGCACCGCCATCGCGAGAAAAAGATTCCGGTCCATCACGATGCCGCTCGGCAGAACGACCTGAGCGGCCTGCTGCTTCGTGCGGTTCGCCGCGTTCATCGAGGGGGTGTTCTTCACGCCGTCGCTCACCGCCGGCTCGGCGGATTCCGCCTCTTCAGACGAAGCCATCGTCTCGGCCGCGGAAGAGACCGCGGATTCCGCGGAGGACAGCGCCGGAACGGATGAAGGCGTCGGCGTGACGCCGTTCTTCCGGTCATAGGCGTCCTTCGTCATGACGGAGGATCCGACCTTTTTCTCTCCGAAAAGGTACTGTGTCTTCACAACCGCGCCCAGCTTCGGATCCGTCGCCTCCTGTGTCTGCCTCGTGATCCGGTCCGCGCCTGCGTCAAGCGGCAGCGTGGCGACGCCGCCCCCGGTCACGCCGTCGCCCTGGTCGACGGTCACCTCGTGGAAATACTTGTACCCGTACCGGAAAAGATAGGCCGAATCCGCGAGGCACTTGTCGCTTCCCTGATCGTGCAGCGTCACGGCGATCAGCTCCATGCCGTCACGGTCCACCACGGAAACAAGCGTATTCAGCGCCGCGTCCGTGTAGCCGGTCTTGCCGCCGACAAAGCCGCGCGGCCCGTCGGAGGGATTCAGCACCCAGTTGTGATGGTTCTGGAAAATCCGGGCCTCCGTCATATTGGTGGCCGGTATCGTATACTGCTTCGTGCCGATGATCTGGCGGAAGGTATCGTTCTTCAGCGCCGCCTGCGTGATCAGGCACATATCGTACGCCGTCGTCACATGATTGTCGGCCGGCATCCCGCACGCGTTGACGAAATGCGTGTGGCGGCATCCCAGTTCCGCCGCGCGCTGGTTCATCATCTCGACAAAATGATCGATGGAGCCGCCGCCGATGTACTCGCCGATCTGAGTCGCCATATCGTTGGCTGATTTCAGCATCATGCCGTACAGCATGTCCTTCAGCGTGAATACTTCTCCGGCCTGCGTGTAGAGGTTCGAGCTTCCGTCCGTCGCATAACGGGTGGCCGTCCCGGTCATCGTCACCTGCGCGTTCAGATCGCCCTTTTCCAGCGCCAGCAGACAGGTCATGATCTTGGTGACGGAAGCGGGCGGCGTCGCTGTATCCTTTCCCTTGGCGTAGAGTACGACACCGGTCTTCGCATCCATCAGGCAGGCGTAGTCCGCGTCGATGTCCTTGCCCTGCGGCCAGTCCGCGTAGCCGTTCGTCTGTACGACGGAAGGATCGGCAATGGGGTGGTCATTCGTCCCGCTGTCCGCGGCATACGCCGCGGCGGAATCGGACTGCGATGCCGCGGACGCGGATGACGCGGCCGGCGTGGCAGCCGCCTGCGTATCCGTCTGCGTGCCGGTCTGCGTATCCGCCGTACCGGCTCCGTCATCCGTATAAGTCCGGACTGCCGTTGCGGACGCAGCCGCCGCGCCGGCGGATGAAGCATTTCCGGAGGACGCCCCCGATCCGCTGCCCGCATCGGCGTCCGTTCCGTCGACCGCCGCGTCCGTGCCGGTCTCATCGTCAGCCAGATCGGTAAAACCGTCCGTCCCGCCGTCATCCACGATCTGCGCCTCGCTGCCTGCGGCTGCCTCCGCTCCGCCGGCGCTGTCCGCCGGGATCCGCAGCGGGGCCGCGCCGACCGCCGCCGCGAGGAGCAGTGCCAGCAGCGCCGCTCTCCGCTTCATTCCTCTTTTCTCAGATTTCATCTCCCAGCCCCTCCTCAACCACACTGATCAGATGTTTCAGCGCTTCCTTCTCGTCTTCCCCGTTGCAGACAATCTCAATCTCGTCGCCGCACTTGACGCAGGCGCCCAGAATCGACAGAACGCTTTTCGCGTTCGCGGTTGTGTTCTCGAACGTAAAGGTGATGGTCGACTTGTATTTCAGCGCTTCCTCACAGAACCGCGCCGCCGGCTTCAGGTGAAGACCGGATGCATTTCTCACCACTACTGTACCGCTGACCATGAATTTTCCTCCTTCATACACTGCGCTCCCGCCGTGTCTACGGGTTCACGCTGTCCGCCTTCGAATCACCCTCGGTGGCAGAAATCGTGAGATCCGCCGTCACCTGAGACGCCAGTTCATAGCCATCCGGCAGAGAAATACTTACCGGCAGCGTCACGTCCCCGGCCTTCACGCCGCTCAGATCCACAGACGCACTGATGTCATCCGTGCTCAGACGGGCGAGTTTCTCATCGCTCCCCTTCACACGGACATCCAGCTGCGATTCCTTGAATACAGCGTTGAGGCTGTCCGGCAGATTGTCCTGACGGATATTCTTCGTCTCGATCTCAAACGACTTTGTATTCTGCTCGAGGATCTTGACGTTGACGACCACCTTATCCGTCAGGTCGGCGGCGAGCCGCAGATCCGCCGGCAGATAATCGGTAATCTTGACGTTAATGTCCTGGTCCGAGGAGGCGCCGCTGATATCAACCGCCTTCGAATCGGAATCAATCACGATCTTTCCGCCGTCCGCGCGGAAGGCATCGAGCGCGTCCTCACTGCCCACCAGCTGGATCGTGGACGGCGTCACGGAGATGTCGCCGACCGTGTAGCCCTCCGCCGGCGTGCCGTAGCTCTGCGCGACGATCGGCACATCCGAAAGCACCTCGTCCAGTGTCACCCGGACGCGGATGTCATCGAAGCCGATGTTCGGCGTCAGATAGTTCATCCGCGAATCACTCAGCACGTCGCCGTTCTTGTCAAAGACCCGGATCGTCGTGCCCAGCGTGGCGTCGGTCTTCAGCCCGGTGACATCCACCTGGGCGACGACCTTGTCGATCCGCTCGATCAGCGACTTAGGCCCGCGCAGCGTCAGTTTCTCCGGTGTGGCGGAAATCGATCCGATCTCATATCCGTTCGCCGGCGACGTATCGCCCGCCGTGGTATTGATCACGAAATCCTGACTCACCATATCCTCGAGCGAAATTTCGATGTTTCGCGGATTCGCCGTGATGCTGTCCGTCGAAACGCCCGGAATCTGAACCGTCACCGGCACCATCACCGGATCGGAGTTGAAGTCGATGATCTGCGTCAGATCCGCATTGGCCACGATGCTGGACGTGCTGAGCCGCTCGATGATCGAGGTGTTGGACTTCACCGTCACGCTGATATTCTGAAAACCGTCCGCAATTTTGTAGGAAAGTCCCTTCGATTCCACATAGGAGGCGTTCGACACGCTGACCGGGATCGAGGCGAACGTCTTCGTTCGGACCGGATCGCTGACGTTCATCACGATCAGCCAGACAAAGAAGGCGATCACCAGCGAGACGACACCGAGAACCGGATGCGTGAAGACGTGATTACGTTTCATCCTTCTTCCATCCTTTCCGGAACCGCGGGATCCGCGCATCCCTCATTCTCAGGGTCCGCTTCTGCATCTGATGAAGCTGCTCGCGGAGTCCGCTGGCCGTGACGCCGGTGGTGAGCACGCCCATATAGGCGCAGGAAACCCGGCCCGTCTCCTCCGACACAATGATCGTGAAGGAATCCGACGCTTCGCTGATCCCCAGCCCGGCCCTGTGGCGCGTGCCGTATTTCTTGCTGATCTTCGCGTTATCCGAAAGAGGAAGATAACAGGTCGCCGCGGTGATCCGGTCGCCCCGGAGAATCACCGCCCCGTCGTGAAGCGGCGTGTTATGTTCAAAGATATTGATCAGAAGCTGGCTTGAGACTTCCGCATCCAGCATGATGCCGGTATCGATGTACTCCGTGAGGAGAATGTTCTGCTCAAGGACGATCAGCGCGCCGGTGCGCACCTCGCTCATCTCGTTGACCGCGCGGACGATCTCGGAAATCGTCCGGTCCGAAAACCGCTCGCCTTTCTCGCCTGCATTTTCAAACAGAAAGACAGACGAAAGAAGGCTTTTGTTTCCGAGCTGCTCCAGCGCCTTCCGGAGCTCCGGCTGAAAGATGATGACGAGCGCCAGAAGAGCCACGGACGCCAGCCGCTGCGTGATCCAGAGGATCGCAGCCATCTGAAAGATCGTCGCGACGAGTATGAAGAGAACCACGATCAGGATCCCCTTCAGAAGAGTATAGGCGCGTGTCCGCTGAATCCATTCCATAAAGATATAGATCAGAAAGGCCAGAATCAGAATTTCCACAATATCGATGGCCTGTATTTTCGGGAAATACAGGTCATTGAGAAATATTCGGATCTGGCTCCAGATGGTGGACACGGTCGAGCCTCCTTTGCTTCAGACAACGCATACCTGAGGCCCATTCTAACATAAAGCCCGGTTCAAGTAAATCCGGGGTGCCCGTTCAGTAAATTTTCACAATTTCGCCGTCGATTCCGTAATCCGCGCGGAACGATTCGATATCCGTCTCATTCCGTACCAGCCGGTCCTCGCGGAACCGGCCGCTTTCCCTGTTCAGAAAGCCGGCGACCTGCTCCCCGGTGCAGATGCTGCACCGGATAGCGGGCTGCATTTTCTCCGGATCGTATGCCTTCGTCCCGGCGGATTTCTTTTTCTCATTCTTATGAAGAAAGGACATCGCACGCCTCCTTCTTCTGTCCGGCTTCCGTTTCTTCCAGAATCTGCATGTGCGGGTAGGCAAATTCAAGGCCGTCTTCTTCCTGAAACCGCCGCCAGAGCGCCAGCCGGAGATCGGAGCAGGCCTGATAATTCTCCTCAGGCGTATGCGTGAGCACGCTGCACCGGAGGCTGATGCCGGATTCGCCCAGATCCCTCACAATGACACTCACCGGCCCGTTCTCCCCTCTGTCCGCCCGCGCCGCCCGGACCGCCGGATGCGCCGCGATCACATCCGCCGCTGTCCGGACCGCCAGGTCGAGATCCGATTCGTAGGTCACGGAGAGGTCGATGAGTCCCGTCGTATAAGCATTCTCCGCGTAATGGGCATTTTCGATGACCGCCGTATCCATCGCCGCGTTGGGGACGATGAGCGAGGCCGAATTGATGAGGTTCCGGATCACGGTACTTCTCAGATTGATGGTCGTGACATAGCCCGTCAGCTCCGTTCCGTTCACCGTCACGCGGACCCGGTCGCCGATTTCAAACGGCTTGAAGACAAGCAGGATCAGTCCGTGCACGATATTGCTCAGTCCTTCCTGAAAGACGAACCCGAGTACGACGATCAGCAGCGAGGATGACATCAGGATCTGATTGCTGAATTTCGAGAAACCGCTCCACAGATTCAGAATCCGGACCACGATCGCGATGATGATCAGGGCGCGGATGACGCCTTCCAGAAAGGCCATCGCGGAGTTGTTTCTCCTCTTTTTCAGCGTACGGAACACCCGCCCGTTGATCTTGAGGAGCAGCAGCATCACGGCTGTGAAGAGCAGCGCTTCCACATACTGATTCGACAGGATCTCCCTCATCTCCGGACTGTCCTCCCTCCGACTTCTTTGCCCGGCCATGCGACAGCGTCCCGCCGGGCTTTACCGTTCCTCAGTCTACCACAAAGAAGCCGGGTTTGTCCCCCTGACATCCGGATACATGAAAAACCTTTCCTTACATGCCGCTTGCATTCTCTTCCCTCCTGTGTATAATAAGGTCAGCAGAATTCTTCGGGGCAGGGTGTGATTCCCTACCGGCGGTGACAGTCCGCGACCACGCAAGTGCTGAACCGGTGAAAGTCCGGTACCGACAGTAAAGTCTGGATGAAAGAAGAATGGCGTATGTGTTTGGAGATCAGATGCATGGCGTGTACGGAGCCCCGGATGAACGACATCCGGGGCTCCGATTTTCTTTTTCAGGTTCTGCACCGATGAATCCTCAGACCGCGGCGCTGGCCGCCACATCAAAAGGAGGGTTTTCCTATGACAGACACAGCAGAAAGACCGGTCCGGCCGGACACCCGTCAGACGGGTGCATTTCGCACAAAGGAGGTCGCATTTGTCGGCGTCTTCGGCGCCGTCGCGGCGGTCCTGATGTATTTCGAGTTTCCTCTGCCTTTTCTCCCCGGCTTCTACCAGCTTGATTTCAGTGAGGTGCCCGTTCTGATCGGCACGTTCGCCTTCGGCCCGGTTGCCGGCACGCTGATCGAGCTCGTCAAGATTCTTCTTCATCTTCTTCTGAAGGGAACGTCCACGGCCTTCGTCGGAGATTTCGCGAATTTCCTCATCGGCTTCGCCCTGCTGCTGCCGGCCGGTCTTATCTACCAGAACCGGAAGACGAGAAGACGCGCACTGGCCGGGATGGCCGCCGGCACGGCCTGCATGACCGTCTGCGGCGCGGTGATGAATCTCTATTTTCTGATTCCCGCGTACGCAAAGGCCTTCGGTCTCTCCGTCGACGCCATCGTCGCGATGGGCACGCAGGTCAATCCGGCCGTCACGTCCCTGAACGGACTCGTGCTGCTGTGCAACGTACCGTTCAATCTTCTGAAGGGGGTGCTCGTCAGCGCCGCCACCTTCCTGCTCTACAAGCACGTGAGCCGCTTCATTCATAAGGCGGGAGAATAAAACCGCCCTGCCTCCGGTCCGTTCCGCTGAAGCGGATGGTCTTGAGGAACCGCTCCGCCAGCAGCTCGTGTCCCTCATCGGTGGGATGAATGCCGTCCACCGTCAGCGGCTCCCCGGAGCACTGACTCTGACGGAGAAAGACGGAACGGGTCGGGACAAAGACGAAGCCTGCCTCCGAGGCCGCTTTCTCCTCCGCCGACGCGATCCGGTCCAGAACCGGGAGGAGACATTCCGGCGCCTCCGCCCCGCCGAACGTCACGGGCTCGAGTGCGAAGGGCTCAATCACGGTCACGCGGCCGCATCCGGCGGCGCGGATCCGGGCGGCAAGTTCCCTAAACCGTTCGCTGAAGCGGCGGACCGCCCGGTCGGCTGCGCCGCCGGACGGAAGATCCCGGACACGTTCCGTCCGGCCTTCTTTTTCTGAAGTGAAATCCGCCGGATCCGCGGATCGTTCCGCCGAAGACGCGATGCCGAGCGCATCATTGATCCCGATCAGAACCGAAACGAAGCAGGAAGAGGCGCCGCCCGGCGCCTCTTTCATTCTGCGCTCCGTTTTCTCCCACTCCGACAGCAGGTCCGCCAGCGTATAGCCGTCGGTTCCCGCGTTGACGACGCGCAGCTCCCCGGATCCGTAATGAAGCGTCTCCGCGATTTTCCGCACATACCCTTCCCCAAGACCTTCCTCATCCCAGTTCCGGCTGCTGTCCGTCACGCTGTCGCCCAGAAACAGATATGTTCTCATCCTGCTCCTCTCAAATCACATGCCGGAAGCTCCGGTCCGTCAGAATCCGCGCGGCCACCAGCCCGAGCGGCAGCGCCAGCACAATGATGAAGGCGCCGGACATCCAGTGCGCCGCTTCCGTCACATTATTCACGCCCAGATTATAAAGGCTCCTGTACATATACATACCCGGCACCATGATCACAATGGACGGCACGGTGAGGGAGATTCTCGGATAGCCCGACTTTTTTCTGACCGCGGAGGCCAGCAGGCCGGAAAGCAGCGCGCCGATGAAGGCCGCCTCGCCTCCGGCCATCCCGAGATAACTGACGAGCGACAGCCGGACGGTGTTCGAAACGGCGCCGATGAGACCGGCGGTGGCGGCCATCTTCCGGGGGCTGTTGTACATCAGAGAGAAGCCGTAGACGCCGAAGAAGCTCATCAGAAGCCGGAGCAGCACCTGCTGCGGATACCAGAGATCCTGGGGGATGAAATCCGCGGGCCGGAAGCTGAGCGCAGCCGCCGTCACCCATCCGGTCGCCGTCGCCACCAGAATGATCAGCACGGCGTAGGACATCCTCTCCAGCCCGGACCGCATATCCAGCTTCGCAAGATCGATTCCTCCGGTGATCAGCGGGAATCCCGGGATGATGAAGAGCATCGCGCAGATATAGCCGGCCTCATGCTCCGGCGAGACGCCGAGGAAGCGTTCCCCGAACTGGACCGACAGCACATAGACGAGACAGGCCGCCGCGACGCCGACGATCGTGCCCGCGAGCAGCGTGAGCTTCCGCTTCACCATATACGACTTGATGGCGTTTCCGGCGCCCGCGCCCAGCAGCGTGCAGATCATCTCCACCAGACCGCCGCCCAGAAGAAAGGTGAACCCGAAGCAGGCGAGTCCCGCCGCGCAGCCGAGCCGAGCCGGGGAATAATGACCCGGGCGGTCCCGGATGACGTCCAGCTTCCGGTGAAGCTCATCCGCCGTCATCGTATCCGCCATCTCCGGAAACGCGCGGACGAATTTCTGCAGCTCCATCAGCTTGTCCGTGTTGATGCCGGTGGATTTCAGGGACAGCGCCTGCGTCACCGCGTGCTCTCCCTGATAGATGGTGCACTCAAGCGAGACAAGGCCGATATCCGCCGAGCAGGTGACGCCGAGCTCACGGGAAAGGATATCCATCGACTCCCGCACGCGGTAGGCGCCGGTCCCGACGGACAGCATCATCAGACCCACGCGCCCGATCAGCAGCGCCTTGTCATGCAGCTCCGCCTTCCGGATCGGGGTATCGCTCTTCGATTCGACCATGCGGTGCCAGTGGTATGTCATGTGGTGGGTTTTCAGAGGGGCCTGTTCAGGCATTTTATCTGCTCCTTCCTTTACTGTGGTCCGTTTGCTTCATCTGTTCCCGCGTCCGGACGGTACCGCCGGGCCACCGCCTCCGCCGTTCTGATGCCGTCGATGGCCGCCGACATGATGCCGCCGGCATACCCGGCTCCCTCCCCGCAGGGGTAGAGCCCGCGGATGTTCGACTGGAAGCTTTCGTCCCGCGTGATCCGCACCGGCGAGGATGTGCGGCTCTCGAGTCCCGCGACCAGCGCCTCCGGCCCGGCAAACCCGGGAATTTTCCGCTCGAACGTATGCATACCCTCGATGAAATCCGCGGTCAGCGTCTCCGGCAGCAGCGCATGCAGCGGAGCCCGCGCGCTTCTTCCCTTAAGGCAGAGCGCCTCCGTCTCTTCCGCCGTCAGGGGACGGACCTCCGTGTCCGCTGAGAACGGATCACGGAACACACGCTCAAATTCGGTGAAGCGCTCGACCGGAATCCGTCCGGCCGCGAGAGACGCGGCGCGTCTCTCGAGCCTTTCCTGAAAATGCAGGCCGTCCAGCGGGCCGTCTCCTCCAACCGTCTCCGCTCCGACCGTCATCACGATGGCGCTGTTGGCCCGGGCGGAGTCCCGCGCGTAGTCGCTCATCCCGTTCACGGCCAGTCCGCCCGGTTCGGAGGATGCGTCGACGATATACCCGCCCGGGCACATGCAGAAGCTGTAGACGCCGCGGCCCGAGGCGGCGCGGGTCACCAGCTTGTAGCTGGCGGCCGGAAGGCCGAGGCGCGCCCTCTCCTCCGGAGCGCCGATGCCGTAGGCGCGCTCGTCGATCATCTTCTGGGGATGCGAAACCCGCAAGCCGACCGCGAAATCCTTCCGCGTGATGTCCGCCTGCCGTCCGTACAGCATCCGGATGGTATCCCGGGCACTGTGTCCCGGCGCCAGCACGCATACCTCCGTCTCCAGTCGACAGGGTGCGCCGCCGTCCGAAGGCTGCGCCAGAATACCGGTCAGCGCGCCGTCCCGGATGATAAGATCGGTCATCCGGGTGCGGAAGCGGACCTCTCCGCCCAGCCGGATGATCTCGTTCCGGATCGCCCGCACCACGTCCCGGAGACGGTCCGTTCCGATATGCGGATGGGACTCATACGCGATCTCCTCCGGAGCGCCGGCCGTGATAAAGATCCGGAGCACCTCCGCGTTCCGGCCAAAGCGGTCTTTCACGTTGGTGGTCAGCTTCCCGTCGGAGTACGTGCCGGCGCCGCCCTCCCCGAACTGGATGTTGGCGGAGGGATCGAGTTCGCCGGTTCTCCAGAACCGTTCAACCCGCTCCGTCCGCTCGGTCATCTCCGCGCCCCGCTCCAGAACCAGCGGCCGGTACCCCTGCTCCGCGAGCTTCAGCGCGCAGAACAGTCCGGCCGGTCCCGTACCGATCACGACCGGCCGGTGACGGAGAACGGGCGCGTCCGGCGCCGGAGACGGGAACGAATACCGGACCGGCTCTTTCCAGCGGATCTGTTTCTCTCCCGCCCGTTCGGCCCGCTTCCTCTCCTGCTCCGCGCTCTTTCCCTGAAGCGAAACCTCGACTGTGTAGACGTCCATCAGCTGCGGTCTCTTTCTCGCGTCGATGCCGTGCCGCGCGATACGCCAGGTGAACGGCTCGTCCCTCCCGAGACGGAGAAGCCGCCTCAGCTTTTTCTCCAGCGCTTCCCGTCCCGCGCCGCAGGGAATCCGGATTTCCTGTATCTCGATCATGTCTTTCTCTCTTTCAATCCGTTCTCAGCGGGCTGTTCCCATCCCGCCGCGCAGCCATTGACTTCATGTTCCGTCTCTTCCCGGGCACCCTCCGGCCCGCAGCTGCATGCTCTCTTCTCTCCGAGCGCACTCCGGCCCGCGGCTGCATGCTCAGCCGTTCCCGAGGATCCGCCGGACCAGCGCCGGCTGCGCCGTCTCCGGAGCCCGGGTATACAGGTCGATCGCGCCCTCGTCGCCGCTCCTGAAGGAGAAGGCCGGGAACAGAAACCCGAAGTCCGGCCGCCCGATCTCGTAGTCCGGAAGCGTCGGCGAAACCGTGCAGATGATGAAATCGTACACTTCCTCGGACTCATAGAGATACCCCTTGTCCGACGCCTTCATCGGAACGTCATAGACACCGTGAAAAACCGCCACCGCGTAGTCCGACGGCGATACATAGGAAAGGCCGATCTGCTCGTACAGCGCTTCCATCAGAAGATCGTTCTTCAGCCCGCAGCTGTGGATTCCGCGGAGAAGGCGCCAGAAGCCGCTGCCTTTTCCGGCCTCCTCCGGGAAGCGGCGCTCGCGGAGCTGCTCGTTGGTACGGGCAAACGGCACCGTCTTCGCGAGCTTCAGGTTCTTCGCCTTGTC
>Ga0256406_1002017_pt1 | contig 30416 bp, 26 predicted proteins | sample RumenRJG_03DNA_FD_185986 | JGI IMG/M metagenome (GOLD analysis project Ga0256406, IMG submission 185986) | Bovine rumen microbial communities from Lethbridge, Alberta, Canada - RJG_03 | ecosystem: Host-associated > Mammals > Digestive system > Stomach > Rumen | place: Canada: Alberta | collected... | reverse complement strand
GGTCAAAACTACTAAAATTTACTCCGAACAGGGTGAATAAGGCCCTATTTCCTTTAAACGCAATAGAGAAATTTCGATTTGGAAGCACTTTAGCAGCTGTTAAGTTAATGATATTGCTATTAACCATTAGCCCTGATGTCCTGTTTCCTCGCATGTATGGCTTTCCGTTCATTTACCTTATTAGTCGTTAGCCATCAGCCATCAGCCATTACCCATTAACTATTATCAGCCATTCCGCTTTATAGAATTCTAACCACTAACTGCTAATTCCTAACCGCGATTATTATATAATCATGATTATTTTTTATTTGCCCCCATTATATGCGTTATAATAAAGAAAGTCAATAATCATGATTAGAATTGGGAGGAATTCATGGAACCAGCGGCGAATGAGCAGAAGCTGACCATCCGGCAGCGGCGGATCATGGCTTTTTTTGTGGAAGCTACGGAAAAAATCCTGAAGGAGGACGGACTTTCCGGGGTGAATATCCGGCGCATTGCGTCAGAAGCGGGATATAACAGCGCTACCTTGTACAATTATTTCCCCGATCTGGAAAATCTCATCCTCTATGGGTCCGTGGGCTATCTTTATGAATACAATCTCCTTCTGGGCCAGTCCCTTTCTCCTTCCATGAATGCCCTGGAACGGTACAGGACCGTATACCGCTGTTTCAATCATTTCGCATTCAGGGACCCGGAGATTTTCTACAATATGTTCTTCGGCCGGTACAGTGAAGAACTGCCGGATGTCATCCGCACCTACTATGTGGACCTCTTCCCGGACGAACTGGAAGGCCTGCCGGAGGATATGAAGCGCATGGTCATCCGCGGGACGCTCTCAGACAGAGATAGAATCGTCATGAAAAGCCTCGTGGAGGAAGGATTTGTGGCCGGAGAAAAAGCAGAACCCACCCTGTCCATCATCGTGGCCCTCCACGAAAGCTATATCCACAAAGCCTGTCTCACGGGAAATCAGAAAGAGCGGGACGAACTGAACCGGAAATTTATGGAACTGTTTGAGTATGTAATGGCGAATGCGAAGTAAACAGCAGTTAGTCGTTAGTCGTTAGCAGTCAGTTTTTAGTTCATAGTGGAAATCAATTTTCTAACAGCCGCCGGAACACCCGGTGGCTCTTTTATATGATTGGTGAAAATTTTTATTTCCTCCCATATAAGATTCTGCGCTGCAAAAGCAGCGCCACCTTCACGAACAACGAACCACGAATCACGAAATCTCGTAAACGGCTGTACCGGGGCGTGCCGTAGTGAGGCTAACCCACGAATACCGCAGCTGACTCAAAACAAGAATCTCGAAATTGAGACATTCCGTCTGATCTGATAAAAGACTCCAACAATTCCCCCTTTACAGCCTTTCGCGAAACATCTACACTAAAGACAGATATGGAAAGGATGTGTTTCCTATGGATAACGCAAGACATTCCACCTGCCTGGCGGCAGGACTTTTTCCCCATCCGCCCATTATGATTCCGGAAATCGGCGGACGGGAGCTTGAGAAAATGGCCGTGACCATTTCCAGCGAGCAGGAAGCGATGAGGGAAATCGTGGCAAAAGGTATCGAGACGGCCGTAGTCATTTCGCCGCACAACCTCTGCTTCTACGACGCACCGGCCATCTTTGTGGCAGACGTCATTTCAGGAAATCTTTCCGCCTTCGGCCGGAGCGATATTTCCATGGATCTGGAAATAGACCGCATGCTCTCCGAGGCTATTGTGAAAGAAGCATCACCGGTCATCCCCCTCCACCGGGTGGATCAGGCGGAAGCCCGCCGGTACAATAAGGCGCTCTCCGTAGACTGGGGCACCTTCGTCCCCATGTACTACCTCATCAAGGCAGGCTTTACGGGAAAAGTGGTGCTCCTCTCCCCCTGTTTCTCCAATTATGAACTGAATAAAATCCTGGGAGCCGCAGTGGAAAGGGCTGCCTCGAAGCTGGACCGGAAAATAGGCATCATCGCCTCCGGCGACCTTTCTCACAGACTTTCGAAAAATTCGCCCAATGGCTACACGCCAAACGGAATCGTTTTTGACAGGGCAGTCATGGATGCCCTCACGAGAAGGGATATGAAGCCTCTCACTTCCATGACTGAAGAATTCATCGATGAAATAGGCATGTGCGGCCTGCCGTCGGTGTATTTCCTCTTCGGCGCACTGGGAGACCGGAAGGCAGAACGCCCCGTGACCTCTCACGAAGGACCATTCGGCGTAGGTTACGGCGTATGCCTCTACCTTCCCGAGACCGATTCTTCTGATGAAAAAGCTCACGACCTGCGGGTACTTCTGGCGAAAGAAAGCATCCGCCACTACCTCAAAGCAGGAAAAATCATGAAAACCCCGAAGGACCTTCCGCCGGAAATGACCGAAAGACACGGAGCCTTCGTCTCCCTCCATGAATTCGGCGCGCTGCGGGGCTGCATCGGCACCTTCCTTCCCTCCTACAAAAATCTGGCGGAGGAAATCATACACAATGCAAAAGCTGCAGCCATGGACGACCCCCGTTTCCCGGAACTCGAATCCTACGAACTGGAAGACCTGACCATTTCCGTAGACGTCCTCTCCAAGCCGGAACCGGCGGAAGAGAAGGATCTGGACCCGAAGAAATACGGAATCATCGTAGAGCGGGGCGGAAGAAGAGGCCTCCTCCTCCCGGACCTCGAAGGCGTGGATACAGTCAAGCAGCAGATCTCCATCTCCAAACGGAAAGCAGACATCCCCCAGAGCGAACCGGTGAAACTGTACCGGTTCACGGTGAAGAGGTATTTTTAGTTGGTAGTGGTTAGTGCTTAGCGGTTAGAATTCTACAAAGCAGAATGGCTGATAATGGTTAATAGTTAATGGGTAATGGTTGATGGCCGATAGTGCCTCGGTCCCTCAAGTCGTCTCGACAGGCAAACGAATAGCCGGAAGTTCCAGGCTCAATTGCCTCAATCACACCAGACGCATCGACAGGCCATTCGAATACCTCAAAGTCCAGACTTGAATGCCTCAACCGGACAAGTCGTACCAGCGGGCCACACGAATACCTCAAAGCCGCCCGCTCATTTGCCTACAATCGACCAGTCGAACAGGCAGGCCATACGAATGCCTTAAAGCCGCCCGCTCATTTGCCTACAACCGACAAGTCGCACCGGCAGGCCATACGAATACCTTAAAGCCGCCGGCTCATTTGCCTACAACCGACAAGTCGCACCGGCAGGCCATACGAATACCTCAAAGCTGCCCGCTCAATTGCCTACAACCGACAAGTCGTACCGGCAGGCCATACGAATGCCTTAAAGCCGCCCGCTCATTTGCCTACAACCGACAAGTCGCACCGGCAGGCCATACGAATACTTCAAAGCCGCCCGCTCATTTGCCTACAACCGGACAAGTCGTACCGGCGGGCCACACGAATACCTCAAAGCCGCCGGCTCATTTGCCTACAACCGACAAGTCGAACCGGCAGGCCATACGAATACCTTAAAGCCGCCCGTTCAATTGCCTCAACCGGACAAGTCAATCTGGCAGGCCATACGAATACTTCAAAACCGCCCGCTCATTTGCCTCAACCGGACAAGTCGTACCGGCAGGCCATACGAATACCTCAAAGCTGCCCGCTCAATTGCCCACAACCGACAAGTCGCATCGGCAGGCCATACGAATACTTCAAAGCCGCCCGCTCATTTGCCTCAACCGGACAAGTCGAACCGGCGGGCCATACGAATACTTCAAAGCCGCCCGCTCAATTGCCTCAATCGGACAAGTCGAACCGGCGGGCCATACGAATACTTCAAAGCCGCCCGCTCATTTGCCTATAACCGGACAAGTCGAACCGGTGGGCCATACGAATACTTCAAAGCTGCCCGCTCAATTGCCTATAACCGGACAAGTCGAACCGGTGGGCCACACGAATACTTCAAAACCGCCCGCTCATTTGCCTACAACCGACAAGTCGTACCGGCGGGCCACACGAATACCTCAAAGTTCCAGACTTGAATGCCTCAACCGGACAGGTCGAGACGGCAGGCCAAACGAATACTTCAAAGTTGCAGGCACAAATGCCTCAAACACCCCGGCCGCACCGGCAGGCCATACGAATACCTCAAAGTTCCTGCCTCAATTGCTTTCAACCGACAAGTCGAGAAGGCAGGCCAATATAGAAAGGAGTCATCATGGAAAGCGCATTTTACAAGAAGCTCTCTGGCGGCACGGCAGTCTGTGAACTCTGCCCCCATCACTGCCGCATTCCTCCCTCCGGCACCGGCTGGTGCCGGACGAGGAAGAATGACCATGGGGAATTGAAAACCATCACCTATGGTCTGGTCGCCTCGGTGGCCCTGGATCCTATCGAGAAAAAGCCGCTGGCTTATTTCCATCCGGGTTCCATGATCCTCTCCCTGGGAAGCGCAGGCTGCAATTTCTGCTGCAGCTTCTGTCAGAACTGGGAGCTCTCCCAGTCGGACCCGGACATGCGCCCCTTCACGCCCAGGCAGATCGTGCGCCTTGCCCGTTCCCTCTATGCGGAAGGAAATATCGGCGTTGCCTGGACCTACAACGAACCCACCCTCTCCTATGAATTCATCCGGGATACGGCACCTCTCATCCAGGAAGCAGGCATGGTGAACGTGATGGTCACCAACGGATATATCAATCCGAAACCGCTGGAGGCGCTGCTCCCCTATATTTCCGCCTGGAACATCGACCTCAAAGCCTGGGAACCCGCCTTCTACAGCGCCCTCTGCGGCGGACAGCGGGATGCAGTCCTCTCCACCATCAAAACCTGCGCCAAAGTTTCCCACGTGGAACTGACGAATCTTGTCATCCCCGGCGAAAATGACAACCTTGGCCAGTTTGAAGAAATGTGCAAATGGATTGCCGATATAAATCCGGAAATCCCCCTCCACATCACCCGTTTCTTCCCCCACTACAAGATGACCGACCGGGAGGCTACCTATATTTCCACCCTCGTCTCCTTCGGCGTAACCGCGAAGAAATATCTCAGCCACGTGCAGATCGGCAACGTAAGCGGAGGAGAACTCCTCATGCACGGATGGAAGAATGAATCATAGATTGGCAGTTAGCCATTAGTATTTTTTGAAATACGAGCCGCCCAATATGGCGGGAGTTACTAACTACTAATCACTAACAACTTTTATACCAACCCGTTACCCTGTAATCGTTGCGTTTGCCAGAAAGAAGGACATCTTATGCTTCCGAAATTAGAACCCATCATCAAAGAACACGCCAATGGCGGCAAGGGCCATCTCATCATCGAACCCATCCTTTCCCCGAAAGAATTGGGCGACAAGTGCCGCCTCTATGCTCATGTGATCATCCCCAAAGGCTGCTCCATGGGCGTCCATCAGCATAAAGGGGATGGAGAATGTTACTACATTCTTTCCGGCAGAGGCCTCTACACCGATGATGACAAAACCTATGAAATGGGACCCGGTGACGCTGCCTTCTGCGAAAGCGGCCACTTCCACGGAATCGAAAATATCGGAGACGAAGATCTGGTCATTATGGGACTTATCATTTATAAATAAGTTCGATAAGTTAGTAGTTGGTTTTTAGTAAAAAGGTCCACCTCCGGTGAGGAAGCGGGCCTTTTCTGTGGGAGGAGGAAATCCGGCTGTCTTCTACATAGATCGTCCGGATTCTCTTTTCATCTAATGGAATGAATAAAATTATTACATATTTCCAAAATTACTCTCGATAAACAGATTTAAAAAGTGCTATAATAGCAGTAATACACATAGACACCTTTAAATTTTATATCGGCCCTGCGCCGTATTTCCAAAGGGGGAAACAATTATGGCACTGAAAGAATTCGAATTCGGTTTTGGCAAAGGCACCCAGAAAGTCAAGCTGCCGGAAGAACATATCATTGATGTGCTCGAAGGCAATCCGACTCCGGCCTGCGATGTGGAAAAAGCAACGCTCGACTGCATGAGAAACCCGATTGGCAGCAAGCCGCTGCAGGAAGTCGTTTCCAAAGGCGACAAAGTCTGCATCGTCTGCGCAGATATCACCCGCACCTGGAACCATTCCAACCAGTTTGTTATTTACATCGTCAACGAACTGAACCTGGCAGGCATTCCGGATGAAGACATCTGCATCCTCTTTGCCCAGGGCACCCACCGTGCACAGACTCCGGCAGAAGATATCGTCGTAGTCGGTGAAGAAGTGGCAAAACGCATCAAACTGTACCAGCATAACTGCATGGATAAGAATGAACTCGTTCATGTAGGCGATACAAAGCTGGGAACCCCGGTATGGATTAACAAACATGCGGTAGAAGCAGATAAAGTCATCGTCGTAGACGGCATTACCACCCACCTCTTTGCAGGATACGGCGGCGGACGCAAGCTGATCCTCCCGGGCGTAGCCGGTGACGAAACCATTCAGATCAATCACTGCCATGCACTGGGTGAAAAATTCGGTTCCGGCATCAACCCGCTGACCCGCTCCACCCTTCTCGACAACAACCCTGTATCCGACGATATGCAGGAAGCTTCCGACATGATTAAACCTTGCTTCCTCGTTCACTCCGTAACCAACTCTGAAGGCAAGATCTGCCGTATGGTAGGCGGCGATCCCTACGAAGCATGGCTCGAAGGTACCAAAGAAGTCTACAGAATCCAGAAAGTTCCGTACACCGAAAAATGCGACGTATGCTTTGCCTGCGCCGGCGGTTATCCGAAAGACGTATCCCTCTACCAGGGCTGCAAATGCTATGATCCTTCCGATGTAGTCACCAAAGAAGGCGGTATCATTATCGCTATCATGGAAGCCAGCGATATTCATGAACCGCCGGCTTACCTGGGAAGCTTCAAATATGAAACCGAAGCAGACATGGAAAAAGCTCTCCGTGAACATTTCACCATCCCCTTCTTCGTTGCATTCAACCTCTTCTGCATGACCCACCGTTACCATATCATCCTGGTCACCAAACCGGAAAACTTCGAAGAAATAAAGAAGACCAACCAGACCCCTGTAGGCACCGTGGCCGAAGCCTGGGAACTGGCCCAGAAGATTTTGAAAGAAGAAGGCAAAGAAGACTATACCATCACCCTCTGCCCCCACTGCGCATCCATCGTTCCTTTCAAAGACTGATTTCAGGAAACAGGATTTCATCAAAAGCTCCCGAAAGGGAGCTTTTTTCATGGAAACATTCCCGCCAGCTGCAGGACGATGAAACAGAAAAAGTTAGCAGTTCTCAGTGAAGGATACGCCCTGCGGGTGCAATTTATATATGAATCTCAAGCCCTCATCCGGCATGAAACAAGACCTGGTATTATCAGGTTCATATCAAAACCCCGGCACTCGCCTGTGCAGATTCCCCATAAATACTCGTGCCGCGAGAGCGGCACACCTTCCCGCCATCCGCCATCCGCATTCCGAAAACCGTATCTGGCTTTCACCATGGGGTATATTATGAAACAATTATAATTGACATTTTTTTCATTTCTGACTACACTAAAAGAGTATGAGTGGAAATACGAAAGGAGGGAACGGCCATGCTGAAAGCTTACAAGCACAATGAAAATCACCTGCTCTGTGAGGTCCCGCTGGAGCAGCTGGAGAAAGGTTCCTGGATCAACTGTGCCGCTCCTGACATAAGTGAACTGAATCAGCTGAATGAACTCACCGGTATCCCCGTCGACTCCCTGCAGACCGCACTGGATAGAGAAGAACGGTCCCACGTGGAACTGGAAGACGATTACATCTTCGTCGTAGTCAATACTCCGGTAGTCCTCGAAACCGATGCCTACGACGCACTGCCGCTCGGTATCTTCATCACCCGGCAGTACTTCATCACCGTGTGCCTCGAAAAAAATATGGTCATCCAGAAATTCCTGGCCAACTCCTTCACCTCCTTCCAGACCTACAAGAAGACCCGCTTCCTTTTCCAGATTCTCTCCCAGGCCTCCTCTGCCTTCCTTTTCTACCTGCAGCAGATCTATAAAAAGACAGACGTGATCGAAACGGAAGTCAGGAAATCCCTGCAGAACAAAGAACTCTTCCGCATGCTGGAACTCCAGAAATCCCTGACCTACTTCAACTTCGCCCTTCACGCCAATGAAAACGTGATGGAACGGCTCATGCGTCTCCGGAACAGTCCCCTGCATTCGCTGCTGAAAATGTACGAAGAAGATGAAGACCTTCTGGAAGACGTAATCATTGAAAACAAGCAGGCACTGGAAATGGCCGAAATCTATACGAACATTCTGGCCTCCATGATGGACTCCTTCTCCTCCATCGTATCCAACCGCCTGTCCCAGATCATGAAATTCCTCACCTCCGTCACCATTATCCTCGCCATACCGACCCTGATCTTCTCCCTCTGGGGCATCAACGTACCCGTCCCCTGGCAGGAAGCAGCCATCGGCTTCTGGGCAGTCATCGGAATCGGAATCCTGGCCACCCTCATCGTATCCTTCGTGCTGTATAAGAAGGATATGCTGTGAGCCCTGGAAACGATTATCCCACTTTTCATCAATTCCTTTTCCCCAATCGTTGTTCGTTATTCGTTGTTCGTTCTTCGTCAATTTGGCGCCTTGAAACCATGTAGGCGCCTTTTTTATTGGGAAATACCGACCATCAAAAACAGCCCAGCAAATGATAAGTCTCAATTCCTGTGCTGTCCGAACAACAAAGAACGAAGAACGAATAACGTTTTCTACCATTGGATTTCGGATTTTTATCACATATAGAAAAATTCCAATTTCTCTATTGACATCATCTAAAATTTACGATATACTATATTCAACAGATAGAAAATAATCAATGAAACAAAATTTCAAACCGAAATACCCATTTCTCCTCATCCATTCACCTTCCTTTGAGAGAAATGTCCACATATCCACCTTTCATCCGGCACCGCCGGAGAACATAATCATGACGGACTGCTTTTACACCTTCCTCTGCAGCCCCATGTGAACATATACCATCCAACCTCCTGAAAAATCCGCAGTTTGCGGATTTTTTACATTCCGGGAAGTTGCAGGGCCCCAGCAATGCATTTACAATAAGAATCAAAGCAGCAATAAATGAAAGGTGATTTTATGAACGTACTACTGACAGGCTTTGAGCCTTTTAACAATGAACTGATGAATTCCTCCTGGGAATCCGTGCACCTCCTGGACGGGCTATCCACGGAAGGAGCACTCATTCATTCCCTGAAACTCCCCACAGTCCGGGGCATCTGTATGAACCAGCTCCTCGAAGGCATGGCAGCTTATGACCCCGAAGTCATCATCTGCGTGGGAGAAGCAGGCGGAAGAAACTGCCTTTCCCTGGAACGGGCGGCCATCAACTGCGATGATTATTTTTCACCCGACAATGGCGGAAATCAGCCCGTAGACGAACCCATCATGCCCGGTGCTCCTGCCGCCTATTTCTCCACCCTTCCCATCAGGAAAATCCACCAGGCCCTCACCACCCTGGGAATTCCGGCAGAAATATCCAATACCGCCGGCACCTTCGTGTGCAATCATCTCTTCTACAGTCTCATGGATTTCCTGTCCCACAGCCGGAAGAAACGACTGGGCGGATTCATCCACGTCCCCTACCTCCCCTCCCAGGCCGCCCGCCTCACAGGAATGCCCAGCATGTCCCCCGAAACCCTCTCCACCGGACTGATGATGGCCATTACCGTAACAGTCAGAGAACTCCAATCGCCTCGCCTGACTGACGAACCATCTTCCCGATAATTGACTCAAACGGTAAGCGAAAAGGCGGGTGAGGGGACGACCTGCACCAATGAGGAAAATTTCCCCCGGCACAGATGAGAGCCGAAGGCAGAATCCAATACCTGCGCCCGAAGGGCGCCACCTTCCCGATAATCCCGATATCCCCGAGTCCCCCGATATCCCCGATTCAAAAGTTTTCGAAGATAAAAGTTTCCATATAAAACCGGCGGGCCATCCAATTCTAATGCCCGCCCCGGTTGAAAGCACATATGAGACTGACCGACGAAACACTCCCGGGACCAATGCCTCTTCACAACCTCGGAAAGGCTCCCCTCGATAGGGGAGCTCCCGCGAAGCGGGTGAGGGGACGACCTGCACCAATGAGGAAAATTTTCCCCCCGGCACAGATGAGAGCCGAAAGCAGAATCCAATACTTGCGCCCGAAGGGCGCCACCTTCCCGATCATCCCGATACCCCCGAGTCCCCCGATCTCCCCGATTCAAAAGTTTTCGAAGATAAAAGTTTCCATATAAAACCGGCGGGCCATCCAATTCGGATGCCCGCCACCTTCACTTACCACTTATCACTCAAAATCAAAAAGCCCGCCTTTTCACAAGGCAGGCTTTTATTTCCATACAATTATTTATAAGATTCCATCAGTTTCTTGAAGTACGGCAGGGACCGTTTGATCATTTCCGGATCCACGCAGTAGGATACGCGGACGTAGCCGGGGCAGCCGAAAGTATCGGTGGCTACGATGAGGATATTGAGCTTCTTGGCTCTTTCCATGAAATCCACGGAATTTCCGTCCGGCGCTTTGACGAAGAGGTAGAAGGCCCCTTCCGGATAGACGCATTCATAGCCCAGTTCTTTGAGTCCGTTATAGATGAGTTTTCTGTTTATATCGTAAATGGAGACGTCAGACGTCTTTCCGAGGCAGGCGAGGACCACTTTCTGGAAGAGATTCGGCGCGCATACGTAGCCCAGCGCTCTGCCGGCTCCGCAGACGGCTGCGTACAGTTCATCGTGCTTGTCACATTCTTCCGGTACCAGGATGTAACCGATACGGTTGCCCGGCAGCGACAGGGATTTGCTGTAGGAGTAGCAGATGACTGTATTTTTATAGTACTTCGGTACGTAAACGATGGGCAGTCCGTCGTAAATGATTTCCCGGTAAGGTTCATCGGAGATGAGGTAAATGGTGTGACCCAGCTCAGATGATTTCTTTGCCAGGAGTTTTCCCAGGGCTTCGATGGTTTCCGGAGAATAGACGGCACCGGATGGGTTATTCGGGGAGTTGATGAGGACAGCTCTTGTCTTTTCGGAAATAGAAGCTTCCAGGGCGGAAAGGTTCAGCTGGAAATGCTCCGTATCGGCAGGAACAATGACTTCTTTTCCGCCGGCAGAAGTGATGAATACGGTATATTCCGGAAAGAAAGGCGCATTGACGATGATTTCTTCTCCCTCTTCCTCAATCAGTGCATGAAGAGTGATGGCCAGGGACGCAGAAGCGCCGCAGGTCATGTAGAAATCGCTGCCCTTTACATTGGCTCCGTAAGTCTTATTCATGAAATCGGCAAGGCCCGCACGGACGGAAGGATCACCGGCTGCTGCGGTATAGCCGTTGATTTCAAGAGAAGTCTTCGTCTTTTCCATATCGATGACCGCTTCCGGCACACAGTCCGGAGCCGGTACCGTCGGATTTCCGATGGAAAAATCAAATACGTGGTCCTTCCCCACAATCTTTGCCTGTTCCTGGCCATAATCGAAAAGGTCGCGGATGACAGAACGATTGGAACCTAATGCATACATTCTTTTATTTGCCATACAAAATCCCCCTTTTGTGATTTCCTGTATTATCGTTCCCGCGGTGTCCTTTGTCAAGATGGAAATATGGGAAATATTGACAAACAGACTGAACGTAACGGAACTTTCTTTTTCAGCAGCCTTTGAATCGGGAATTTCGGGATTATCGGGAATCCCGGGGCTGTCGGGAAGGTGTGCCGCTGATGCGGCACAATTTTTTATTGGGACTTTACACGGACGAGTTTGAAATACCCATACCAGTCGTAATGACTCAAAACTCTCATGCGTTACGTAGTAAAGTTGTCAATGAAGTTGATGGAACATGATTGATGCTTTTTCTGCACTACACATTCAAGTCGAAAATGCGGAAAAAGCCAAATCAAAACTGCGGCGCCCATGAATTTGCGCCGCACCTTCCCGAGCCTCCCGAAATGACCCCCGATACTCCCGGCACCCCCGATTCAAAAGCTTTTAAAATGACAGTTCCCACATAAAAATCGCTGGCCTCACTGAGAACTGCTGACTAAGAACTGATAACCGCTCCATAAAGTTATGGTACAATATACATATCATTTACTGACAAAGGAGCACACCATGGACGTTTTTGAAGAAATATGGAAAACCGGCACCTATGATATGGAGAGTCCTGCCGCCGGAGCGGTGCGTCAGGAATTAGGGCGCAGCGCCCAGCTCTGCTGGGAAATCAACGGGACGGATCCCCTGTACCATGGGGAAATCAATGATCTCATCCGGGAACTTCTGCCCGAATTTCCGGAGGGCTCCGTCATGGTGCCGCCCTTCCACATCGATATGGGCCGTTTCATGTATGTGGGAAAGAAATGCTACATCAACTACGGCCTTTCCGTCATGTCCCTGGGAGGAGTCATTATCAAAGATAATGTGATGATTGGTCCCAATGTGACCATCCTCACTGTCAACCATGACCCGAAGAAACTCACCATCATCCATCCGTCGCCGGTCATCATCCAGAGCAATGCATGGATAGGCGCAAACGTTTCCATTCTCCCCGGAGTCACCATCGGAGAAGGAGCGGTCATAGGCACCGGTTCCATCGTCACCAGGGACGTCCCCGCCCATGCCATAGCCGTAGGAAATCCGGCAAAAGTGGTGAAATATGTAGGGTAGCCGGTAGTGGTTAGTGCAGATCGGTAGAAATGAAAAGTGCCTCCCCGTGGAATGCGGGGAGGTTTTATAGTGGAAAATTTTCTTTCCCGTTCATTCTGAAATTGCCGGGCCGCCTCCGCATGAGAACGCTGCGCTCCCTCCGCTTCCCGCGCACGGCCGGGAATACACTTTGTCCCTCGGGCGGAGATGCACGTGCAAGTGCGGCCGGGAATACAGGTACAAGCCGCAAGGGTAGAGCCACCGCCTGTGTACAACCCTTAACAGCACAAGTGCGGGCAGCAGCCCGTGCGCGAAGCGCACTACAAAAATTGGTTCGCGAAGCCAACCATATCCTTCCCTAATCCCTTTCCCCTTTGTTTTCCGCCCAAAGGCCATATAAAAAAGCGCTGCAACGGCAGCACTGGATTTACGAATTTTGAAACTGTCACTATGAGGTTGGCCCGCGAACCGTGATTGACTCATTCCCACAGAATCAGTCCATGAAATCAATTTATTTCTTCATCCCCACGAACCACTGCATGCCTTCATCGAGGCAGCCGGCTGCGTCTTTCTTTGTAGGAACCATTTCCTTGCCCAGGGCAAAGAAGCGGGCACCGGTGAGGGCTTTCTTGAGAGAGCGGTCTCCTGCAGTGAGGTATTTCCTTGCTTCCTGCAATTTGGCGGGATAGGTGCGGACGTAATCCGGGATGTTCCGCGGATCTCTGGAATGGAGATAGGTACGGATCTGGAGGGCTTTGAAATATTTGTCCCGGTAATCGGCGGGTACTTCCGGCAAAAGGACGAAGAGGGTATTCTTCTCCCGGCAGGAGCGGAGCGCCAGCACGTCTTTCTGCATGTAATCCGGCGTGAAGACCTGGATGAAAAGGTCAGGCGGCGTGCACTGACGGATGATCTGATCATTAAATACGGCAGTGAAGAAATATTCTCTATCCTTCTCTCCTGCCGGATGAAAACTGCGTTTCCGGTAAAGCGCGATGAAAAGGCTCTGCCCGATTTCCATGGCCAGTTCTACAGGGCTGACCACGATTTTTTCTACCAGATGCTGCAACTGTTTCTCATACGCTCCCAGTGCGAGCTGAGGACGTTCTGGCCGTCCCCCGATAACAGCCTGTCCCATATGAACCCTTCTTTCCTGTCTTATCCATCAGGTTGAAATTTAGAACTTCATTTATTACTTTCAATCATGATTCTATTTGTATTTATATTTTATTATCTTCAAAAGAAAATGTAAACAGGAAAATACGGACTTTTTTAATTTTTATTTAGCACCTGCTTTAAATTTATGATTATCTGTAATAACTAAGTGCTTAAAATTTTCCCCATGGTAAAAATCTTTTTTGTTTCCAGTAAAATCGATACAAACTCCGTGTCCTGCCCTTTCTTTTCCCCTGATGAAATGTCAAATAGTCAAAGAAACAGTCCTTCAAAGATACGGATTTTTTCCATAAATCCATCGGATGAAAACGAACTGCCCGGCCGGGAAATTTTTTCCGGGCCGGGCAATTATAACAGATAAATAAAATTTTTAAACGCCGATCTTCATCTGCCGCTTCGAAGGATCGTCTTACTCTCCATAATTTTTCAGCTTTTCCACGTCCAGGATGCTGACCCGCCTTCCGGTCCTTTCGATGATTTTTTCATCTTCCAGCTTCCGCAGTTTCCTGGACATGGTTTCCGGTGTAGTACCCAGGTACAGAGCCAGGTCTTTCCATTTCATGGGCATGGCCAGGTCTCTTCTTTCTCCCCGGTCATGGTACAGCTGGAGGAGCCATGTAGCCAGGCGGGGACCTACGTCGTCCATAAGGAGGAAACGGGCCTGGTTTTCCAGCGCTTTCATACGGCGTGCCGTAATTTCCAGAAGCTTTATGGAAAGGGAAGGTTCTTTCAGGAGAAGGCGATCGAAATCTTTTTTCGCCAGTACGCAGACTTCGCTGTCTTCCAGGGCCTGTATATATATGTCTTCATTCACTGCGCCAAAAAGTCCCGTTTCGCCCGTATAACTGCCGGGACGGATAATGCGGAGGAGCTGCTCTCTTCCTTTGTCCGACAGCTGGTATACGCCCAGAAGGCCTTCCGCCACGATGAAGAGGGCTGCGCCGTCTGAAGCTTCAAGAAGGGGCTCTCCTTTTTTATAGTCACGCCGGCGCACCAGCTTTTCGATGCTTTCCTGCCCTTCCTCCGGAAGCTCTCGGAAGAGGGGAACCGCCGCTACACAATGTTCAGCCATAGATATCCTTTCTCAGGGCAGAAAATTCATCCTGTCCAAGTAAATTAATATTTAACGCTCATTATTTTCTCTAATTATTCTATTAATTATTAATTATATTATAACCTATAACGCAAAAAGAAGGGTAATTTTATCCCCTTCTTTTATCATTTTTATAAAATTTTAAGTCTTTACCGGAATTCCCGGTTCTACTCCTCCGTCAGGAGCAGGGCAAATTTGAAATCATTTCCCGCTTTCAGGCTGTGGCGGTCTCCTTTTTTCATGGCTAAATTTTCTCCTGCCTTCAGGGTAAAGGTCTTTCCTTCCCTTGTGACGAATCCTTCTCCGTCCAGGCCGAAGAGGAGAGCATCCCTGGGAGCCGCGTGTTCTGCAAGGGATGTCCCGGCAGCAAGGGAAATGACCGCAAAGTGGACCTTGTCCGTTTCGATGAGGCTCCTGTTGATGATCCGTCCTTTGCTGTAAGGCACCAGATCTTTCAGTGCAAATATTTCCTTTTCTTGAATCTGATTCATAGTGATATCCTCCTTAATGAAACCAATTTCCATATAAACCGCATCTGTCTCTGCCCGGACGGCCAGCGCCTCCTTTGGCGCAGACAGGTAAAAATCTCCCGCCGAAGGATGGAAATCCTTCCCCTGGCGGATGGTGAGCCGCCCCGAGAGCAGGTAGAAGAGGTGCCGCCCTCCATAGGACATCTCGCTGATTCCCGTACCCTCGCCCAGGGAGAAAATGAGTCCGTACATCTCCTCATTTTCAAAAAGCTTCCTTGAAATCGTGCAGCCCGCTATGGGCGGATTCTCCTCTACCAGTGAAAAAATATCTCTATCCATCAATTTCAGTCCTTTCTTTCTGTTTGACTATAGTATAAAGGGAATCGCAGAAAAACGAATTGATGGATATCAAGTTTTAGAAATATTTTAACTGCCCCGCGCACAGGCGGCAGGATAACGCTGCGCTCCCCCGCTCTACCGCGCGGCCGGGAATACGCTTTGTCCCCCGGGCGGGGATGCAGCTCCAGGTGCGGCCGGGAATACAGCTGCAAGTCGAAATTATAGAGCCATCGCCTGTCTAAAACCCTTGCCAGCTGAAGTGCGGGCAATAGCCCGTGCGCGAAGCGCACTACATAAATTGGTTCTCGAAGCAAACCATATCCTTCACTTACCACTTACCACTTACCACTACGCACTTACCACTTTTATCATGGCCAATAGCCCGTGCGCAAAGCGCACTACAAAAAATTGGTTTCCGCAGCCAACCATATCCTTCCCTTTCCCACGGTTTCCGGATAAATGCCGCATAAAAAAATCAGCCCCGTCCTGCCCGGTCGGGACTGCCGAAAACCGATTACGCTAATCACTAACCACTAATCACTCCCATTTATTTCCTTCATCATCTCATATACCGTTTCCATGGGAAGGCCCACTACATTGTCGTAGGAGCCGGAGATGCCTGTGACGAGGAGTGTCCCGATGCCCTGGATGCCGTAGGCTCCGGCTTTGTCCATGGGCTCGCCGGTGGAAATATAGTTCCTGATTTCTTCGTCCGTCAGACTTCTGAAATGGACGGAGGTGGTAATTACACGGAGAAATTTCCTCTCTCCCCGGATGAGGGCGACCCCTGTCTTTACGAGGTGGGTCCTGCCGGAGAGGAAGCGGAGCATGGCAAAAGCATCGGATTCATCCTTCGGCTTGCCCAGGATTTTTCCTTCTGCCGTGACGATCGTATCTGCCCCGAGGACAGGAAGACCGGCCCCGGTCCTTCCCGCCACGTCGGAAGCTTTGCCCAGCGCATTTTCCGCGCATACCAGGTCCGGCCCCTCAAAGGGCGCAAGAAGGGGATCCGCCCCTTTCCTGGCAAGCGCTTCTTCGACTGTGGAAACTTCATGAAAGTTACTTTTTTCAATATCCGCCGTCCATCCAATCTGATGGACCAGCTCCCTCCGCCGGGGAGAGGCGGAAGCCAGAATGATATGCATGGAACTGCCTCCTTATTTCTTTTATTTTTTCTATTATTATATAAGGAAATAGAAAGGGAAGGAAGAGGGACGTCAGAAGCCGGCGATGGGCTTCATGGAGGGCAGGCGGGTCTTTTTTAGCATCCGCTCCACCAGGGAAGAGCCACCAGCCATGACCTGCAGCGGGAAGAAATATTTCAAATCATCTGCGCTGCCGGTTTTACGGGCAAAACTTTTGCCCGCCGGAGACTGCCGGCTGCCCTTTACATCTTTTCAAATTTAAAGTACCATAAGTGTATCCAGAAATCTGCGATTCATTCCTGATAAGGAGGTATTTCCATGTCTATGAAAGTCATTTCCACGAAAAAAGCGCCGGCCGCCATCGGCCCTTATTCCCAGGCTTACATTGCAGGCCCCTTCCTCTTTACTTCCGGCCAGGTAGGCTTCCTTCCGGAAACCGGTGAGAAGGCCGGTGAAACCATCGAGGAGCAGACAGAACAGGTGATGAAAAATATCGCTGCCCTCCTCAAAAAGGCAGGCACCGACTTTGACCATGTGGTGAAGACCACCTGCTTTCTGGCAGACATGGGCGACTTTGCCACCTTCAACGGCATTTATGAGAAATATTTCACTTCAAAACCGGCCAGAAGCTGCGTGGCAGTGAAAGACCTGCCGAAGGGCATGCTTTGTGAAGTAGAGCTGGTGGCCTATCTGAAATAAAAAATAACCGGGCATCTGCGGCCGCGCTTCCTCATGGGGCGCGGCTTTTTGCCGCAAAAGGAGCGCCCTTTGAGGCAAGTCTTGTGCAGCCGACAATTTTCCATCATTGACGGATTCTTTACAGAGATTCAGAGGAAAAGGGGCAGGCAGCCTTCAGGGGCCCTCTTTCCGGGGTAAATGTATACCCTGTTTCCATACAGAATCGTTAAAAAGCTTCCGGAATTTGAAGGTTCTCTTTCAATTTCGAAAAAATTCCTTACTTTTTGTAAATATTGTATAAAAGTTATACACTAATGCAATTTCGTTATGATACAATATGGATAGATATTCTATGTTCTTTCTGCCCGGAAGATGCCTGATTCGGGAGCAGGTTTCGCGGGGGAAGAAGTAGAACAGTGATTTTATTTCAGAAAGGAAGGGATTAATTTGAAGAAATGGTTAAAGTGGCTTTGCTGCCTCATCGCAGGCCTCTTCATGGTGACCGCCTTTGCCGGCTGCGGCGGCGGTTCAGGCTCTGAGAAAGCGGCAGCCAAGGAAAACGGTAAGACCGTCGTTACGTTCTGGCATGTATATACCAAGAACTTCGGCGCTCCTGTCATTAAACAGATGGTGGATGACTTCAACAAGTCCCAGGACAAGATCCTGGTGAAGGAAGTCTACAACCCGGATATGTACCCGGGCCTGATGAAGAATCTGCAGGCTGACGTGGCATCCGGCAAGTCTCCGTCCATCGCCATGATCGGTTACAACTATCTGGATTATTTCAATGAAAACTTCAAGTATGTTTCTCCTGTAGACCTGGAAAAGGCTTCTTCCAAGGATAAAGATTTCCTGGAAAAGAATTTCCTCCCCAACGTCCTCTCCCTGGCAAAGGTAAAGGATAAACAGGTAGGTCTCCCGTTCTCTATTTCCGCACCGATTATTTATTACAACCCTGACCTCTTCAAAGCAGCAGGCCTTGACCCGGCCAAACCGCCGAAGACCTGGGCTGAAGTGAAGGCGGCTGCAAAGGCCATTCACGACAAGACCGGCGACTATGGTTTCTACATGCAGGAATACAAGGATAACTGGGCTACCCAGGGCCTTCTCACTTCCAACGGCGCATCCATCCTGAAAGACGGAAAGGCTGTCTTTGCTTCCAAAGAATCTGAAGAAGCTTACAAGCTCTATGCAGATATGGTGCTGAACGACAAATCCGCTCTCCACATTGCAGCCGATGAAGGTATCGCTTCCTTCTACAGCGGAAAAGTGGGCATCCTCATGGGCACCTCCGCAAAGATCGGTACCGTTACTTCTTCCTCCAAGTTCAGCGTCATGGCTACTCCGTTCCCGGCCTTTGACGGAAAGAAAGTACAGATTCCGGCAGGCGGCAACTTCCTGGCTGTCACCGCACAGTCCAAAGAAGAACAGCAGGCTGCCTGGGAATTCATCAAGTTCATTATGCAGCCGAAATACCTGGCACAGTGGACCATCAATACCGGTTACCTGCCGCCTCGTCAGGACGTAGTCGAAGATCCGGCAATCAAAGAAGCCATCAAGAAGACTCCGGCCCTGAAGGTTGCCTTTGATGAACTGCCGACCCTCTCCCCGTGGGTATCCTTCCCGGGCGACGTAGGCGTCAAGGCTGAAAAGATGTTTGCCGACGTTCGTGATAAGATTCTGAGTGGTGAAGATCCGGCGGCTACGCTGAAGAAAGCGCAGGATGACCTGAACGCCCTGCTCAAGAAATAATCGCGATTTTACAGCAGAGGCCGCTTGATTCAAAGCGGCCTTTTGCTTATTTCAGGAGAAATCATATGAAAAATCAGTCAAAAATGCCTGCCTATGCGGCAAAGGAAAAGAGGCTCGCCATCCTTTACATCCTGCCGGCACTCCTGGTCTTCGTCCTCTTCATGTTCTACCCCCTGGTCTATACGCTTTACCTTTCTTTCTTCAAGTGGAACATGGTATCCCCGAATATGAGGTTCGTGGGCCTTCGGAATTACATCAATCTCCTCACGGATCCGGTGACTGTGAAGATTGCGGAAAATACGCTCCTTTACATCGTAATCCTGGTACTCTTCAATTTCTTTCTCCCCTACGTCCTTTCCTATGTCAATACATTCCTCATGAAAACGGGCAAGCACGTGTACAAAGCGCTGCTTTTCTCGTCCTCCCTCATCGCCCTCGTAGTCGGGGCCATCCTCTTCCAGTGGATTTTCAACCCGGTCTCCGGACCCATCGGAGCCATTTTCAACGATATAGGCGTGCACCTGCCCGCCTGGTCGAAGACCCCGGGGCTCGTCATCCTGGTTATTTCCCTGGTGGCCGTGTACAAAGCTTTCGGCTACAATTTCCTCATCCTTCTCTCAGGCATGAACAATGTGCCGGAAGAGCTCATTGAGGCGGCGAAGCTGGAAAAAGCGCCCTCCAGCAATATTTTCACAAAAATCGTCATGCCCCTTACCTCCTCCACCGCCGTGTACATCCTCATCATGACCATCGTGCAGGGCCTGCAGTACGTATTCACGCCGATCAAAGTCCTCACCCAGGGCGGACCGAACGATGCGTCCTCCAACATCATCTACCAGGGCTATGATTACGCTTTCACCTTCTATGAAACCGGTATGGCCGCAGCGCTGGCCATTGTGACCATGTTCATCTTCTTCATCCTCCTCTACCTGGAATTCAGGTACGTAGAGAAAGGGGTGTACTATGAAAATTAACCATTCGGAAATCAAATGGCATGTACTTTTCATCATCCTGGTACTGCTCCTCATCTACCCCATCCTTTTCTCTCTTTCCACATCCTTCAAAACCATGAGCGAAGCCTTCTCTTCGCCCTCCCTCATCCCCTCGGCCCCCACGCTGGATGCCTATGAACGGGTATTCACCACCATCCACTTCGCGCAGATCCTGTCGAATACCTTCATCATTGCAACCGTGGTGACCCTCTTCAAGCTGATCACCGGACTCTTCGCGGCTTACGCCTTCGTATTCTTCCGGTTCAAAGGAAAGACCATCCTTTATTTCCTCCTCATCAGCACTATTTTCATCCCCTTCACAGTGACCATGATCCCTAACTACATCACCCTTTCGAAAATCGGCCTTGTAGACAGCATCTTCGGCGTGGCCCTCCCGCAGCTGGCCGATGCCACAGGCATCTTCCTCCTCCGGCAGTACATGAAGGGCATCCCCCTCTCCCTCATGGAAGTGGCAGCCCTGGAAAAAACGAGCCACCTCACCCGTCTCCGTTCCATCGTGGTCCCCCTCATCCGGCCGGCCATCCTTTCCATCGGCATCATTTTCTTCATCAACTCCTGGAATGAATACGTATGGCCTGCCATCATCATCAAGAGCGAAGTGAACTACACACTGTCCCTGGCACTGCAGATGTTCGTCTCCTCTGAAGGCGGTACGGACGTACCGGTCACCATGGCCGTAGCCACGCTGACCATGCTGCTGCCTCTCGGCCTTTACTCCATCTGCCAGAAATTCATCATCGGCACCTTTGCCCAGTCAGGTATTAAAGGATAGGAAATATTATGTACAGTATCGAATTTAAAAATGTCTGCAAATCTTTCGGAAAGACAGACGTCATCAAGAACCTCTCCCTCTCCGTGGAAAAAGGAGAAAGACTCATCCTCCTCGGCGCCTCGGGCTGCGGCAAATCCACCATTCTCCGCATGATTTCTGGTTTGGAAACCATCACCTCCGGAGAACTCTACCTCAATGGAAAGCTCGCCAACAATATGGACCCCGGCGACAGGAATATCGGCATGGTCTTCCAGAACTATGCCCTCTTCCCCCACATGACCGTGGAAAAAAATATTTCCTACGGCCTTCGGGTCAACCATGTGGCAGAAAGTGAAATCAAAAAACGGGTGGGAGAAGCCGTGCGCATCCTCAACCTGGAAGGCCTCGAAAAACGTCTCCCCAGAGAACTCTCCGGCGGCCAGCGCCAGCGCGTGGCCCTGGCCAGAGCCATCGTCAAGCAGTCCGACTTCTTCCTTCTCGACGAACCCCTCTCCAACCTGGACGCCCAGCTTCGCGGCCATGCGAGAAAAGAGCTGGTGAAACTTCATGAAATGTACCACCAGACCATGATTTACGTCACCCACGACCAGATCGAAGCCATGACCGTGGGCCAGCGGATTGCAGTCATCAACAACGGAAATATCCAGATGCTCGATACGCCCCACCGCGTGTACCACCGCCCGTCGAACACCTTCGTGGCCAAATTCATCGGTTCCCCCTCCATGAACCTCATGGATGCGAAACTTTCCGGCAAAGAACTTCACATGAACGACAGTACTATTTCCATGAATAATGAATGGATGGACATCCTCACCGCCTCCGGCGCCGGAGAATTCCAGCTGGGAGTCAGGGCCGAAGATATAACCATCGTGCCGGACGCTGAAGAAGGGACCATCCCGGTCAAAATCAACTACCACGAAGACTATGGCAGCCGGGTGGCCTACTACTTTACCATCAACGGAGCAGAAGTCATCGCCATCATGCGGGAAGACGTACTGCACGGAGCCTCCACAGGCTACTGGAAAGTAGACCAGCGCCACTTCCACTTCTTCAATAAGGAAACAGGAAACAACACAGGCTATCCGGAAAGCGTGACCTTATGAAATATTTCATCAGCGACCTGATCGTGGGCATGGACAAATTCGCCGAATTCTCCGACTGGCTCCAGTCCGTGGGAGACCCGGACCTCGGCATCGAATACACCGCCTTCACCCACAGCAACAAGTACTGGCAGGAACTCACTGAAAAAGTACCCAAAACCACCTGTCCCATGACCTTCCACGGACCTTACGTAAAGATCGAAGCCACCTCGCCCCTCTACTCCCCGGACCACGCATGGCTCATGCAGAGCTATGAAAAAGTCTTCTCCCTGGCCTCAGCCAACAAGGTCCGCCACATCGTCTTCCATTATTCCCAGAAACAGTTCGACAAAGAAGAACTGGCAGAAGCGCAGCACAACGCATACGTGGTCATGAGAGACCTCACCGCCCTTTCCCACAGATACGAAGTGAACTGCGTGATTGAAAACCTCTGCCGGCAGAAAGAAAAAATCCACCTCTTCACGAACGAAGAATACTTTGAAATATTCAAAAACATCCCCGATGCCGTCTCCTTAATCGACATCGGACACGCCAATGTAAACGGCCTGGATATCGAAAAATTCCTCGCCACCTACGGCAAACGGGTCAAAGGATTCCACGTCCACAACAACGACGGAAAGACAGACCAGCACCTGGACTACCACAAAGGAACCGCCAATATCCGGGAAATCATGCACTGGATCGCGAAATACACGGAAGATCCAAGTATCGTCCTCGAATACGAACCCCACGAAAAACTCACCCACCAGGAGCTTCTGGACGAAATCAAAGAACTCAGAAGCTGGGCTGAGGAGGTATAAGCATCTTTCCTGGGAAATACAACCGCCGCCCTTTCGGGCGGCGGTTTCTGCGTCCCGGGCAAAAAGCCGGGGAAAGGGGAAAGGGGTGGTGGCCGCCTAAAAATTTGAAGGCGGCAAGTATATATGGGGCCTTTGGCCCGCAAGTGTGCTGAAAGCGGTCCTGCCCAGGCGGTGGCTCTACAATTTCGACTCGCCCCTGTATTCCCGGCCGTGCGCGTGGAGCTGAAAAAGTGCAGTGTTCTAATGTGAAAGCCACATTTGTCTCTTCCGCCAGGACAGACTGACGAAACATCCTCGTACCGGATGTCACTACCGGTAAGCAGAAAGGCTCTTCCCTGGGGAGCTCCCGGACGCCGGATAACTGCAGCTGGCAGAAAAAGAGACCTTTGGTCTTTCAAATCCGCCTGTGCAGATCCCCCCATAAAAAATTTGCGGCGCATCAGCGGCACTCCTTCCCGAGAGTTCCGATACCCCCGGGATTCCCGACATCCCCGATTAAAAAGTCACTCGCCTATATCGTTTCCTTCCGACTATAAATCCGTCATCAATACTCCCGCCGCACCAGTGCTGACACTTTCCCGCAATCCGAAATCCCCAGTCCGATAATCGAAAAGGCTCAAATCACCGGATCTGAAAAACGACTCGAATAAAGACCAGCGGATAACTTCATTTCTACTCCGGAAAAAATCAGCATGATAACTTTTTTCGGAATTAATCAATCTTCTCTCTTGTATCACCCTTCAAATCCATATATAATAATTACGAAAAACATTAACTTGTTAGATTTTTTCGGAGTAAACTTATGGAAATCGCAAGAAACCATTACCTGCAGGAACTCCTCGACCGCCGTGAAAATGGATCCATCAAGGTCATTACGGGTCTTCGGCGTGCCGGTAAGTCTTATCTCCTGTTCCACATTTTTTATCAGTATCTTTTATCGGAGGGAATTCCGGAAGACCATATCCTCCGCATCCCTCTCGATGATGACGATTATGAAGAACTCCGGGAACGGCACGTTCTCAGCGCTTTCATCAAGTCAAAAATTACCGATGGAAATATGTATTATCTGCTGCTGGATGAAGTACAATTCTGCGAAAATTTTGAAAGTGTACTCAATGGTCTATCCCGCAAAGAAAATCTGGATATCTACGTTACCGGCAGCAATTCCAGATTTCTTTCTTCCGATATCCTTACCGAATTCCGCGGCCGGGGTGATGAAGTACGCATCTATCCGCTGACTTTTGCTGAATTTACCGCTGCCTTTGAAGGGACGAAAGAGGAAGCCTGGCGCCAGTACCTGACCTACGGCGGCCTTCCCCAGATTCTTTCAAGAAAAACCGCCGCCCAGAAAGCATCATTCCTCTCCAACCTTTTCAACAGCACTTATATTAAGGATGTAGTGGACAGAAACCGGCTTCGTGGAAACGAAATACTCAGCGGCCTGGTGAATATTCTGGCCTCTTCCGTAGGATCGCTCACGAACCCTTCCAAACTGGCAAATACCTTTTCCTCCAACGGCATGGAAGTGACCGACAAGACGATTTCTTCCTATCTTTCGCTCCTTGAAGATGCCTTTATCATTGATAAGGCAAACCGGTTCGACGTCAAAGGGAAACGATATATCCATACGCCCTCAAAATACTATTTCACCGATGTGGGCCTCAGGAATGCAAGACTGAATTTCCGCCAGTATGAACCAAACCACCTGATGGAAAATATCATTTACAATGAACTCCTTTTCCGCGGATACAACGTGGATGTGGGAGTCGTTGAGAAATACAGCCGCAAAGACGGCCGGCAGACAGTGAAAACCCTGGAAATTGACTTCGTCTGCAACCAGGGCAGCTGCCGCTATTATATCCAGTCCGCATTCTCCCTGCCGGATCAGGGTAAAATGATGCAGGAAACCTCCTCTCTTGACCAGCTCAGTGATTCCTTCAAAAAAATCATCGTCACCGGAGATAATATGGAACCCTGGCATAATGATAAAGGCTATCTTTTCATCAACATTCTTGACTTCCTTCTGGATGCAAACAGCCTCGAGAAATAAATGCTCCGAAAAAAGTCAGCATGATAACTTTTTTCGGAGTAGAAATAGATTGCCTGTGATGGGAAAATGCATGAACCGCCCTCTAAATACCGAAACTGGCTCAAACCACAAAGCTGATAAATACCAGAAATCCCTCTCTTTCGAGAGGGATTTTTTCATTTCTGCCCGTAGTAGGCATTGGGTCCGTGTTTCCGTTCGTAATGTTTATCAAGGATGTATTGGGGAAGGCGTGCTTCCGGATTGAGGAGAGAGGTGTAGAGGGCCATGCGGGCCACTTCTTCGAGGACTACCGCGTGGTATACGGCTTCGTCTGCATTTTTTCCCCAGGTGAAGGGGCCGTGGCCTCCGGTGAGGATGGCGGGCACTTCGAGGGAATCTTTCCCGGAAGCTTTCACTGTTTCCACGATGACTATCCCCGTATTTTCTTCATACCCCTTTTCTACTTCTTCAGCGGTGAGCATTCTCGTCACAGGGACGGGTCCGTGAAAATAGTCGGCGTGGGTGGTACCGAGGGCGGGTATGGGCTGTCCGGCCTGGGCAAAGGCAGCGGCGGAGGTGGAATGGGTGTGGACGATGCCTCCTATTTCCGGGAAGGCTTTGTACAGCACGAGGTGTGTGGGCGTATCCGAGGAGGGGCGGAGCGTCCCTTCCACGATACGTCCGGAAAGGTCCATCACCACCATATCTTCCGGTTTCATCGTATCGTATTCCACGCCGGATGGTTTGATGACGATGAGTCCTGTTTCCGTATCCCTGGCGCTCACATTTCCCCAGGTGTAGATGACCACATTCCGGGCCTTCAGTTCTTTATTGGCCCGGCAGACTGTTTCTTTCAGCGCTTCCAGCATCAGTCTTTTTTGTCCTCGTCGATGACCCATGCTTTTTCCGGAGCGAAGCGGATGAAGCTTTCTCCTTCATAAATGGTTCGGCCGGGGTCAAACATGTCGCAGATCCATTCTTTGCCCAGCTGATCTTTGGCAAAGTAGCGTACTTTTTCGCCGAGGAACATGGTATTCGTAATGGTCACGGGTACGTTGACCGCTCCGTCTTTCTTATCTTTTCCGATGGTCACGCATTCGGGGCGGATGGATGCGCAGTATTTCGCACCAATTTCGATGGAGCGGGTGGCTTTGATGGAAATATTTCCATACTTTACCGTATCTTCAGCGGCCCCTTCTACGGAGATGAGGTTGGTGGTGCCGATGAAGTCTGCCACGAAGGAGGTCTTCGGTTCGAAATAAATTTCCTGGGGCGTACCTACCTGATGGATGAACCCGTCTTTGAGGACTACGATTTTATCGGACATGGAGAGGGCTTCGGACTGGTCGTGGGTGACGTAGATAGTGGAAAGGTTCATTTCCCTCTGGATGCTTCGGAGTTCTACGCGCACCGTTTCGCGGAGTTTCGCATCCAGGTTGGACAGCGGTTCATCGAGGAGAAGGATTTCCGGGTCCATCACCAGGGCACGGGCTACAGCTACACGCTGCTGCTGACCGCCGGAGAGCTGGTTGGGGAAACGTTTTTCCATGCCTGTGAGCTGCATGAGTTCCAGTGCCTGGGCTACTTTTTTCTGTATTTCATCTTTGCCTCTCTTCTTCACCGTCAGACCGTAGGCAATATTGTCGAAAATGTTCATATGGGGGAAGAGTGCGTATTCCTGGAATACCATGGCTGTATTTCTGTTGTAGGGAGGAATGCGTTCGATGCGCCGGCCGTTCAGGAGGATTTCCCCTTCGTCCGGTTCATAGAAGCCGGCCACCATGCGAAGGAGTGTCGTCTTCCCGCAGCCGGAGGGTCCCAGGAAGGTGACGAAGTGGCCTTTTTCAATGGTCAGGTCTACGTCATGAATGACGTGGTTGCTGCCGAAATATTTATTGATGCCTTTCAGTTGTAAAACGATATCGCTCATATTTATCCACCTCTTGCATTACAGGTCAAAGATATTGATCTTATCCCGGAGAATCAGTTTCACTACGCCGAAGGTGACGTAGATTGTCAGCATCAGGCCTACGGCCGTAGCGCTGGCTGTCGGCAGGAATCCCTGGTTCGCCAGACTCATGATATTGATGGAAGCCAGGTTCCATTCTGGGGATACCAGGAAGATGACCGTACTCAATGTGTTCATGGAACGCATGAAGGAATAAACGAAGCTGACAGACAGGGAATTCTTCAGCATGGGCAGTACGATCCGCCGGAAGGTGGTGAAGCTGTTGGCGCCCAGGTTCGTGGATGCCTGTTCCAGAGAAGCTTCGATCTGCTTCAGCCCTGCCACTGCCTGGCGATAGCCTACCGGCAGCTGGCGGAGGGTCATACCGATGATGATGATAGCCAGGGTCCCGGTAAAGGAGAAAGGTTCCTGGTTGAATGCAAGGATGAGGGCCAGGCCGATAAAGGTACCCGGCAGAGATACAGGGAGCATAGCCAGGAAATCCATGACTGTGCGTCCCGGGAATTTCTTACGGATGGTCAGGAAGGCAAGGGCGATACCAAAGACCGTAGTCACTGCTGCAGTCACCATGGAAGCCACCCAGCTGTGGGCCATGACGTTCGAATGGACTACCCCTTCTTTGAAATACTGAAAGGTCAATGTATAATCGGCGCCGAAGGAAACGGTAAATGCATAGAGCACCACTACGCCTATAATCATAATGATAGCCAGGCAGAGGAGGCAGCAGAATGCAAAGAGCATCCACTTGGCCAGGGGACCGGCGGTGACCCGTGTGAGTCCCGCTACCGGCTTACCGGTGACCGTAACGTAGGAATTTTTCTCCAGATAATACCGCTGCACGAAGAAGACGATGAGCGTCGGAATGACAAGGAATACGGAGAATACGGCGCCCATGGGCATATTCCATTCGCCGGTAACCTGGGTATAGGCTTCGGTAGCCAGCACATGGTAGTTGCCGCCGACCAGCATCGGGTTACCGAAGTCGGCCAGGGAGTTGATGGCTACCAGAAGGAAAGCACTGGCGACCCCAGGAGTAGCCAGCTTCAGGGTGACCGTGCGGAAGAGGTACCATCCTTTAGCGCCCAGGTTCTGGGCTGCCAGCTCCAGATTCGGGCTGATGCTCTTCAGGACCCCGGAAATCGTGATGTATGCCAGTGGGAAGAAAGCCACCGTCTGGGCTACCCACAGGCCGATAGGCCCGTACAGGTCAAGCTTCAGATGGAGCAGGTGCCAGGTAATGAATCCGCGCCGGCCGAAAAGCATGATGAATGCCAGGCCGGTGACCACGGAAGGAGCCATGGTCGGCAGGAGGGCCACCACCTGGAAAATCCTCTTGCAGGGGATATCCGTATAATTGATGGCATAAGCGAAAAGGAAACCGAAAACAATGGCCGTGGTCGTCGCCACCAGGGAAGAAATAATCGTATGGCTGAAGACCTCGAAAAAGAGAGCACTGGAGACAGCCGTCTTCCAGTCCCCTGCCGACGGTACCAGCAGGATCTTCACAAAAGGATAAATGATGAAAAACGCAAAGAGCAGAAATACCACCGTAATGCTGATGAGAAGCGGCGGCTCCCGGAGGAGCACCTTCATTTCCGCTGACCAGCCTTTATGCTCGTGGCCCGTATCTTTTTCTTTCATGGCTCACCTCATGAAATTTCGAAAAAAAGTTACCTCCACCATCGGCGGAGGTAACAATGGAATCAAGACTACCTTAGTCAGCGAAGAACTTGTCGCAGTTAGCCTGCTTGTCAGCGCCGGCCTTAGCCATATCGTAAGCCTTGTACAGCGGGAGTTCCTTCAGCGGCTTCTGGCCTTTCGGCGGAGCTACATCCGGGTTGCAGGATACGCCATTGGTGCTCTTTACCATGATTTCTCCGGCCTTCTTGGTCAGGCAGAAATCAATGAATGCTTTCGCCACATTGTCATTGGCATGATTCTTGATCTTGGAAACAGGGCACAGCGTCCATCCTGCGTCATTATAAATGGTGCTGACCAGCTTCTGTCCCTTCTGGGAAACGAGCATCTGGTCGGAAATGAAGTTCAAGGTGATCAGGTATTCGCCAGCGCCTACCTTCTGTCCCGGAGTGAAGCCGGACGGAGTGTACTGAGCTACCTGGCCCTTCAGAGCTTTCAGGTAAGGCCATGCCTTGTCATCGCCCTGAGACTGGATGACGGAGCTGATGAAAGTGAGACCGGTACCGGACTTACGCGGATCCGGCATAATGATTTCACCCTTGAATTCCGGTTTCAGGAGGTCGTCCAGAGTCAGCGGAGGTTTCACGCCCTTCGGTTCGAATTCTTCCTTGAAACGTTTTTCATTGTAGCCGATAGCCATGACTTCCAGGTACGTGCCATACCAGTAACCATTCTTATCCTGGTATTCCGGGGAAATCATCTTTGCATTCGGGGACTTGTAAGCTTCGGTCAGACCTTCGGTCTTTGCCTTTTCATGAGCATCGGTGGTACCGCCCAGCCAGATATCTGCCTTCGGAGCATCTTTTTCTGCCTGGATACGGGCCAGCGCTTCACCGGTTGGGAGACGGATAAAGCTTACATCCGCACCGGTTTCCTTCTTGAATTCATCAGCCAGATCTTTTGCCGTATCTTCATGGAAAGATACGTACATAACCAGCTTTGCACCCTTCAAATTCTGTCCACTTGCTGCCTGCTGTTTGGCCTTATCGCCACCACCGCCGCCGCAGCCTGCTGCCAATAAAGTCATGCCAGCCAGCACACAAGCCGCCAGAGCCTTCCATTTCATACCTCTACATCTCCTTTACATTAATTTTACGAAACGGATTACCTGAATCAATTGTAGCATATTATAGATTTTTAGTATATAATCGTAAAAAATCTTGATAAACTGGTATATACCACCCATTGATTTATCCATTTTTCTCATACATAAAATTTACATGTAAAATTTTTCGTATATAAAAAGTAACGATTTTGTAAATGATTTACGCAATTATTACAATAAAAGCAATGGAAATAATCCTTTCCCCTGCAGAAAACAGAGGCCATCCGGTCATTCATCGAATGAAAAAGTATACACATGAAGTGAAAGAAGAAATAAGTATACCGGAAGCCGCTCATCCACGGCTCGCAATGAAATTCCGGCCGGGATAGACGGAAAAGCAGAGAAAAGGGGATGGGGATGGTTTCCTGCGGAAACCGATCTTTTATAATGCGCTACGCGCACGGGCCTCTGGCCATAAAAAAGTGGTAAGTGCGAAGTGATAAGTGGTAAGTGAAGGTGGCGGCCTGATAGCCGCAGATTTTTTATGGGGGATTTGCACAGGCGGAGTGAAAATCCCGTACAAGCCGGAATGTTCAAGGCTCCCCAGGCTTACTATAAAACCATTATCCCGAAAAACCCAAAAAAGGGCGCACTTACCCCAGGGTCCATTTTTTAGCTTTTTTCAGTTAGCGATTGCCATGGTAGATGGAATTTC
>Ga0256406_1002016_pt1 | contig 30420 bp, 27 predicted proteins | sample RumenRJG_03DNA_FD_185986 | JGI IMG/M metagenome (GOLD analysis project Ga0256406, IMG submission 185986) | Bovine rumen microbial communities from Lethbridge, Alberta, Canada - RJG_03 | ecosystem: Host-associated > Mammals > Digestive system > Stomach > Rumen | place: Canada: Alberta | collected... | reverse complement strand
TCTGCGGATATACGGACAACTACATCAGAGTCTATATCAGAACGGAGACTCAGGTGGAGGGAGGCGGACAGGGGCCATCGAGCCTGCTGAACGCCATGGTACCGGTCCTCCTCGATGGACCATACAGAGATGGGATGCTGGGGAAAGTTGCTTTTGCACCCGATTTGTTCTAAAATATAAGCCTGTTCAATAATTGATACAAGAAAGAGGTATGACATGAGTGACTGCATTTTCTGCAAGATCGTAAATGGAGAGATCCATTCAGCCAATGTTTATGAGGACGACAGGATCCTCTGTTTTCACGATGCGGACCCTCAGGCGCCCGTACACGTGCTGATCATTCCCAAGAAACACATCGAATCTCTGGATGATCTCACCGAAGAGGACAGCGATCTGATAGCCCACATAATGCTCAAGGTCAAGGAGATCGCTAAGAATCTGGGCCTCAAAAACGGGTATCGCCTTGTGAACAACTGTGGCGAAGATGGATTCCAGACGGTGAAACATCTGCATTTCCATCTGCTCGGCAAGAGAAAGATGACATGGCCTCCGGGCTGATGTATCGGATACATGTGCGATCTTCGAGTATGAAAAGACTTGCAATCCTCCTGCTTAGAGGATATAATGGCAACGTTGCATGACCGTTTAGAGATCGCAATGATTCTAAAATGTCAGGAGGTGAACGGGAATGGCACAGGTTATCGTCAGAGAAGGCGAGAATTTGGAAAATGCTCTGAAGAGATTCAAGAGATCCTGCGCAAGAGACGGCGTCATGGCTGAAGTCAGGAAGAGAGAGCATTACGAAAAACCCAGCGTAAGAAGAAAGAAGAAGTCTGAGGCCGCAAGAAAGAAGGCCAGAAAGTACTAAAGCTGGTATATACTCAGTAAAGATTGGCATGACTGCTGTACGGTGGTCATGCCATTTTAACAAAGAGAGTTTGAAATTGACAAGGACAAGGATAGAGGATATCACAAAGGCAATAGAAGAGGGATACCGGCAGTTCAGGGCCATAATGGATTCTGATCCTGAGCCCTTTTTTGTGGACGAGTGCTACGATCTGAGTGGAAGTGAGCCTCCGGAAGATCCGGAGAAAAGGACCGAGGAGGAGACTCTGGAGCATCTTCAGATGAGGATGGACGTGGAACCGGACGGCACCGATGTCGGCAGGGAAGAGCCTTCGGCAGGCCCCATGACCGATGATCCTACAGGCAGGATCGGAATGGGAGACAACCTCAGGTACATGAACTGGCTCCTGAAGGAAAAGGACATGGCAGGCAAGATCCAGCTGATCTACGTGGATCCGCCTTTCTTTTCCGGATCCAGATACCAGGTGTCCGTCCAGATAGAATCGAGAAAGCTTGGCAGATCCCCGGTGATCCGCACCGGTGCCTACGATGACGACTGGGGCAACGATCTTCAAGAGTATCTGACCATGCTTGCCGTAAGATTCTACATGATGAAGGAACTGCTCTCCGACAGGGGTTGTCTCTGGGTCCACCTGGACTGGCACGGGGCCCACTATGTGAAGATAATGCTCGATGAGATATTCGGCATGGATCGTCTGGTCAACGAGGTCATCTGGACGTACAAGTCGGGCGGAGCAAGCAAGAGGAGCTTTGCGAGAAAACACGATACTCTGTTCTTTTACAGCAAAACAAAGGACTACAAGTTCAATCCGATACAGGAGAAGTCATACAACCGTCAGGGCAAACCCTACAGATTCAAAGGAGTGGAGGAGTTCGAAGATGATGGCGGCTGGTACACCATGGTCAATATGAAGGACGTCTGGAACATCGATATGGTGGGAAGGACCTCATCTGAGCGGATGGGATACGCCACTCAGAAACCGGAGAAGCTTCTGGCGAGAATAGTGGAGGCATGCAGTGATCCCGGGGATATCTGCGCCGATTTTTTTGCGGGGACCGGGACCCTTGGCGTTGTATCCAGCGACCTTGGTCGACCATGGATAATGTGCGATGAAGGCGGTGTGGCAGTGGCCGACCAGATCTACAGGATGTCATCCAGGGAAGGAACTTTCCTGGTCGAGAGGCCGAAGAAGACGGGCAGACCATCCAAGTTCCCCAGAGCAGAGGTGGCATTCGAGGACAACTATCTCAGGCTGGCTGATTACAGACCGGATATTTCGGTGGTTCGTGAAGAGGACAGACAGATAGTCCTGGATTATATGATGGAGGACAACCTGAGCCTTGTCAGGTTCTGGAGCTGCTGCGAGACAGGTGATGCGTCGGCCCCGACCGCAGGCGGACCGTCCATCCACTTCAGCAACAGACTGCTCTCCAGAGATGATCTCCATGATATTAAAAGCAGTGGAGCCAGCATAATAGGTTACGATATTTTCGGTGGAAGGTTCCACGTCAGAATGGGAAGTGAATCGATCGCAAGCACAACGGAGGACGTCGAAGATGAAGTTTAGGATATACACGGAAGAGAACCAACAGGTAAGCAACTGGTCCGGTGGGGAAACCAGGGAACTGGCTGTTTTTCCCGAGGACGCCACATACCTGGACAGGGATTTTATCTGGCGGCTAAGCACTGCATCCTCCGATCGTGAAGAGTCGTCCTTTTCGCGCATGGAGGGCTTCGAGCGCATACTTATGGTCCTCGAGGGCGACGTGGTCCTGGCTCATGGTCAGGAAAGGAGCGTGAACCTGAAGGCTCTGGATCAGGATCGATTCGACGGCGGGCTCAAGACCAGATGTTTCGGCAGATTCGAGAAGGATTATAACCTGATCATGGCCAGGGGCTGTGAGGGCAGTCTTGATATTCTGGAACTTACACAGGATGCAAAGGCAATGGGTCAGGCCGGTCAGCCGGCATCTTCAGCAGATCCTTTTGCCGGGTACCGCTCCTACGGAGCCTATTGTCTCGATGGCTATGCGGTGATTTCCTGCGGAGAGAGGACAGAGATGATAAGACCGGGAACTCAGGCGGTCATAGACCTGGATCCCGGAGACGATATGATACCCACCATTATGGGCGAGGGCAGATGTGTCATAGCTTCCGTTGCCTTTGAAGCAGGTGAAGAATCGATCGATACAGACGAAAGGGTTGCACCGGCCCCTGCAAAGTCATCCTTCGCCTCGGAATACGGCATCTGCATGAAGCTTCTTGCCAGGAACAACCGCTGGTCCAAGATGATGAGAAGAGAGGGAGCCGATGACGTCTACTACGACAGGGCGCTGTCCAAGGCCCTTGCGAAGATAGAGAGAAAATACATCACCACTATCGTCTGGGCGGCAGGGTGTGCCCTGTGTCTGATCCCGGCGGTGTTTACGGGAAGGCTTGGTATATGCTTTGTCGCAGCAGCCGTTTTCACATGCATACATCTTCTGCTCATCGCACCATTCATATACTGGAAGATGCTCCCCGGGCCAATAGCTTTCCACATCAAATCCACAGATGAACTCAACGCCTTCGAGAAGATCCATCATCAGGAGGAGATCTCCGAGGATCCCCATATGGACAGACTCATGAGAAAGTACAAGTCGGATGATGAGAACTACTTCGCAGATGAGAGTTCACCCCTTTATAAACTGGTGAAGAAAAAATGAGACGTGAACTGATCGCTACAGCCACCTTCGGCCTGGAAGCCGTCGTGAGACGGGAGGTGGAGGCTCTGGGATACAGTGTGCTGAAGACCGAGGACGGTAAGGTCACCTACGAGGCGGATGAGAGGGGCATAGCCAGATCCAATCTGTGGCTCAGGTGTGCCGACAGGGTGCTTCTAAAGGTTGATGAATTCGAGGCTTCAGACTTCGAAGAACTCTTCCAGAGAGTGAAGGGGATCCCCTGGGAGGAGATCATCCCTCTGGACGGGAGATTCACAGTGCTCTGTTCCACGGTCAAGTCCAGGCTGTCCAGCGAGCCGGCCTGTCAGAGGACGGTCAAAAAGGCAATAGCCCTTCGTCTCCAGGAATTCTACGTACAGGATGAAATGCCGGAGACGGGAGCGGAATACACGGTCAAACTGACTCTGCTGAAGGACAGGGCGACCCTCACAATAGACACCTCGGGAGAGGGACTCCATAAACGGGGTTACAGGCAAAGCGAGGTACAGGCTCCCATCAAGGAGACGCTGGCTGCAGCTCTTGTTCAGCTTTCCTTCTGGAAACCGGGCAGGGTGCTTATGGATCCCTGCTGCGGAGGCGGGACCATAGCCATCGAAGCGGCCATGATGGCGGCAGGTAAACCGCCGGGACTTACAAGGTCATTCGCCTCAGAAGAATGGGAGATCATAGACGACACGATCTGGAAGGAAGAGAAGGCGACGGGCGTCATGAGCATAAGCGACAGGGAGTTTGAAGAGAAGAAGCAGGACCTCGGCAGGATAATAGCCTGTGACATAGATCCGAGAGCCATAGAGGCGGCAGGAGAGAATGCTGCCAGGGCGGGAGTCCTGGATCTGATAGAGTTCAATCAGATATCCATCGAGGACATGAAGGTGTCGAAGAACTTCAGGGAGCTGAGAGAGACCGATGGGCTCGTCCTGGTCACAAATCTGCCCTATGGCCAGAGGATAGGCGAGAAAAAGGGTATCCTGAGCATCTACGATACACTGAGGGCCCTCGCTGAAGAGAATCCAACCTGGAACATCTTCGCCATAACGGCAGACAGGGATATGGAGAAGTATATGGGCAGGAAGGCCGACCGTCGCCGCAAGCTGTATAACGGCAATATAGAGACCACCTACTACCAGTTCCACGGTAGGTAACAGAGGCCTGGCGGGGAAAACGGCGAGGCGGTCGGGCAGGAAAACAGCAAATGAATCGTTGACTTTTAGCTCAATAAAGCATAATATGTACACTGATTTTACTTTAGGAGAGAATATATAGTATGAATGTTGAGATTTTAGTATTTGTAGCATATTTTGTGATCCTCTTCTTCGTTGCGATCATGTTCTTCTTCAACGGAAGCAACCGCAACGATAAGGACTTTTTCCTGGGAGGAAGATCGATGGGGCCCTGGGTGGCAGCAATGTCAGCACAGGCATCGGACATGTCCGCATGGCTCCTCATGGGGCTTCCCGGATCGATCCTCGCCTTTGGCTTCGGACAGATCTGGATAGGTATAGGCCTGGCCCTGGGTACGGCAGCCAACTGGATATTCTGCGCCAAGAGGCTCAGGAGATTCTCCAGGGCAGCGGGGGACTCCATAACCGTTCCCCAGTACCTTACAAACAGGTTCGCTACCGATCAGAAAGCGCTGCAGGTAATTTGTGCACTGATTTTCCTGATCGCATTTACCATCTACGTATCATCGGCCTTCGTGGCGGGCACATCGGTGTTCACCATGCTCTTCTCGGGAATAAGCGAGAGAGCGGCTATGACCATATTCGCACTCATCATCATAGGATATACATTCCTTGGAGGTTTCAAAGCTGTATGCTGGACAGACTTTTTCCAGGGCATCCTCATGCTGGTAGCGTTGCTGGCCATTCCCATCATCGTTGCCTCAACAGTGAATCTCGATACGGCAACACTTTCCAATGTATATGAATACACGGACGCAGTATCCGGCGAGGTGGTCTCCTGTGACTTCGGGTCGGGACTCTTCAGCGCAAGCTGGCAGGACGTCCTCTCCGGACTTGGCTGGGGACTGGGATACTTCGGTATGCCCCACATCATCGTCAGATTCATGTCCATCGAGAAACCGTCGATGATAAAGAAATCATCGGTGATCGCCATCGTATGGGTGGTGCTCTCCATCGGAGCTGCATGCCTCATGGCTTATCAGGCCAGGATGATCGTAGGCGAGGAGCTGCTCACCGTCGGAGCACAGAAGACGGTCTTCATCGTCATGGCAAGGAAGTTCTTCCCGCCGCTGATCTCCGGATTCCTGCTTGCAGCCATCATGGCAGCCTCGGTATCGACTGCAGACTCTCAGCTTCTGGTAGCATCCAGCTCATTCACATCGGATATGTACAAGCCGATCATACATAAGGGTGCAAGCGAGAAGGAAGTCCTCTATGTTGGACGTATCGCTGTAATCGTTATCGCCATCGTGGCCTATTTCATCGCATCTTCAAAGGGTGCCGGTGCACAGGCCATCATGAACCTTGTAGAGAACGCATGGGGCGTCTTCGGCGCAGCCTTCGGACCTACCATCCTGCTGTCTCTCTTCTGGAGACGGTTCAACTACGCGGGAGCCTGTGTGGGCGTCGTCGTAGGCGCAGCTGTGGACATCTTCTGGCTGGCGGCCTGTTCGTCCACAGGCATCTACGAGATCATCCCCGGATTCATCGCAGGTGGTATCGCAGGCATCATCGCCACAAAGGCAACGAAGGAGCCTTCAAAGGCAGTCACGGACATTTACGATACTGCAACTGACGAGAGTATAGATGATTAGAGATAAGGGAAAAAACTGTAGAAAAACCATCGGGATCGGCCTTGCGCTGATCCTGGTTTTTGTATTATCACTTGGGATGCTGACAGGCTGCGGCAAAAAAGCCGACAGGTCGGAGACCACGAAGATCCAGACCACCACGGGAGTCGCGACTACCCTGGCCATTGAAGAAAGCTCGCAGCATCAGAACGGGACCGGCGCAGGCGTCGGAGGCGAATTCGAAGAGGGCGGATCTGTCGATGGTCTTCCCCCGGTAAAGGAGAAGGGCACCTACGATACGAAGGAAGAGGTGGCCGCATATATCGTTGCCTTTGGAAAGCTTCCCTCCAATTACATCACCAAGGACGAGGCCAGAAAACTTGGATGGAGCGGCGGGTCCGTGGAAAGATATGCTCCGGGAAAATGCATCGGTGGAGACAGATTCGGAAACTACGAGGGCAAACTGCCGAAGGGCGATTACACCGAGTGCGACATAGATACTCTGGACTACAAGGACAGGGGATCACGCCGCCTCGTTTTCTCCGACGAGGAGATATATTACACCCACGACCATTACAGACATTTCGAAAAGGTCTGTGACAGATAGGGCAAGGCCCGGGAGAATGACAATGAGCGGATATGTGAACTATGAGATCGATTTCACCGGAGTGGCGACCGCCTCTGAGTTCCACGAGAGGATCAGGCAGGGGATGCAGGTGCCGGAATACTACGGCGACAATCTGGACTCCCTCTACGATGTGCTCTCCGAGATGAGGGGCAGGGTAGTTTTCAAGGGGACGGAGAACATAGACGAAGACATGGTGGAATACATGAACAGATTCAGGGCTATGTGCGCCGACCTTAAGGGTGCAGGAATACTGGAACTGGTGATTCTCTGATATGCGGAAGGATCATCAGGCCTAAAAAAACGGCAGTGCCTCTGCACTGCCGTAAAAAATATGTGAATCTGCATATTTGTTTAAAGCTGTCCCTTTGCTACGATGACGTTGATCAGTTCTGCGCAGGTGGCCAGATCATCAACGATCGCTTTCACAAAGCGTTTCATAATATCCCTCATTTCCTTAATGTTTCGGGTTCTAACTTCAACATCATTATACTTATCAACTTGCACATAGTCAAGCGATTTTATGTACTAATTTGCTGTATTCAGCACCTGATCTTGCCGATAATAGGGCAAACTACCTTTGACTATATGGACACTATCCAATACAATTGTTCCATAGATACTTTGATAAATCAGGAGATACTATGAACGAGGCTTATATCAGACAACTCTTGGAATCCGTCGAGAAGGGTGAGACTACCGGTGCGGAAGCGCTGGAAAGTCTCAAGACTCTGCCGTACAGTGACATGGGATTCGCCAATATCGATCATCACAGGGCCATCAGGACAGGATTCCCTGAGGTGATCTTCAGCCAGGGCAAGAAGCCGGAGCAGATCAGAGACATCTTTGTCGAGCTCATGGGTCGTGGCCAGAACGTTATGGCCACAAGGGCGACACAGAGGGATTATGAGGCTGTAAAGGCAAGGATTCCTGAGGCTGTATACCATGAAACCGCAAGGATAATCGCCCTTATAGAGAAGGATAAGGATCCCGACTCGGGATCCGGCAGTGCTCCTATGGGCACCGTTGCCGTAGTAAGCGCAGGCACTGCCGATATACCGGTGGCTGAGGAAGCTGCCGTGACTGCCGAGATCCTGGGCAATGAAGTGAACCGTATATTCGATGTAGGTGTTGCCGGCATACACAGGCTTTTTGACAGGCTGGAGGATATCCGCAGGGCGGATGTGGTCATCTGTGTTGCCGGGATGGAAGGGGCTCTGGCAAGCGTCCTTGGAGGACTTGTGGACAGCCCGGTCATAGCTGTGCCAACAAGCGTAGGGTACGGGGCCAACCTGGGAGGTCTTTCGGCGCTCCTGTCCATGCTCAACAGCTGCGCAAACGGTGTTTCTGTGGTGAACATCGATAACGGTTTCGGTGCGGCATACATGGCATCCGTGATCAATCGCAAGGTTTCCACGGCTGCTTCAGAAGCGGCGGAGAAATAGCCATGAAGCTGCTCCACACCTCAGACTGGCATCTTGGAACGATAAGGCCCGGCGGCATGACCTACGAAGCGGATCAGAGGTATGCCCTGGAGCATATCTACAGGATCATCGAGGAAGAAAAAGTCGAGGGAGTCCTCATAGCGGGCGATATCTTCGACAAGAGCATAGCATCTCAGGATGCCATCAGGCTCTACGATGAGACTGTGACGCATATCTGCTCGGATCTGGGGATCCCTACGTACATCATCGCCGGAAACCACGATGGCGCCGAGAGGATATCCCAGTGCAGCGATCTGCTTAAGGAGGCAGGCCTCTTCATCGCAGGCACCCTCACGGAAACACCTCAGGTGTCGAGGGCGGGCGGTGTCGACATCTACATGCTCCCATGGATATCCACCGACAAGGTCAGATCCGTATTCCCTGAAGAAAAAGAAGAGATAAACTCCCTGGAGGACGCTTACAGGATGGTCCTGGAGAAGTACAGGGAGTCTTTTGTTGCAGGCAATAGAAACATACTTCTCGCTCATGCCTTCGTCAGTGGTGGCGAGACCTCCACCAGCGACAGAGCCGCGGAGATCGGCGGTGCCACTGTGGTCGGAGGGGACCTGTTCTACGGATTCGACTATGTGGCTCTTGGCCACCTCCACGGACCTCAGGATGTGGCTGAGAATATCAGATACAGCGGCTCTCTTATGGCATACTCCTTCGGCAGGGAGGAGAAGCAGGAGAAGAGCGTTACCGTGATCGACACCGAGGATATGTCGAGGAAGACGATCCCCATCCCGCAGCTCCACAAAAGGACGACCATCACCGGGACCTTCGACGAAGCCATGAGGGCAGACATGGATGAGGATGTGCTCGATGGATATGTTCGACTGGAGATTACCGACAGTTTCGTCGGAGTGGATTCCATGGCATCTCTCAGGGAGCGCTATCCTAATCTCCTCGAACTCACCGGCAAGAGCTTCGAGAAGGAAGAATCGAGGATAACCATGACCATAGATGAACTGGACAGAGCGGAGACGGATCCCGAAGCCGTATTCCTCCGCTACTGTACCGATATCCTTGGCGAGGAACCTGATGATCATCTTACAGAGCTCTTTGGCAGGGCTCTCGAAAAATACGGGAAGGAGGCGATGGAAGAATGAGACCCATAAAAGTCGAATTCCAGGCCTTCGGTCCATATCCCGGTCACGAATCCGTTGACTTTGAAAACATCGCTTCAAGAGGACTCTTCCTGATCTGCGGGAACACCGGATCAGGCAAGACCATGATCATCGATGCCATGACGTTCGCTCTTTTCGGCAAGAGCAGCGGCAACGGTCGCGATGATTTCGAGTCCATGCGCTGCACCAATGCGGAATTCAAAGCTCCCACCCTGGTGAGTTTCGAATTCGAGCACAACGGACAGCAGTACAGGTTCCAGCGCAGGCTCGATCGGAAGACAAAGAATCTTTCCGAGTCGCGGGATGTATCCATAAAAGACGAGAATGGCAACTGGATCACTCTCTTCGAGAACGCAAAAAAGGATGAGGTAAACAAAAAGGCCGAAGAGATCCTGGGTCTGACCTATGATCAGTTCAGGCAGGTCATCGTACTGCCCCAGGGCCAGTTCGAGAAGCTTCTGACATCCAGCTCCAACGAGAAGGAAGAGATACTGACACAGATATTCGGCGTGGACAAGTGGAAGAGGATTGCCGAATGCTTCATGGAAGACGCTGTTGCCAGAAACGAGGAGCTTACAGCCGTAAGAGCGCGTATCAGGACCAGCCTGGATGAGGAGGACTGCCAGACCATGGAAGATCTCCTGAAGGCTCTTGATAAAGCGTCTGCAGGCCTAAAGGAAGAGAAGAAGAGATACGAGGACGCAGGATACGAGAAAAACATGAATGATCTTCAGCAGCTCCTGGAGACATCCGCCAAGCTGGCAGAACTCAGAGACAATCTAAGGACAAGGGAGAATGAAGAGAAGAAAGCGACAGAAGATGTTCCTGAAAAGAAGAAGGCGTCAGGTGAGATAGCGGAAGAACTCAGATCCCACATGGAGAAAGAGGACGAGATCGAAAAACTCAGGGAGGAGAAGATCGCCTGCGAAGGAAGGCGGGAGGATTATCTCAGCCTTGGGACCGCTGTCGATGAAGTCGAGGACATGAGGAAGGGGAAGGCTGAGGCTGCAAAGGCAACGGATAGGGCCGAGAAGAAACTTGCCGATTCGACCGGGGCCCTTAAGGCAGCAAAGGATGAGTATGACAGGCTGGACGAAGAGCACAAAGCCCTTATGGACAGCTACATCGCAGGGATCACAGGAGAACTGGCCAAAGATCTTAAAGATGGACAGGCCTGTCCCGTCTGCGGCAGCACCGAGCACCCCAACAAGGCTCATGCTGCCGAGGGGAGCGTCTCCAAAGAAGACGTGGAGGCGAAGAAGGCCCAGGCTGAAAAAGGATACAAGAAGGTCAGGATCGAAACTGAGACTCAGGAGAAGGCGAAGGCGGACTTCGAGAAAAGGAAGAAGGCCTTCGATGACATCGAGTCGGATCTGAAGGTCGCAGAAGCCAAACTCGAAGAGCGTAAAAAGAACCTGATACAGGGGATAGAGACGGCCGGCGATCTGGAGAAGAGGATCGAAACTCTTGGTGAGAGTATAACATCCTACGACCGGGAGAGAAAAGCTCTTGAGACAAAGGATAAAGAGGCAAGGGAAGCCCTTGCCCTTGCTGTGGAGAAGGTGAATACCACAAAGGCCGAAAGGGAAAAGGCGGCCAGGGCAGTGGATGAGGCTCTTGCAGGCATCAGGGCCGAGGATGTAAAGGACCCTGCAGAGATCCGCAGCGCGATCAGTGAGATAAGGGAGGCTGCCAGTTCCCACAGCACCCGCATAGGGGTGATGGAGCAGGGCTTTGAGAGACTGGAGAAGAAAGCGACCGATCTTGCGGCTGAGGGAGAAGGCCTCGAAGAGAAGATCAGGCAGGCAGAGTCGGACATTGCCTTTGGGAAAAAGCTTCGCGGAGATACGGGGACCGGTCTGCAGCGCTACGTGCTGGGCATCATGTTCTCCTCCGTGGTCGCTGAGGCCAACAGGATGCTCGAGATGGTCCACGGAGGCAGATACAGACTCTATCGTACCGATGACAAGGGCAAGGGCAACAAGAGAGGCCTTGAGCTTAAGGTCCACGACAGGAACAGCGATGATCAGGAAGGGCGCTTCGTAGGGACACTCTCGGGAGGAGAGAAATTCCTGGCTGCCCTGGCACTGTCCATCGGCATGGCCAACGTGGCCAGAAAGAGCGGTATAGGCATAGATGCCCTGTTTATCGACGAGGGATTCGGGACTCTGGACGAGGAGTCCATCGGAGACGCCATGAGCATACTGGACGGCATACAGAAGGCAAGCGGCATGGTGGGTATAATCTCACATATGGGGATACTCAGAGAAAACATCCCGACCAAGCTGATCGTAGAGGGAAGAGAAGGCGGGAGCCGCATCATAAGTCAGATAGGATGATCGCCGGGATCTTCAATAATATATCTTGATTCTTTTTGCAATTCTTTTTGTCTTAGGCAACTATATATGGTATACTGACTGTGGTTTGTGAGGAGGTGCCAATGGAACCTAAATATAAGCGAATATTGCTGAAACTCAGTGGAGAGGCACTGGCCGGAGACAAGGGTTTCGGCATCGATAATCCAACGGTCAAGAATGTGGCGGCCCAGGTCAAGGAGGTCCATGACGCAGGTGTCGAAGTAGCGATAGTGGTCGGCGGAGGAAACTTCTGGAGAGGCCGTACCAGCGAGAACATGGACAGAGCCACAGCTGATTATATCGGGATGCTGGCCACAGTCATGAACTCCATGGCTCTACAGGATGCCCTGGAATCGCTGGATGTCGACACGAGAGTACAGTCGGCCATCGAAATGCGTGAAGTGGCCGAGACCTACGTCAGGAGAAGAGCCATCAGGCATCTTGAAAAAGGTCGTGTGGTCATATTCGGAGCAGGTACGGGAAGTCCATTCTTCTCTACGGATACGACGGCAGCTCTGAGAGCTGCGGAGATCAACTCGGAAGTAATAATGCTGGCCAAGAAGATCGACGCCGTATACTCCGACGATCCGGAGACCAATCCCAAGGCAGAAAGATATGATTCCCTGACACACACTCAGGTCCTGGAGCAGGATCTGAAGGTAATGGACGCCACGGCGGCGGCCCTCTGCAGGGATAACGATATAGCTATACATGTATTCGCACTGGCTGAGGACGGCAACGTCATGAAGGCCGTGTGCGGAGAGAAGATCGGGACCATCGTAAAAGGAAGATAGGACCCAGACCATCTGATATCGGGAGGTAATATCATGAGTGAATTCGATATTGAACTGTTAAAAGAAAAAATCGGTAAGAGCGAATCGGTTCTCAAAGAGGAACTGGCTTCAGTTCGTGCAGGCAGAGCCAATGCGGCACTTGTGGACGGTGTGACCGTTGAATACTACGGTACCCCGACGCCTCTCAAGGCCCTGGCAAACATCTCGGTGCCTGAACCCAGGACTCTGATGATCACACCCTTTGATCCCAAGAGCATCCCGGAGATCGAGAAGGCAATAAACGCCGCGAACGTAGGCATTACACCGGCCAATGACGGCAAGGTGATCCGTCTCCAGATCCCTCAGGTGACCGAGGAGCGAAGGGTCGAGCTCAACAAGACGGTGAAGAAACTCGGTGAGGACACCAAGGTGGCCGTAAGGAATCTCAGAAGAGATGCCAATGACAAGGTGAAGAAGCTGGAGAAATCAGGGGACTACACCGAGGATGACCGCAACGAAGATCTGGATGAGATCCAGAAGCTGACCGATGAGGCGATCAAGACCATCGATGAGATCGTCGCCGACAAGGAAAAGGAGATCATGGAGGTCTAGACCTTGTCCGATCCTGTATTTAACGAGGGATGTGGCCCATATGGCCGCATCCCCCTTTTGTGAATGAGGGTATACCCATGCTCGACAGAGAAAGGATCCCACGCCATGTAGCCATAATAATGGACGGCAACGGCAGATGGGCAAAGAACAAAGGAGTTCCAAGGCTTGCAGGGCACAACGCCGGCATGAAGGCGATGATCGAGATCGTGGATAGGGCCGATAAACTTGGCATAAAACATCTTACGGTCTACGCATTCTCCACGGAGAACTGGAAACGCTCGGCTGAAGAGGTCTCAGGCATATTCAAGCTCCTGATCAAATACGTCCAGAGCGAACTGAAGAGGATCATGGAAAACAACGTGAGGATCATGATCCTGGGCGATCCGTCCCCACTTCCGGCGGATGCTCTCAAGTCTGTCGAAAAGGCAATAGAAGACACGAGAGACAACACGGGCCTCCAGTTCAACATCGCCCTGAACTACGGTGGCAGGGACGAGATATGCCGAGCTGTACGCGAGATAGCGGCCCGGGTAGAGGATGGAAGTCTGAAACCCGAGGAGATCGATGAGAAGATCATCTCCGACAGGCTCTACAGCGGGGAGGAGCACACGGGATGCGGCGATCCCGAACTGATAATCAGGACAAGTGGAGAGGAGAGACTCTCAAACTTCCTTCTCTGGCAGTGTGCCTACAGTGAGTTCGTCTTTGTGGACGACCTGTGGCCCGATTTCACACCGGAGAAGTTCGAGAAGGCTATAGAAGAATATCAGAGCCGTGACAGGAGATACGGAGGACGCTGATGAAAACAAGGATACTTTCAGGACTTATAATGCTGCCCCTGCTTGTGATACTCATTCTCGGCGGGTATGTGCTCTACGCAGGCTGTTTCGTCATAGGCGTAATGGCTGTATATGAGTTCTTCAAGGGCTTCAGAGCAATGGATATACATCCCTGCTTTCCCATAGCCTGTGCAGCAGCCATCGGGCTTTACATGATCGGGATCTTCGACTACATGCTCCTCGATCAGGGCATGGAGATGGGCCCCGTGCTGTATATGCTCTGGTTCTTTGCAGTGGTACTGGCAAGCCTTCTGTATCTGTTCAAGATCAATGACAGGAAGCTTGAGGATGCGATGGCCACCATCACCGGCGTGTTCTACATCGTATTCTTCTCCTATCACATAGCTTTGATATCCCAATGGGGAATAATGAGCATACTCGTATGGCTGGTGGTCATAACCGCCTTCGGAACAGACATCATGGCTTACTTCAGCGGATATGCATTCGGAAAACACAAGCTCTGTCCAAACATAAGCCCGAAGAAGACCATAGAAGGATCCGTCGGAGGCACGCTTGGGAGCATCATCCTCTGCGGAGTCTTCGGATACTTCTTCGTGCCGGATATGCTTGTCCACTGCCTGATCGTAGGTCTTCTGGGCGGAGTCATATCCCAGTTCGGAGATCTGACGGCCTCGGTATTCAAGCGCAAGATGGGTATCAAGGACTACGGCAATCTGATACCCGGCCACGGCGGCATACTGGATCGCTTTGACAGCGTCCTGTTCACCGGACCACTGGTATATTACTACTTCACCTTACTGTTCCCGTTCAATTAAACCATGAAAAGAATATCCATACTTGGCAGTACCGGATCCATCGGCAGCCAGGCACTTGAAATAATAAGAGACAACCCGGAGCAGCTGCAGGCTGTTTCCCTGTCCTGCAGCAACAGGGTGGACCTGCTCAGAGAGCAGATCAGAGAGTTCAGGCCTCTTGCCGTCAGCCTCGAAAAAGAGGAGGATGCAAAAGCAATAGAAGCCGAGTTCCCATCGGTCCAGGTCTATTGGGGCAGGGACGGGCTCGATGCTCTGGCTTCCATGGAGGACTGCGATATGGTCCTCAATTCCCTCATGGGGATGAGAGGCCTTGGACCTACTCTTGCGGCTATAGAAGCCGGAAAGGACATTGCCTTTGCAAATAAAGAGACACTGGTGGCCGGAGGTCAGCTTGTCATGGGCAAAGCGGCGGAGAAAGGAGTAAAGCTCCTTCCCGTGGACAGCGAGCACAGCGCCATATTCCAATGCCTCCGGGGAGCAGAGGACAATCCCGTGAGGAGGATACTCCTGACCGCATCCGGAGGTCCTTTCAGAGGGTACAGTGAAGAAAAAATTCAGACCGTAAGCCTCGACGATGCCCTTAACCATCCAAACTGGTCGATGGGAGCCAAGATAACCGTGGACAGTGCGACTATGATGAACAAGGGACTGGAGATAATCGAGGCCAGGTGGCTCTTCGACGTGCCCCTTGATGACATACTGGTCCTTGTCCATCCTCAGAGCATACTTCACTCGGCTGTGGAGTATGCCGATGGATCGGTCATCGGTCAGATGGGATGGCCTGACATGAAACTGCCTATCGCCTACGCATTCTCATGGCCCCGGCGTCTGGACATGAGTGCGGGGATGAAGCCTCTGGATCTGTTTCAGGTAGGAGAGATGACCTTCGAGGAACCCGACACCCATGTGTTCAGGACTATCGAAATAGCCAGAGAAGCAAGCAGGAGAGGCGGCACCGCACCCGCATATATGAACGGAGCCAACGAAGCCCTGGTAGGGGCATTTCTGGATAAAAAGATCCGATTCATCCAGATCAGGGACATCCTGGAGGAAATGATGGATGCCTACGATCCTGTGGTCATGTCCGATCTTGGAACCATAATAGAGGAGGATGAGAAGGCCAGAGCTGAAGCGTTGAAACTGACAAGGTAACAGCCGGCCACATTGATGAAACAATGACGATAATCTATGCGATCCTTATATTCTGTGTACTGATCTTCGTCCACGAGCTGGGCCATTTTATAGTGGCGAAAGCCTGTGGCATCAAGGTCAATCAGTTTGCCATAGGCATGGGCCCGGCCTTCTTCAAGAAACAGAAGGGCGAGACCCTGTATGCCCTGAGGATCTTTCCCATTGGTGGCTTCTGTGCCATGGAGGGAGAGGACGAGGACTCGGACGATCCCAGAGCATTCAACAGACAGCCGGCCTGGCAGAGGGCCCTCGTTCTGGCTGCAGGCTCATTCATGAATCTGCTTACATGCGTGGTCCTGCTGATAATCATTGCCTTTTGGGCAGGGCAGCCTACTACCACTCTGGATCAGGTGATGGACGGCTCTCCTGCACAGAAGGCAGGTATCCACGCCGGAGACAGGATAGTCGCCATAGACGGTCAGGCTACAGATGAGTGGGACGACATAACCGGGATAATCAGCGACAACAAAAATGACCAGATCTGTGTGACTGTCGAACGTGACGGCAAGAACATGGATCTCGACACGCAGCTGGAATACGACAAGGAACAGAAACGATACATGATAGGCATAACGCCTGCCATGAAGAGGAACCCGATCCAGGCCTTCGGTGCCGGCATCAGGAACACGGGCAAGATGACCGTCATGATGTACGACATATTAAGACAGCTCTTTACGGGAGATGTTTCGGTCAAGGAACTGTCGGGACCTGTGGGGATCGTCTATGCTGTGAACGAAACCGCCAAATCGGGCGCGATCTACGTGGTATATCTGGCGGCTCTCCTCAGCCTGAACCTTGCTATAATAAACATGCTGCCATTTCCCGCACTGGACGGAGGGAGACTGCTCTTTCTGCTCATACGCAAGATCACGGGAAGGAAGGTTTCCGACGAGATGGAGAGCAGGATCCACTTCATAGGCATAATGCTGCTGATGCTGCTGATGGTCTATGTGACATTCAACGACGTTATTAAGTTCATACTGCCTGAATTCTGATATGAAAAAGAAACGTAAGAAACAGATAAACTGCGGTGGAGTCCCTATAGGAGGCGATGCCCCTATATCCATCCAGTCCATGACCAAGACGAAGACGTCGGATCCAAAGGCAACACTGGCTCAGATAGACAGACTTGCGGAAGCAGGATGCGATATAGCCCGTCTGGCTGTGCCTGACATGGATGCGGCCCTTGCTTTTGAAAAGATAAAGGCAAAAAGCCCTCTGCCCCTTGTGGCGGACATCCATTTCGATCACAGACTGGCCATTGCGGCGATAGAGTCGGGAGCCGACAAGATCCGGATCAATCCGGGAAACATCGGATCGGAAGACAAGGTCCTGGAGGTAGTTGAAGCTGCTAAGAGAGCCGGTATCCCAATCAGGGTAGGGGTCAATTCGGGATCCCTTCAGAAGGATATACTGGAACGTGACGGAGGGGTGAGCCCTGCGGGACTTGCCGAAAGCGCCATGAGGAACGTCAGTCTCCTTGAGAGCATGGGGTTCGAGGACATAGTCATATCCCTCAAGTCATCCAACGTCCGTCTCAATACGGAAGCATACAGGCTTGTCCACGAACAGAGCGATCATCCCCTCCACATAGGAGTGACCGAGGCCGGCACCCTTGCCAGGGGCAAGGTCAAATCGGCGGCGGGCATAGGCGCGCTTCTTCTCGACGGCATAGGAGATACCATGAGGGTCTCCCTGACTGCCGATCCTGTGGAGGAGATCACATTTGCCAAGGAACTTCTGACAGCCCTTGATATGAGGAGCGAAGGTATAGAGATCATTTCATGCCCCACCTGCGGCAGGACCAGGGTTGATCTGGAGAAGATAGTCGCAGGTGTAGAAGAGAAACTGGGACCCATAAGGGATGAATACGCAACCAGCGGGAGGAAACTGAAACTGGCCGTTATGGGATGCGCCGTCAACGGCCCGGGGGAGGCCAGGGGTGCCGACGTCGGAGTTGCGTGCGGAGAGGGCAAAGGCGTTCTTTTTGCCGGCGGAGAGATAGTCGGCAGTGTAGAGGAAGCAGAGATCCCCGATGCCATCATCGGGATCATCAAGGAATATGAAAGACTTACTTAGACAATCTATCGACTTTTCCAAATACGACAGCTGCGAGGCTTCCGACCTTGACGTGAGCGTCAACAGGGCGGCACTTTCCCGTGATAAGAAAGTGCTCTCCATCGACCTGACCAGCAACGTCATTCTTCTGCCCGGGGAAATGGACATGTTCCGCACACGTCTGCGCAAGAGCATGAAGGGGATCAACAGGATAGAACTTGAGATCGACTATCGCGATCCCATAAACAGGGCAGAACTTGAAAAGAAGAAGGAAGAGGCGGAACAGGCGGTAAGATCCAAGGCTGATACAGGAAGTAACAACGGAGGGAATGGATCCAGAGGCGGAAGCTGGGCCGGTAAAAACCGCAGGAAGAAGTTCGTGCCCGCTCAGGGCAATATGATCCTGGGAAATATCCCTCAGATTTCTCAGATATCCATTTCGGATGTAACCAGTGAAAGCGGCAAGGTCCTCATCCAGGGCGAGATCTTCAAGATGGACGCCATCACCACCAAGAACGACAGCAAGATGGCCCTAATCTACATAACGGATAAGAGGACCAGCATCCTGATCAAATCCTTCGTCGTCAACGAGAAGTGGAAGGAGATGGAGACCCTCCTGAAAAAAGGCGATTCCATCAGGGTGCACGGGCACGCTCAGTGGGATAATTTCGACAACTGTGTCGTCGTCATGGGCGATGCCATAGAGAAGGTCGATGTTGCAGGCCGTATGGACACCTGGCCGGAAAAGAGGGTGGAGCTCCATGCCCATACCAAAATGAGTGCTATGGACGGACTCAACGATACCAAACGCATGGTCAAGACAGCTGAAAAATGGGGCCATCCTGCCATAGCCATCACAGACCACGGTGTGGTCCAGGCATTTCCCGATGCTGCCCATGCGGCAAAGGATATCAAGATCATATACGGATGTGAGGGGTATCTTCTCGACGACAGTGATCTTATCGCAGAAGACGGGACCATAGACTACAAGGCTCGTGGAACGAACCACATCATAATCCTTGCAAAGGATCGCAAGGGCCTTGAGAACCTGTACAGGCTGGTGTCAAAGGCTCATCTCGATTATTTCTATAAAAAACCCAGGATCCCAAGATCCGTTCTGGATGAGCACAGAGAAGGCCTCATCCTCGGCTCTGCCTGTGAGGCGGGAGAGGTGTTCAGAGCCATCGTCTCCGGCAAGTCCGAAGAAGAGATCGAAGCCCTTGTAAGGTACTACGACTACCTGGAGATCCAGCCTCTCATCAACAACAGCTTCCTCATCGATGGAGTCAGTATCAAAGGCAACCATGACCTTATGGAACTGAACCGAAGGATAGTCCAGTTGGGAGAAAAATACGACAAACCTGTAGTCGCTACATGCGATGCTCACTATTTCGATGCGGAAGAGGCTATCTATAGACGCATACTCATGGCCGGACAGGGCTACAAGGATGTAGAGGGAGATGAGGGGCTCTATTTCAGGACCACCGATGAGATGATGGAGGAGTTCTCATACCTTGGAGAGGAGAAGGCCTACGAGGTCGTTATCAGGAATACCAACAGGATCGCCGATATGATCCAGGCCATGAGCCCGGTCCCCAAGGGCAAGTTCCCGCCAAAAATAGAAGGGGCCGAAGACATGCTCAGGACAGCCTGTGAGGAAAGAGCGGCTTCCATGTACGGATCGCCACTTCCCGAGGAGATCCGCACACGTCTGGATCGTGAACTGAATTCCATAATCGACAACGGATATGCGGTCATGTACAGATCCGCAGAGATGCTGGTCAAGAAGTCGCTTGAGGATGGATACCTGGTTGGATCGAGAGGATCCGTCGGCTCATCCTTTGTAGCTACCATGTCAGGCATAACCGAGGTCAACCCTCTGCCGCCTCACTATCTGTGTCCAAACTGCAAGAAGGTGGAGTGGGGCGATCTTGAGGACTACGACTGCGGCGTCGACATGCCCGATAAGGTTTGCCCGGAATGCGGGACCCAATACCTTAAAGAGGGCTTCAACATACCCTTCGAGACCTTCCTGGGATTCGAGGCCAATAAAGAGCCGGATATCGACCTTAATTTCGCCGGCGAATATCAGGGAACTGCGCAGAAATACGTAGAAGAGATCTTCGGAGCCGAGAACGTGTACAAGGCAGGTACCATCGGGACCATCAAGGACAGGACCGCCTACGGCTATGTGGCCAAATACTTCGAAGAAAGGGACATGAAGGTCAACAGATTCGAGATGGATCGTTTGACCACCTGCTGTGAGGGGGTCAGACGGACCACAGGTCAGCATCCGGGAGGTATAATCATCGTCCCAAAAGGCCATGAGATCTACGAATTCTGTCCAGTACAGCATCCGGCCAACGACGTTAAGTCGGACATCATAACCACACATTTCGACTATCACTCCATAGATGAGAACCTGCTCAAGCTTGATATACTGGGTCACGATGCTCCGTCGATGATAAGACATCTTCAGGATATGACCGGGGTGGACCCCCTGACAGTACCCATAAAGGATCCCAGGGTCATGTCCATATTCAACGGAATCGAAGGACTGGGCATAGAGGATCCCGACTACAAATTCACCCACGGCAGCTACGGCATCCCCGAATTCGGAACTCCCTTTGTCAGGAAAATGCTCGACGACGTCAAGCCTACCACTTTCGAGGAACTGATCCGGATATCCGGCTTCTCCCATGGTACTGACGTGTGGGTCGGAAATGCAAGAAATCTGATCGTCGACGGCACGGCTTCCATGAAAGAGGCTATAGCGACCAGAGACGACATCATGAACTATCTCCGTAAGAAGGGCCTTCCCGATTCCGACGCATTCACCATAATGGAGAGCGTAAGAAGGGGAAACGGACTCACCGAGGAGCAGGAACAGCTGATGATGGAGAATGATGTTCCCGACTGGTACATCGATTCCTGCAGGAAGATCCAGTATATGTTCCCCAGGGCCCATGCTGTAGCCTACGTCATAATGTCCAGCAGGATAGCCTACTACAAGGTCTATCATCCGCTGGAGTTCTACGCCGTTTACTTCACGGCCAAGGTGGATAACTTCGATGAGAAGACCATCCTCCAGGGCCAGAAAGCCATAGAACTGCGTATGGAAGAGATCATCAGAAAGGGAAGCGATGCCTCCAAGAAGGAGGAGGCCGAGTTGCCTGTTCTGGAAGTAGCCTATGAGATGTGTGCCAGAGGCTTCGAATTCGCTCCCGCAAGACTCGGCGTATCGGATGCTCTCAGGTTCAACGTACACGACGGCAGGGTCGTGTTGCCTTTTGTCGCTATAAGCGGCATGGGAGAGGGGGCAGCCAGATCCTTTGAGGCCGGATACGAGCAGCAACCGTACATGACGGTGGAGGATGTAAGCCTCAGGGGCAGAGTCAACAAGTCCGCCGTCGAGGAGCTTCGTTCCCACGGCGTACTGGAAGGTCTTCCCGAGACAGCACAGATCAGTCTCTTCTAGCAGGCACACCACGCTCGCCCCGCGCCGCAGATACGCACTCTCGCCCCGCGTCGCAGATATGCCACTCTCGCCCCGCGTCGCAGATATGCCACGCTCGCCCCGCGTCGCAGATATGCCACACTCGCCCCGCGTCGCGGGATAGTATTTCCATAATATGTCAATTATTGCGTACTGGAAATTACTGCCAATACTTCTTTCAAAATAATTGGAAATATATCCCAAAACCATGGCAATAAATGGAAAATCTTGCAAGTATTCGATGGCATTAGAAATTCTCTCAAAAAAATGACAAAAAAACCGACAGAATTGCCTTTGCATAAAACACTCTTACAAATATGACACAGATCAACCTTTTGCTTGCATTTTATACGGAGGAGTGTTAGTATAATCACTGTACAAGTTAGAGTTTCGAGCAAGAGTGGGCATGCCCACTCTTCTTTTAAGGGAAAAACCGGAAGAGGCAGGTGAATAATACCTAATGGCCAGGAAGAAGGTTACTGAGATAGCCGCCGAGATCCTCGGGCCCTTCCTTGAAGAAGAGGGATACGAGCTCTATCACTGCGAATACGTCAAAGAAGGCGGAGACTGGTTTCTGAGGGTGTATATCGACAGACCCCCGGTGGCCGAGGGCGAAGATGCTGTCTATATCGGCACCGAGGACTGTGAGAAGGTAAGCAGGTACCTGAGCGAGAAGCTGGATGAGATGGACCCTGTGCAGCAGAACTACTATCTTGAAGTCTCCTCCCCAGGTATGGACAGACCTCTCCTGACCCGCAGACACTACGATCTGGCAGTGGGAAAAGCAATAGAAGTCCGGCTTTACAAAGGCAAGGACGGCAGGAAGAACTACTTCGGGCAGCTGAAGGAAGTGAGCGATGATGGCATAGTCATCGTCGACGAAGAGAACAAAGAGATAAAACTGGACATGACAGAGATCGCCAAAGCGAAAATGGCTGTGGTCATATAGAGCCTGGACGATCATTCTGCAACAATACAAACAACAAAACAGGAGGAAAACAATGAGTGATTTTATGAATGCGATCGATGATCTTATCAAGGAAAAAGGTTTGACCAAGGAGATCGTTATGGAGGCTATCGAGTCAGCACTGGTAGCCGCATACAAGAAGAACTACGGAACTTCTCAGAACGTCCGTGTTGCCTTTGACGGAGGTCTGGAGGGACTTGAAGTGCTCATGAGAAAGGACGTAGTCGAAGAGGTTGAAGATGAATTCACTCAGATATCTCTTGAGGAGGCGCTGGAGATCGACGACAGATATCAGGTTGGAGACGTGGTCGAGTATCAGGTAACGCCTCAGAACTTCGGAAGGATCGCAGCACAGACAGCCAAGCAGGTGGTTGTACAGAAGATCAGAGAGGCTGAGCGCGGCGTCGTATTCGACAACTACATCAACAGACAGGGTGATCTGATCACCGGCGTGGTCCAGAGGATCAGCAACGAAACCATATTCGTGAACATAGGGAATACGGAAGGTATCCTGGTAGCCAGAGAAAGAGCTCCCGGAGAGAGATTCCGTGTCAACGACAGGATCAAGGCCTACATCATGGATGTAAGAAAGAGTGCTAAAGGCCCCCAGATCTTCCTTTCGAGGACCCATCCGGGCTTTGTGGAGAGACTCTTCGAGCTGGAGGTGCCTGAGATCGAAGACGGCATCGTCGAGATCAAGAGCATCGCAAGAGAGGCCGGATCCAGAACAAAGATCGCAGTTTACACCGAAGATGAAGACGTAGATCCCGTAGGTGCCTGCGTCGGCGCCGGCGGCAACCGCGTCAGAAACATCGTAGATGAACTCTTCGGAGAGAAGATAGATATCACCACATGGGACGAGGATCCCTATGTGCTCATTAGAAACGTCCTTTCACCTGCAGAGGTGGAGGAAGTCTTCCTGGACGAAGAACTGATGGAGGCAACCGTCGTCGTGCCCGACTATCAGCTGTCTCTGGCCATCGGAAAAGAAGGTCAGAACGTCCGTCTTGCAGCAAGGCTTTCGGGATGGAAGATCGACATCAAGAGTCACGCTCAGTTCTACGGCGACGAAGAGTACGACGAAGAGTACGATGAAGAGTATTACGAGGAGTACGAAGAAGCCGCCGAGGGCGATGAAGCCACCGAAGAGGAAGTCGCTGAGGAAGGCGAGGAAGTCGCTGAAGAGGCTGCCGATGAAGACAAATAAGATCCCCATGCGAAGATGCATTGGATGCATGGAGTCAAAACCCAAGAGCGACCTGGTAAGGATAGCCTGCTACGAGGGAGAGATCAGTCTGGATCCTACGGGCAGAGCAAAGGGCAGAGGCGTGTATCTCTGTCCGGATCATGAATGTGTCGTCAAGGCGATCAAGAAGAAAGCTCTGCAGAGGAGCTTCAAGAGAGATATAAACAAAAATGAAGCTGAAGCCATACTGCAGAGTGTGATACAGCGGGAAGAAGGATGAAGGAGGATGCGTGAATGAATATAAAGGAGTTGGCTAAAGAACTGCAGCTCCCCGGCAAGGAAGTGCTTGAAAAGGCAAAGGAGATGGGCGTAAAGGTCAGGATACAGGCTGACGAGATCTCCGATGCTGACGCCACTGCTATCCGAAATACCCTGGAAAAGAACAAGTCCAAGGCTGAGACCAAAGTGGTCAGGGCTACTGCGAAGAAGAAGGAAAGCAGTAAGGCGACCACAACGAAGACAGCCACTAAGACTGCGGCCAAGACTGCCGGCAAGGGCACGACAAAGAAGGCCACCATCGCCATGCCAGAAAAGCGCACGACGAAGAAGGCCACTATTGCCATGCCTGAGAAGCCGACGAAGCCTGCAGCGACCAGGGCGGCTGAGCCTAAGGCGGCTGAAACCAAAGGAACGGCGCCAAAGGCTACTCCAAAGAGAAAGGCAGTGGCGGACGAGCCCAAGGTCTCCAAGGCCATGCTGGAAGAGCGCATAGCCAGAGAGAAGGAAGAAGCTGCAAAGGCAAAGGCAGAAGCTGAGAAGGCGGCCAGGGAGGCCGAAAAGGCCAAGGAAGAGGCTGCAAAGGCAAAGGAAGCCGAGGCGGAGGAAGCCAAGGCAAAGGCTGAAGCAGAAGAGGCCGAGAAAAAGGCTGCAGAAGAGGCAGCGGCAAAAAAAGCCGAAGATGCTCCCGATGCTCCCGAGACCGAATCAAAGGAGGAAGCTCCTGAAGTGGAGGTCGAAGAAGAGAAGAAGCCTGAACCTGAGAAGAAGCGCAGCAGACTCAAGGTAGTCAAGAAGGCAGAAGACGTTCGTAAGGAAGAAGCCGCAGCAGCCGAGAAGAGAAAGGCTGCAAGAGAAAAGAGGGCGGAAGCAGGAGCAAAAACAGGAGCCAGAAGACCGGCCGGTGGCGCTGCACGTCCTTCCAGAAAGCCTGAGAGCGGAGCCTCATCATCCACATCCAGACCATCATCCGGTGGCCGCAGAGGCAAGGAAAGAGACAGAGACAGAGATAGAGATAAATTCGCCAAGCTGGAGGGCCGCGGCAAGAGGGGCGGAAGACCTGAGCCCAAGTCCCTGGAAAAGCAGACAAGGGCAAAGCGTCACAACAAGCCCAAGCCGGCTCCGGAACCTGAGGTCGAAGCTGTCGAACTGCCCGCAGGAACTGTGATGATCAACGTGCCTATCACAGTTGCAGGTTTCGCAGAGCAGACCAAGACGACTGTATCTCAGATCATCATGACCCTGATGAAGATGGGCGTCATGGCCAATATGAACCAGAACCTGGATGAGGACACTGTAGTCCTGCTCGCCGATGAGATGGGCATTCAGGTCGTAATAGGAAACGTCAACAAGGAAGAGGATTACGAGGTCGAAGAGGGCATCGAGAACTTCGAGGACAAAGAGGAGGATCTGAAGCCCAGAGCACCCATCATCACCGTTATGGGACATGTCGACCACGGTAAGACTTCACTTCTGGACGCCATCCGTAAGACGAACGTCACGGATCAGGAGTCCGGCGGAATCACCCAGCATATCGGTGCTTCTGAGGTCGAGCACAACGGCCAGAAGATCGTGTTCCTGGATACTCCGGGACATGAGGCCTTCACCGCAATGCGTGCACGCGGTGCCCATACCACGGACATCGCTGTTCTGGTAGTCGCAGCTGACGATTCGGTAAAACCTCAGACCATCGAATCCATAAGCCATGCCAAGGCAGCGGGAGTTCCCGTTATCGTTGCGATCAACAAGATAGATAAACCGGGAGCCAATCCGGACATGGTCAAAAAAGACCTTTCCGATAACGGCATCCTCGTAGAGGACTGGGGCGGTGAAGTCATCAGCGTTCCCGTATCCGCAAAGACGGGAGAAGGTATATCCACCCTTCTCGAGATGATACTCCTCCAGGCTGAAGTCCTTGAACTCAAGGCCAATCCCGACAGACTCGCTCAGGGAACTGTCCTAGAAGCAAGACTGGATAAGGCCAAGGGACCGGTAGCAAGCCTGCTGGTGCTCAACGGCACACTGAAATCAGGCATGAGTATCGTCGCAGGAACATGCTCGGGCAAGATCCGTCTCATGACGGGAAGCAAGGGCGAGAAGCTGAGGAAGGCAGGACCTGCCACAGCGGTGGAGATCCTGGGACTCACGGAAGTGCCTGAGGCCGGTGACGTATTCAATGGTGTCAAGAGCGCTTCCATGGCTAAGGATATCGCCACTCAGCGTCAGCAGAAGCTGAGAGAGGAGATCATGGCCAGGAATTCCAGCACCACGCTTGAGGAACTCTTCGACCAGATCCAGTCGGGCGAGGCCAAGGAACTGAACCTGATCATCAAGGCTGACGTACAGGGCTCTGTGGGAGCCATCGTCTCGTCCCTTGAGAAGCTTTCCACCGATGAGGTCAAGGTCAACGTGGTACACACAGGTGTAGGTACTATCAACGAATCCGACGTAATGCTTGCCGGAACATCCGGATCGGTCATCATCGGATTCAACGTGAGACCTACGGCGGCCATAACCACCAAGGCAGAGCGTGAAGGCATCCAGATCAGAACATACAACGTCATCTACAACATCATCGATGATGTAGAAAACGCCATGAAGGGACTTCTCGATCCTGAATTCAAGGAAGTCGTTCTCGGCAGCGTAGAGATAAGAGAGACCTTCAAGGTGCCGGGAGTCGGCATCGTAGGTGGTGCCTACGTCACAGACGGCAAGGTGGTCAGAAACGAACAGATCCGCCTTGTAAGAGACGGCATAGTCATCCACGAAGGAAAGATCTCCTCGCTGAAGCGTTTCAAGGACGATGCAAAAGAAGTGGCTCAGGGCTACGAATGCGGAATTGGCATCGAAAACTACAACGATATCAAGGAAGGCGATGTGATCGAGTGCTTCACCATGGAGGAGATCGAGAGGAACTGATACCATGGCAAGAGGATACAGACAGGATCGTATCGGTGAGGAGATCAAGAAGATCATCAGCGATCTTCTCATCAGGGGGCTGAAGGATCCCAGGCTGGAAGGGATGATAAGCATCACGGCAGTAGACGTGACAAGCGACTACAGCTATGCCACCATCTACTTCACTGTCCTGGGCACAGCATCCACCGACGAGAAGATGGCCGAGATCGCTGAAGGTTTCAACAGTTCATCCGGATTCATAAGGAATCGGATCGGACGGGAGCTGAAGCTCAAACACACACCGGAACTTATATTCAAACCGGACAGATCCGAAGAATACGGCAGACACATAGACGAACTAATTGACTCACTGAACATAACGGCTGAAGATGAAGAATAGCAATATAGATCTGAGATCAATAGGAGAAAAACTGCAGGTCGCAAACAGCGTCCTGCTTTTTCCGCATGTCCATCCTGATGGAGACTCAATCGGCTCATGTACGGCTCTGTGCAGGATCCTGAGGACCATGGGCAAGGAGGCCTGGGTGTTGACAGAGGCTGAGTTGCCTTTTTATATCGGGGATCTGGACGAAGAGGGATTCTGTACTAGCGATATGGACATCATCACCGATCCCGACGTTACCATGGCGGTGGACTGCTGTGAGAAGAACAGGCTCCTGGAGAGAACGGAGGCCTTCGAGCGTGGTGCGGAAAAGATAGCCATCGATCATCACAGGATCGACAGCTGCGAATTCGACTTCTACTATATCGAGAGCGAAGCTGCTGCTACCGCCGAGATAATCTATGAGCTTGCAAAGGCAATGGAATGGGATATCGATCCAAAGTCGGCGGAGGCCCTTTATACGGGCATTGTCAGCGATACAGGCAGTTTCAAACACTCCAACACCACCCCTGCAACACACAGGATCGCCGCAGATCTCATGGAAGCGGGAGCCGATGTCAATAAGGTGACCGTCAGGATGTTCAAGAGCGTAGATCCCGGGGAGATAGCAGTCAAGGTAGACGTGCTGGGCAGGATGGAGCTTTTTGCAGATGATATGGCTGCAATGTCCAGCCTTTCCCAGAAACAGCTGGCTGCCCTGGGGGCCGAGATGGAAAATGCCGAGACGGTTATTGATTCTCTGATCGATATCAGAGGTGTGGAGGTCGCAGCCATGCTGAAGGAGGACAAAGAGGGCATCAGAGTCAGCTTCAGATCCAAGACTTTTGCAGATGTAGCTGCCCTCGCAACTTCTCTTGGCGGCGGTGGCCATGTGAGGGCCTCCGGATGTACTCTGAGGATCCCCCTTGAAGAAGCCTACGAGAAGGTGAAAAGAGCCGTTGAAAAGATCCTGGAAGAGGGAAGATAGATGAGGGACGGGATACTTATCCTGGATAAGCCGAGAGAATGGACCTCAAGCGACTGCGTCGCACTCTGCAGAGGGGCCCTGAAACTCAAAGGTGTGAAGAAGATAGGCCATGGAGGCACTCTGGATCCAATGGCTGAAGGTCTGCTCCCCATATTCATCGGTCAGACCACAAGGATCATGGAATACATGGATCTGGACTATAAGACGTATCTCTGCAGGGCCAGGCTTGGAATCACAACGGACACACAGGATGTGTGGGGAGAGATCCTGGAAGAGAAGACCGTAGAGGGAATAACAGAAGTCGACATAAGAAATGTTATTGGAGACTTCTGCGGGACCATAGAACAGTTGCCGCCGGCCTATTCGGCGGTCAGGATAGAGGGCAAGCACCTCTATGAATACGCCAGAGCAGGAAGGGATCCGGCAAGGGACGTGGAGCCCAGAAGGGTCCATATCGAGAGGATAGAAGTCCTTGAGGTGGATATGGAGGCCGGTACCGTTGCCTTTGAAGTAAAATGCTCCAAAGGTACCTATGTCAGGACCATTTGTCACGATCTTGGACGGAAACTGGGCTGTGGCGCCGCCATGGAATATCTTAAGAGGACTGCCATCGGAGACCTGGATCTAAGGAACAGCATCAGCCCTGTAGATATCAAGGAAATGAGCCGGGAGGAGTTCGCCGAGACGGCGGAGAGACTGATGATAAGTCCCGACAGAGCCCTGAAGAGATTCGGAGAGATCCGCCTGAATAAAGAGCGGGCCGACTATTTCAGGCGCGGAAACAGCACGGCCTGGGTCAATGTGAGAGTCGCAGGCAGACCGAAGATAGCTGCGGATCCCAGAACGGGACAGATACCCCTGAACGCACGTGGTCGTTCATATGACAGGATATATCGGGTCTATGAAGAGGGGACCGGTGAATTTCTGGGGACCGGATACGAGGACAGAGAGGAGAGACTGCTGAAGGCAGATAAGGTGTTTAGGGCCAGATGAAGATATATTATTCTCTTGAAGACATAAAAGATATGGATGAGACTGTGGTGGCCCTTGGCAACTTCGATGGAGTCCACCTGGGACATCAGGAGATCATCCGCAGAACGGTGGAAAGCGCCAGGGCGGCGGGCCTTGCAAGCGCAGTTTTCACCTTTTCCAACCATACAAGCACAGTGCTTCCCGGAATGGAACCGGTGAAGAACATCCTCTACGAGGAGGAAAAGATCAAGATAATCGAGGAATTCGGTATCGATTACATGATCGACATCCCCTTTACGGAAGAGATCCTTTCAATGAGCCCGGAGAGCTTCATAAAGGACATTCTGGTGGATATCCTCCACATAAGAGAGGCCTACTGCGGGTTCAACTACTCATTTGGACACAAGGCACGGGGCACGCCAGCCGTGCTTATGGAGCAGGGGCTTGAATACGGCTTCGGTATACATGTGCAGGAGCCCTACATGATCGACGATAAGGTTGTGAGCAGCACCTGGATCAGGCAGCTTATCTCTGAAGGCAGGATGGAAGAAGCCGCCAGGCTGATGGGAAGGATGTACGCCATAGCTGGCGAGGTAATCGTAGGGAACAGACTGGGAAGGACCATCGGATTTCCCACCTGCAACCTGATCGTGGACGAGACCATGATAACTCCGCCAAACGGAGTCTATATAAGCATGTGTACCTGCAAAGGCAACAGGTATCATGCCGTTACCAATGTGGGCAATAAACCTACCATCGGATCATATGCCAAGAACATCGAAACACATATATTCGATTTCGACGATGATGTTTACGGTGAGAGGATCAGGGTAGAGTTTATCAGACACACAAGACCCGAGAGAAAATTCGGCAGCGTGGAGGAGCTCAAGGAACAGATAGAGAGGGATTCCATAGATGCAAGGGTCTACCACAGGCAGCACGGTACAGTGTAACGGTTGAATAGAAATGTAGTTGCACATATAAACGCCCGCTAACGATGGTATATCATCTGAGAGGGCTGTTTTATGCCGAAAAAAAGGGTATAATGTTCGTAAACAACTGTTGTTCTG